>Ga0315899_10009204_pt1 | contig 10597 bp, 10 predicted proteins | sample LakEriMetagenome_2_FD_203518 | JGI IMG/M metagenome (GOLD analysis project Ga0315899, IMG submission 203518) | Freshwater fungal communities from buoy surface, Lake Erie, Ohio, United States - Buoy 4 MA112 | ecosystem: Environmental > Aquatic > Freshwater > Lake | place: USA: Lake Erie, Ohio...
ACCGGCAGTCGACGTGGTGCCTACCGCATCCACCTGGCCCGTAGCCAGTTGTTGGAACGTGTCGGTGGTGGTGGGCAATACCACCAGGTTGATCTCGGGCTTGCCCGATTCCTTGAGCTTCTTGTTCGCTTCGATCGACAGGTTGTGGATCGTTGTGCCATTGGGTACGGCGACCTTTTTGCCAGCCAGATCCTCCAGAGTGGTGCCGGGCGTGTTGTCGCTGCGGCGCACGACGATCTGCTGGCCTGTACGGGAAAAGGGCACCATGTCAATGATCTCCAGGCGCTCGGGCCGGATGAAGAGTTCCTGCATGATGGCGTCGCACTGCTGCGCCTGCAGCGCCGGGACCAGGCCCGGAAACTTCAGCTGCACCCAATTGACCTTCAGGCCCATGCGGGCTGCGATCTCGCTACCCAGTTCCACCTCGAAGCCGATAGGCTGTTGCTTCTCGTCGAAGTAGGCACGCGGAGGGTTGTCGATCGTTGCGCAGTAGTTGATCGATCCCTTGCTGGCCAGGGCGGCAGGTGCTGGTACGCGCACGCTCTGGGCCTGTGCAGGGCCAGACGCCCATAGGGCACACGCGGCCAGACCGACGGCGCTCACATGATGACGCAGGAACTGGGATGCTTTTGAAATGCTCATGACCAGATACTCCTCAAAGGTTGGGACAGGGTGGGGGGAAAAAATGCGCAAAAGGATCAATCCATGAAGGCGCCGCCGTTGACGGCGATTGATTCGCCAGTCACGAAGCCGGCGTCGGGCGACAGCAGAAAAGCCACTACGCGAGCCACGTCCTGCGGCTGCTCCAGCCGGCCCATGGGCGTGTCGGCGATCCATTGGCGCTTGACGCTTTCGGCGGTGGTGCCTCGCAGGCGTGACTCCCATTCCAGCTCACGCACCTGCATGTCGGTAGCAACAAAGCCAGGGCACACCGAGTTGACCCGGATACCCAGCGGCGCGAGCTCGAAGGCCATGGCCTGTGTGAGGCCCACGACGCCAAACTTGCTGGCCACGTAGTCCGCCAGGAAAGGCGCGCGCCCCTGCTTGCCCGCCATTGAAGCGATATTGACAATGCAGCCCGACTTGCGAGTCGCCATTGCGCGCGCTGCGGCCTGCCCGGCAAAGAACAAGCCGCGAAGGTTCACATCGAGGGTGAAGTCGTACTGTGCTTCATCGATATCAAGAAAACGAGCCATACGCGAAACACCCGCATTACAGACCCAGGCGGTGAGCGGCCCGATATCTTTCTCGATCGCTGAGACCACCTCGCTGCAGGCGCTGGCCCGGGTCACATCCAGTGCGCGGGCGTGGGCCCCAGGTAACTTCGCGGCCAGCGCGCGCGCGCCAGCTTCATCCACATCCGTCACCACAACCGTGTGGCCGCGCCCGGCCAGTTCGGTGCAGATGGCCGCTCCAATCCCCGACGCGCCGCCAGTCACTCCCACAATCGATGTCATGCGCTTACTCCGGTTACAGGCAACGGTGTCGCCTCGCGCCTGACGTCAAGGTCCTGCGCTTGAATGGATTGCCACCAGGGCATGAAGTCCGTCAGCCCTTTCAGGCGGTGATCGCCCTGTGCGTGCGGGTCATCTCCAACCACCAGGACCCGAAGCCCTGCTGCACGCGCGGATCGTGCGCCACTGGGGCTGTCCTCGACGGCCCAGGTCGAGCCGGCGGACACACCGAGCATCGCCAATGCCCGGGCGTAGGGTTCGGGCGCTGGCTTGGGCTCTTGTACATCGTCTAACGACACGATGGCCTTGAATCGGACTTTTGCGCCGATCACGCGCAGATTGGCCATCACGATCGCACGCTCTGAATTGGAAACCGCAGCCAGCGCGACGCCCTCGCAGGCCAGCCGCTCGAGGGCCTCGCGCGCGCCGGCAAGCACCCGCACCTCAGTTGCATGTGCCAGGTAATGTGCGGTGATGCAGGATCGAAACACCTGCTCGCCTTGGTCCGCATGGTGGCCCAGCGCGGGTTCGAAGCGCTTTGCCAGCCGTCGCCACACGTCTGCGATAGCGACGCCGATGAAGGGCGTCGGCCCCTGGTCTCGGATATCCACGCCATGGTCCTGGCAAACCGCCTGGAGCGCGCGCAGGTGTAGCGGCTCGCTGTCCACCAGCGTACCGTCCACGTCCCAGGCTACGGCGTGCATGGCGTTCATCACGTGGCCCCCATGGTCTGAAACAGGGGCTTGAGGTGTTCGTACAAATCGCGGTACTCGTCGTACGCCCTGTCATAGATGGCTCGGTGGGCGCCCTGCGGCTGCACGGGCGTCGCGAGCGACACGAACTTGCGGGCGCCGTGCGCGTCTGTGCTCAAGCCGGCGCCCAGTGCAGCCATCCAGGCCGCGCCGAGGCACGAGCCGGGGTGACCGCTTAGCGGTTGTACAGGCTTGTCCAGCACGTCGGCGACGATCTGCAGCCAGACCGCACTGGCCGAACCACCATCGGAGGCCAGCACCCTCGTCGCCGGCATGCCGATCTCTTCGAATACCTCGGCGTGGTGGCGTATGCCGAAGGCAACGCCTTCAAGTAAGGCGCGCCACAGGTGACCGGGGCCATGGTGCAGGCCCAGGCCGGTAAAGGTGCCGCGCGCCAGCGGATCGTGTAGGGGCGTTTTCTCGCCCAGGAAATAAGGCAGGGCCCGTACACCGTCGCTGCCTGCTGGCACCTGCGCAGCCCAGTGGTCGAGCCTCTGATGGCGCGTCGCGCCCGGTCGATCATCGGCGGCTGCGCCGAAGTGCGCAGCGAACCAATTGAGCAAGGAGCCGCTGCATGCCATGCAGCCATTGGGCATGTAGAGCCCTTGCACCGGGTGGTAATCCAGGAACATGCGCGGATCGGGGCGTGCGCCCTTCGACGCCAGCAGGATGTCGCAGGCGCCTCCGAGCTTGACCAGCATGTCGCCTGGATCCTGCACGCCAGCAGCCCAAGCCGAACCCACATGGTCGGCCAGCCCGGCGACCACGGGCGTACCTGGCGCAAGACCGGTAGCTTGCGCTGCCTCGGGGGTGACTTCGCCAATGATCTCTTGGCTCTTCGCGAAGGCCGCGACCTGGTGGGTCGCGATGCCGCCCGCTGCGACCAGGTCGTCGGCAATGCGGCCGGTAGCCAGTTCGACAAAGCCGGCTTCCAGCGCCCAGTTTTGCTCGACGCGTCGCGCGCCCGTGAGACGGTAGTTGATGTAGTCGTAGCTGCCCAAGACGGTGTGTATCCGGGAGAACACCTGTGGCTCGTGTCGTGCGAGCCACCGCAGTTTTGCGGCGACGAGCTGCTGGTTGATACCGTTGCCCGTGCGCCGGGTGAAGGCCGCTTCGTCAAAAAGTCCGCGTAGCTCCTGCACCTGCTGCGCGCAGCGGCCATCGCTTTGCTGGATGCTGGGTCGCAGTAACTGTCCTTGTACATCGAGCAGCACCACCGCCGGCACCATGCCGGAGACACCCACGGCTTTGACCTCCTGCGCGCGCACGCCGGCCTGCGCCAGCAATTGCGGCACGATCGCACAGACGTTGTCCCACCACTGCCGGGGGTCTTCCTCGGCCCAGCCCGCATGGCGGTGCATCAGCGTCACCGGCCGGCTGGCCAGCGCGAGCCGCTCGGAGGGCATCCGTATCAGGATGCCGATCGTCGACGTCGTGCCGATGTCCAGACCGATGACACAGGTCATGTGAGCGTGCCCGATCAGCGAAGGCTGTTGACGCGGTCCATGAAGCGCTTCACGCGGTCGCCATCCACCGGGTTCCAGGTGATGCCATCGACCTTGAAGTGCGTACCGACGATGCAGCCGTCGGCCAGTGCCAGGATGCCGCCGACGGTCTCCAGGGTCACGCCTGTATTGGCGAAGACCGGCACCTTGCCTTCCAGCGCCTCGACCACACGTTGCAAGTCTGAGGTGTTCACGCCTTGTCCGGTCAGCGCGCCCGACACCAGGATGCCGTCGGCCAGTGACGAGAACACCGCACTGCGCGCGCGCAGTTCGATCGGCCGGCGGTCCAGGGTGTCCGCGAATTCGGCGTTGATGTTGAACAAGAGCTTGAGGTCCTCGCGGCCCAGGTTGCGTCGCAGTCGCAGGGCCGTGGCGGCATCGGGTTTCCACAGACCCATGTCGGAGGCGAAAAGGCCTGTGAAGATCTCCCGCGCGAAGTAGGCTCCGGTGGCGGTAGCGATCGCCACACTGGCCGACGGGTCCCAGAGCCAGTTCACGCCGAAGGGAACCTTCAACACCGGCTTGATCGCGGCAATCACCGCCGTCATGGCGGCGACGCCCTCGGCGGGTGCCTGCAACTGGTAGGGCCGATCGTTTTCGTTGCCGAACATGATCGCGTCCACACCGCCCGCCTGCAGACGCTCTACGTCGGCCAGAGCCCCATCAATCAGTTGGCTCATGCCGCCCTTGGCGTCGTAGAGGGGCGTACCGGGCAGGGCGCCAATATGGGCCATGCCAATCACAGCTTTCTTTCGCGCGCCGAAGAAATCAAAAGGCATGGGATCTTCCTTGTTCGCTCATATTCAAACAGATTTGAACATGAGCGTAGCAGGCTGATTGAGCGCGGGCAAGGTGACTTGCGTGTGGTCAAAAAGAGGATCAAAGACCTCTTGTGTCCTAAGTTAGGAGTTCTTTGGGGTGATTTCGGGTGGCTTGACGCTTTGGCTGCCTCAGCGACTGCCCGCATTCGGAAAAAACACCGGCTCGCCCCCGATCCGGTAAGTGGCAATCACCTGCTGGCCCGCCGGCGAAATCACCCAGTCGACGAACCTCTGCGCCTGCGCCGCTTTCACATGCGGGTGCTTCTGTGCGCTCACGGCCATCACGCCGTAGGGGTTGAACAGGCGCTGATCGCCCTCGACGAGGACGATCAGGTCGCCGCGATTCTTGAAGTTCAGCCAGGTGCCGCGATCGGCCAGCACATAGCCATTGACCGACACCGCGATGTTCAGCGCCGGCCCCATGCCGCAGCCGCATTCCTTGTAGCCCCTGCCGCGGTTAGCCCCAAGGCCGGCTTGCATCCAAAAGCGGTTCTCTGCGGCGTGGGTGCCGCTCTTGTCGCCGCGCGAGATGAAGGGCGCCTGCACACTCGCCAGTTTCTTCAGGGCCTGCACGATGTCCTTGCCGCGCGTGCCGGCCGGGTCGCTCTTGGGGCCGATCAGGATGAAGTCGTTGTACATCACCGGGTAGCGGCGCGCCGCGAAGCCGTCGGCCACCAACTTTTCTTCGGCCGGCTGGTCGTGCGTGAACAGCACGTCGGCATCGCCACGGCGTGCCATGTCGATCGCCTGACCCGAGCCCACCGCCACGACCTTCACGTCGATGCCCGTGGCCTGCTTGAACGCCGGCAGCAGGTGGCCAAACAGACCCGATTGCTCGGTCGATGTCGTGGACGCCATCGTGATCGCTTGCGCTGCGCTCGTGCCCGCTGCCAGGGCCAGCGCCAGGGTCATGGCCACACGGCGCATGGCGTGCGGGACGTTCATCCCAGTTCCCCTTTGACAAACAAATCTGCGTGGGGAGACACCGTCTGCAGCGGACCCTCGAAGAAATCGCGCACCGGCAGGTCGGCCAGTATCTGGCCTCGCTCCAGATAGACCACGCGGGTGGCCAGGCGCTTGACCTGGCCCAGGTTGTGGCTGGCAAAGACCAGCGTCATGGAGTCGGCAGCGAAGTCGGCCATCAGGCGTTCAATTTCGCGCTTGGCATGTGGATCGAGGCTGGAAGTGGGCTCGTCCAGCAGCAGCAGTTCAGGGCGCAGGCTCCAGGTGCGTGCCATGGCCAGGCGTTGCTGCTGTCCGCCCGAGAGCGCTGGTGCATGTCGCAAGGCCACATCGGCCAGGCCCACGCGCGCCAGGGCGACCAGCGCCTGCTCGCACGCGGGTCGCCAGGGCGTGCCCCGCAGCCACAGGCCCAGGGCCACGTTGTTGCGGGCGGTGGTGCGCAGCATGTAGGGGCGCTGAAACACCATGGCCTGCGAGCTGGCCGCATCGCGATGCACCGCGCCCTGCGTGGGCCGCTGCAGGCCGTGCAGCACGCGCAGCAGGGTGCTCTTGCCGCTGCCGTTCGCGCCGATCAATGCCACCCGCTCGCCACGGGTGATCTGCAGGTTCACCCCCGACAGGGCGAGCGTCGAGGCCAGACGGACATCGACGTCTTGCAGCTTGAGCACCGCGTTCATGCGGACACCTGCATCGGCGCGGTGGCGGCGTCGGCCCGTCCCATGCGCCAGCGTCGCAGCAAGGAGATGCCGGCATTGAGCAGCAACACCACCGCCAGCAGCACCAGGCCCAGGGCCAGGGCCAGCGGCAGATCGCCCTTGCTGGTTTCCAGGGCGATGGCGGTAGTCATCACGCGGGTGAAGCCGTCGATGTTGCCGCCCACGATCATCACCGCGCCCACCTCGGAGATGGCGCGGCCAAAGCAGGCGATGACCACGGTGAGCAAGGCAAAGCGTTCGTCCCACACCAGCAGCAGCGCGCGCAAGCTCGGGCCTGCGCCCAGTGACTGCAGCTGCTCGCCATGGGCGCGGTCGGCGTCCTCGATCACCTGGCGGGTGAGGGCGGCCGCCACCGGCAAGACCAGCACCGCCTGCGCCAGCACCATGGCCTGAAAGGAAAACAGCCACCCCAGAAACCCCAGCGGGCCCGAGCGTGACAGCAGCAGATAGACCACCAGACCCACCACCACCGAGGGCACGGCCAAGAGGGTATTGAGCACCGTGAGACAAGCCCCGCGCCCCGGAAAGCGCGCCACCCCCAGCCAGGCTCCGAGCAGCAGGCCGCCCAGGCAAGCCAGCACGCAGGCCGTCGCACTCACCGTCAGAGAGCGCGTGACGATGGCCAGCAGCGTGGGGTCGAAGTCGACGATGAGGCGCAGCGCGGTGGCGGCGCTCTCGGAAAAGGTGTTCATGCGGGGGGGATCTTAGGGCCTCGACGGCCCGTAAGTAGGGGGCCGGCGGGAAGCACCCGGGCGGGTAGCGCCATCCCCTGGCTCGCAGGGGGGGGCTTGAAGAAGTGCTTGGAATGGGGTCGATACGCCCGAGCGACGTACGGTCGACCGCCTTCCACTAGTATCCGAAGCTGGCTAAGTAAGAGCCTCTTACTCGCCGTGCTGTCTCCAGGCATTTCAGTGACACCGCGTGTCGCAGGCTGGACCTGAATCCAAAAAGGACTGTTTGATGCTTTATGCGATTCTCAAAACCCTGCACGTGCTCTCCATCATCGTGTGGGTCGGCGGCATGGTGTTTGCGCACTTCTTCCTGCGCCCTGCGCTGGTTTCGCTCGATCCGCTGCTTCGCTTGCGCCTGATGCACGATGTACTGGGCCGCTTCTTCAAGGCGGTGCTGGTGGCTTCCTTGCTGACCCTGGTCAGTGGCTTGTGGATGCTGGGGCGCGTGGCCAAACAGGTGGTGCAATCCGGCGGCAATTTCCAGATGCCGCTGTCGTGGACCGTCATGGCGGTGGTGGGTATCGTCATGGTGGCGGTCTTCATGCATATCCGGTTCGCGCTCTATCCGCGATTGGGGCGTGCAGTGGAAGCGTCCGACGTGACCGCCGGGGGCGCTGCGATGGCGCAGATACGTCGCTGGGTGTTGATCAATCTGGGGCTGGGTGTGGTCACGGTTGTCGTGACGCTGATGCGCTGGACTGCTTGAGGCGTGCAATCCCCTCAGTGCAAAGGTGTCACCTTGATCGGCTGTCCGCCGCGCTCAAGCCTGGCATGCTCGCGCCGCTCCAGCAAATCAAACACCCATTCCACCCGCTGCGGAATGCCGCGATTGGGAAATCCGCTGCCTGTGCGTGTGGCGGTGGGCGTGACATAAGGCGCGCAGCCTTCGACCAGATAGGCAATCGCCGGCAGCGGCGCCAGCGGCGTCGCCTGGGCGCGCAGCCAGCCGGCCTGGGTCCAGGCGCTGGCCAGTAGCACCAGCTTGCGACCGGTGCTCACCACCGTGCGGTGATTGACGGAGTCGCCGCCGTCACGCCGCAGTTGGTGACCGATCTCGCCGTAAATCGAGCTGGCCGAAAGAATCGCGGCGCGGCAATCGGCGGGTAGTTCGCCGATGCCCGCCGTCGATCGCTTGTACAAGCGGTCCGCCTCGGCCAGCAGACGCTGCACCACCGCGCGGATACCCGGCGTGAACACCGGCTCGCGCAGCCACGCGTCGACATCCACGCCCGCCTCTTGCAGCCACTGGCGCGGCAGGTACAGGCGTGCGTTGCGCGCGTCCTCGCCCACATCGCGGGCGATATTGGTCAATTGCATGGCCACGCCCAGCTCGCAGGCGCGGGCCAGGGTCTGCGGCTGGCGCGCACCCATCACCCAGGACATCATCGCGCCCACGCTGCCGGCCACGCGCGCGCCATAGGCATGCACGTCTTCGATCGTCTCGTAGCGGCGCGCCTGCGAATCCCAGGCAAAGCCTTCGATCAGCGCGTCGAGCAGGTGCCGCGGCAGACCGCTTTCCTGCACCAGCAGCGACAGCGCATGGTCTTCGACCACGTCCTGCGGCGTGCCGGCATAGATGCGATCCAGGCGCCCGCGCAAGACCGCGACGCTGGCTTCGCCGCCACCGGGCATGTCCACCAGATCGTCGGCCACGCGGCAAAACGCATACAGCGCAATGGCGCCCGCCCGCACACGCGGCGGCAACAGGCGGCTGGCGGCAAAGAAGGTGCGCGAGCCCCCGCGCATCATCGCGACGCAGGCCTCCAGGTCATGGTGCGACAGGTCGGTCAGGACCGGTGCGCTGGTGTGTTCAGCGGGCATACGCACTCACGGCACTGACCTCGGGCAGCACCGATTCGAGCGCCTTGGCCGACATCAGCACGCCCGGCACGCCTGCACCCGGGTGGGTGCTGGCGCCCACCATGTACAGGCCGTCGATATCTTCGCTGCGGTTATGCGGGCGGAACCACGCGCTTTGCAGCAGCAGGGGCTCCAGGCCGAAGCCTGCGCCCTTGTACGACCACAGACGGTCCTGAAAATCTTGCGGCGTTGCGATGCGCGATGTCACGATGCGCTGCGACAGGCCCGGCAGCACCGTAGCCTCCAGCGCTTCGCAAATCGCCTGTCGATAGATCTCGGCCTGCTCGGACCAGTCGGTACCGCTGTCCAGATGGGGCACGGGCGACAGCGCATAGAAGGTGTCGCAGCCAGGCGGGGCCACCGAGGCATCGGTGGCGGTGGGGCGGTGCAGGTAGAGGCTGAAGTCCTTGGCGAGCTTCTTGCGCTTGAAGATGTCCGTGAGTAGCTCACGGTAACGCGGGCCCATCACCATCATGTGATGAGGCACATCCGGGTACTGGCCGCGTGTGCCGAAGTACCAGACGAACAGGCCCATGGAATAACGGCCCTTCTCGATGCGGCGGTTGGTCCAGTGGCGGCGATGCTCCGGCTCGATCAGGTGCCGGTAGGTCCAGGCCGAATCGCCGTTGCTCACGACGATATCAGCGGGGATGTACTCGCCCGAGGCCATCTCGACGCCGCGGGCACGACCGCCTTCCACCCGGATGCGGGTGACCGGTGCGTTGCATTCAATGCGCACGCCCCGTTCGCGCAGCAAACCGGTCAGGCCGTCGACGATGGCGCCGGTGCCACCCATGGCCGAATGCACACCCCAATTGCGCTCCAGCGCGTGGATCAGGGCGTAGGCGCAGGTCACCGAGAAGGGGTTACCGCCAATGAGTAGCGGGTGAAAGCTCATGACCAGGCGCAGCTTCGGGTGCTTCAGGTGCTGGGCCACCAGGCTGTGGATGCTGCGCCAGGCTTGCATGCGCACGAAGGAGGGAATGGCTCGCAGCAGGTCGCCAAAGGATTCGAAGGCCTTATCGCCCATGCCCTCGAAGCCGAGCACCTTGCAGCGTTCAGCCGCCACCATGAGGCGCCGCATGCCGGGCACGTCCGAGGGGCTGATCGCCGCGACCTGCGCCATCATCGATTCTTCGTTGTCGCTGTAGTCGAAGTGCGTGCCGTCGTGGAAACGGATCCGGTAGAACGGGTCCATGCGACGCAGGTCGATGTCGTCTTCCATCTTGCGGCCGCACAAGGTCCACAGTTCTTCCAGCAGGAAGGGTGCGGTGATGATGGTGGGGCCGGCATCGAAGCTGAAGCCCTCTTGCTTGTGCATGTAGGCGCGCCCGCCCGGCGCATCGAGCTTTTCCAGCACCCGCACACGCCAGCCCCGTACCGACAGGCGGATCGCCGCCGCCAGCCCGCCAAAGCCACTGCCAATGACCACCGCCAGCGGGGCATCCTCGCTCACACGCAGACTCGGCATACGATCCTCGATGGCACGAAACGCGTTCATGGTCGGCCCGCTTTCACCTCGATGGCAGGGACCGGCGCGACAACAGGCAAGCCGGTCGTTACCGACGGCGCCACCTGCGACCGAGCCTGGCCCATGGCCCAGCCCCACAAGCGCTGCATCGGCAGCGGGAACATCATCAGCAGGTGTTCGATGATCGCCAGACCCAGGAGCGCCGCCAGCAGCACCCAGCCCGTGTTGATCGTCACCGTGCCGCGTTGCGCTTCCACTACCAGCCACAGCCAGCTACCGGCTGCCACGCTGATCGACGCATAGAAGAAGGGGCTTACCGGCCCG
>Ga0315899_10009205_pt1 | contig 10597 bp, 10 predicted proteins | sample LakEriMetagenome_2_FD_203518 | JGI IMG/M metagenome (GOLD analysis project Ga0315899, IMG submission 203518) | Freshwater fungal communities from buoy surface, Lake Erie, Ohio, United States - Buoy 4 MA112 | ecosystem: Environmental > Aquatic > Freshwater > Lake | place: USA: Lake Erie, Ohio...
TGTTCAAAAGGAACCCATCACGGTTGCCGGTGTCGGCGATATGTCGGGCGACGTTTTTGGCAACGGCATGTTGCTGTCAAAGACGCTGAAAATTGTCGCCGCGTTTGACCATCGGCACATTTTTCTCGACCCCAATCCCGACCCCGCGATCAGTTGGAAAGAACGTCAGCGGTTGTTTAACCTGCCGCGCTCCAGCTGGCTTGATTATGATGCGAAGTTAATCTCCAAGGGTGGCGGCGTGTTCGCGCGTACGGATAAGATCATCAAAACAACATCTGAAATCAGAAGCTTGCTTGGCATTGATGCGAAAGAAATTGAACCATCTGCATTGATGACCGCGATACTAAAAGCGCCGGTTCAATTGATGTGGTTCGGCGGAATAGGGACATATATTAAGGACCGGAGCGAAAGCCATTTGGACGTTGGCGACCCCGGCAATGACTTTATTCGTGTGAACGGCGCGGATGTTCAGGCGCAGGTGATCGGCGAGGGTGCGAACCTTGGCGTGACGCAAGCCGGCCGTATTGGTTATGCCTTGCGCGGTGGCCGTATCAACACTGACTTCATCGACAATAGCGCTGGCGTGGATTGTTCTGACCATGAAGTGAACATCAAAATCGCGCTGAACGCACAAATGCGCGCTGGCAAGTTGAAGATGCAGGCGCGCAATGTCTTACTCACCGATATGACCGATGCGGTTGCACATTTGGTGCTAGAGGATAACCGGTTGCAGACATTGGCGCTCTCGATTGCCGAAACCGGCGGTGCGGCCGATCTGCCTGCTTATGTTCGGCTTATCGAAATTTTTGAAGGTGCGGGTAAACTTGACCGTATGGTTGAAGGGCTGGCGCCAAATGAGGCGTTGTTCCGGCGGGGAAGTGAAGGGCGTGGCCTTACCCGGCCGGAACTGGCCGTTTTGCTTTCCACAGCGAAACTTGCGGCGCAGGACGGTATTGAAGAGGCACCTTTGGCGCAGGACATGTCCATGGATGCCGAGCTTTTGGCAGCGTTCCCTGACATGATGGTGAAAGCACATAAGCCAGCGATTTTGGCGCACCGGCTGCGCAGGGAGATCATCGCTACAAAATTGGCCAACCGAATGATTAACCGACTTGGCATGCTCCATCCATTTGAGCTGGCCGAGGAGGAAGGATGTGGGCTGGGTGATGTGGCTGCGGCTTTTGCCATTGCCGAGCGCATTTATGATCTGCCGTCCCTTTGGCAGGCCATCGACACTGCGCCCATGCCCGAAACAGCTCGTTTGATGTTGTTCAATCAACTTGCGGTGGAAACCCGCGCGCAAATGGCAGACATCATCCGCAACGCCCATGAGGGCCGCGATGTCAGCGCAGCTACTGCGGTCTATGCGCCAGTCGTGCAGAAGTTGTCAGCGGCATTGGACGGGTTGCTGCCCAATGACATACGGCTTCAAACCGAACGCTTTGGTGCGCGCTTGACGGAAAATGGTGCGCCACGCAAAATTGCCGACCGTTTGGTGCAATTGGCGCAGCTGGATGGTGCTATCGGGCTGGCGGCGCTTTCTTCTGTGCAAAAGGGTGATGTAACCGCGCTAACACGGGCGTTTACCGCTCTCGGCGATGCGCTTGGTCTAAGCTGGGCGCAGGGAGCAGCGATGCAGGTTGACCCGCACGATCCGTGGGAGCGCTTGTTGGTCGCTGGCCTAGCGCGCGATTTCCAAACCATGCGCCTCGATTTCCTACGCCGCCGTGCCGCCAAAAAACCGCTTGAGGATGCACAAACTTGGTTACAGGCCAATGCGGTCCGCGTCAGTGTGTTCAAGGCGATGGTCGACCGTGCACGCATGACGGGTGTGCCAACCCCCGCAATGTTGGCGCAGGTTGCGGGGCAGGCAAGGGTCTTGCTTGGGCGTTAACGGTTCAGCTTTTGGGGCCTAAGCCTGCTGGGTTGCCCTTCGCCGAAGGGTTTGATGCGTTTTGCTTTTTAGGCTTTTCGGCCTTTGGCTTGCGGACTTCGCGGCTCGATTTCTTTTGGCTTTTCGCCATGATATTTCCCCTCAAGGGAAGGTTGCTCGCGCAAACTCCGGATCACTGGTCAGTTTAAACCAACCACTGTTTTACAAATATAAGCATACACTGCCCCTGTTAAAAGGGCGTCTGCGGATAATGCTGCTTAAGCTGCGGTTTCTAGCGCCCTTTTATAGATGCTGTTCAGCGGGCTGCGGAAAAGCTTCATCACCATTGGTTCGAAAAACTCCAGCGGGAGGGTGTCATAATTCGGGTCGAACGATGGGCAGTCATATTTGTCGATAAATTCTTCAGTTTCCGCAAACCATTCATGGCCGCGAAACTGCTCGCGCATGTCGCGGTCGAGGCCCAAATGATGGAAGAAATTTTGCCCCTGAAAAATTCCGTGATTTTGCACAATCCAAAGGAGCTTTTCGGAAACGAACGGCTTCAATATAGCAGCGGCGATATCGGGATGGTTGGTAGCGCCGAGCGTGTCGCCAATATCGTGGAGCAATGCCATGATGACATAATCCTCATCCCGCCCATCACGATGTGCACGCGTCGCTGTCTGTAGCGAGTGCGTCAACCGGTCGACCGCAAATCCGCCAAAGTCACCATCAAGCAATTTGAGATGGTCCAATATCCGTCGTCCGCCATCTTGCGAAAACGGGATATTGTGCCGCATGATGATTTGCCAATCCTCTTGCGTGCTCTCTGACATGTCGTGAAAATTTGCGCGATCGTCTTGATTGTCCATTGCCGGTATCCTCTCAAGCGTGTGTTTAACATTGTTGGCTGATGAAACAAGGGCTTCAAGCATAAGCGAAATGCGGCTAGACCGATTAAATGGCGATATTAGAGCTTTCGGATAAACCCTTCTTCGCGGACAAGAACCGCGCTTTTTGGAACTTACACTCGGCCGGTTGGGGCGGCGCTACTGCGCTCTACGCGGTTACGGTTATTGCAAACGGACAACCGTTAAGTTTTCTGGTTCCGGTGCTCATTTCCGCAGTCACTGGCTATTCAGTTACGTTAATACTATCCGTCGTATACCGCTATGTAATTGAAAAACGACCATTTGTGACGTGGGGGACCACTTTGTTCGCGGTCATGAGCGCAACGCTGCTTTACGCATATATTGACACATGGGTTGTTCAAACGATCCGAGAGGGTGCAGACCAAACGCCCTTTGCCCAATTGTTATTAGGGGCGTTGTTTAAGGATGGCCTCCTCATTGGGGCATGGTCGGCATTATATTACGCGATCAATTATTTCGTGCGCGCAGAAGAACAAGCCGACCAGATGATGCGGCTTGAAGCGCAAGCCACCAGCGCGCAGCTCACAATGTTGCGGTATCAGCTTAATCCGCATTTCCTGTTCAACACTTTGAACAGCATATCGACTCTGGTGTTACTCAAACAGACCGACCAAGCCAATGCCATGTTGTCGCGTTTGTCCTCGTTCCTGCGTTTCACCCTCATTAATGAAGCTGCGGCCAAGGTGCCGCTCACCCAAGAAATCGAAACTTTGAAGCTCTATCTCGATATCGAAAAAATGCGGTTCGAAGAACGGTTGCGAACCTTTTTCACGATTGAGCCTGCGGTTCAAGATGCTCTGGTGCCATCTTTATTGCTTCAGCCTTTGGTGGAAAACGCCATCAAATATGCCGTGACGCCGAAAGAGGAAGGCGCCGACATTTCCGTTGTCGCTCAACTCGTCGGGCAAAGGGTTCGGATTACCGTTTCGGACACAGGGCCGGGCTTGCAGCCGGGGCAGCAAGACTTCACCCTATCCACAGGCGTCGGGATGGCGAACACGCGTGAGCGCTTGTTACAGGCATATGGTGACGACCAACGTTTTGAACATTATGTCAAAGCCGGGGGAGGATTTGAGGTTTTGTTGGAACTACCCTATCAAACCGGGATTATGGCAGGGGACGACAACCAAGCGGGGGCTAAGTCGCAAGGAAAGATATCCGCATGAGCATTCGTACAATATTGGTCGACGATGAAAAGCTGGCCATTCAGGGTCTCGAATTAAGGCTTCAACCTTTTGAGGACATCGAGATTGTAGCAACCTGCCACAATGGTCGCGAGGCTATTCGCAAGATAAAGACGCTGAAACCAGACTTGGTTTTTCTCGATATTCAGATGCCAGGTTTTGATGGTTTTTCGGTTGTGCAGGGTGTGATGGATATCGATCCGCCATTGTTCGTGTTTGTGACAGCATATTCCGAACATGCGATTAAAGCGTTTGAGGCGCAGGCCATCGATTATCTGATGAAGCCAGTTGAACCCGAGCGTCTGGCTGACACTATGGACCGCGTGCGCAGCCGTCTATCCGACAAACGCACCTCGGATGAGCTTGAGCGCCTGCGCACGGTCATAAATGAAGTCGCGCCAAACGCCGCCGATAATCTCGGGTCTATAGATGAGGATATGGCGTCTTCGCGCTTTGAAAAGCTTATCAATATTAAGGATCGCGGCCAAATTTTCCGTGTCGATGTTGAAAGCATTGAACGTATTGATGCTGCTGGCGACTATATGTGCATTTACACGGCCGACAACTCACTGATCCTGCGCGAAACAATGAAGGATCTGGAAAAGCGGCTCGACCCGCGGACGTTCCAGCGGGTCCACCGTTCGACGATCGTCAATCTGGATCAAGTGCGGCAGGTCAAGCCGCACACAAACGGCGAATGCTTCTTGGTGCTGGAGTCCGGCGCGCAGGTGAAGGTCAGCCGGTCGTATCGCGACGTCGTCGCCCGTTTTGTGCATTGAGGAGTATAAGGGATGAAGCCAGCCAGTGGTTCAACACGCATGAAGGCCAGCGATTTTCACCCCTATATTCTCGAAATCTTTGACGGCTACGTCCATGGTAAGCTGACGAAGAGAGAGTTTATCCGTGAGGCGGGAAAGTTTGCGGCCGCGGGTGTTACGGGCCTCATGATTCTCAATCAGTTAAAGCCTGATTACGCGCTGGCGCAGCAAGTGCGGGCGGATGACCCTGAGATCATCACGTCACGCGTTACAGTGCCAAGTCCCGATGGCCATGGCAGCATCAACGGCTTGCTTGCCAAGCCTACCAAGGCAAAAGGAAAGTTGCCTGCCGTATTGGTCATCCACGAAAACCGTGGGCTCAATCCTTATGTCGAGGACGTGGTTCGGCGTTTGGCTAAGGCTGGTTATATCGCCCTTGGCCCAGATGGCCTGTCATCAGTCGGCGGCTATCCCGGTAATGATGAGACAGGTCGTGATTTGCAGGCGAAGTTGGACCCCAGAAAATTGCTTGAGGATTTCTTCGCCAGCTTTGAATATCTGCACGACCATCCCGAAAGCACGGGCAAGGTTGGCGCAGTTGGATTTTGCTACGGCGGCGGCGTGTGCAATGCGCTGGCGGTGGCCTATCCCGAAATGGCGGCATCGGTGCCTTATTACGGCCGCCAACCGCGCGCCGAAGAGGTTCCTGCAATCAAGGCGCCTTTGCTGGTGCAATATGCCGAGGTGGACGAACGTATCAACATGGGCTGGTTGCCTTATCAGGCCGCGCTTATTGCAAACCAGAAACGCTTCTCAGTGCATTTCTATGCCGGAACGCAGCATGGGTTCCACAATGATAGCACGCCACGATTCGATAAAGCGGCGGCGGACCTGTCTTGGACACGGACACTCGCGTTTTTAGGCGAAAATCTGCGCTAACGGCGGCTGGCGAAAAAATCCCTGAGCAGGGCGGCGGATTCGTCTGCTGCAATGCCCGCATACACCTCCGGCTTGTGGTGCAGTGTCGCTTGTTCAAACAAACGTGGACCATGTGCCACAGCGCCGCCCTTGGCATCTTCAGCGCCATAATAGAGGCGCGCGATGCGGGCGTGGGCAATCGCGCCAGCACACATAGCGCAGGGCTCCAGCGTCACCCATAACTCGCAGTCGGTAAGGCGTTCATTGCCAAGTTGCGCGGCCGCCGCACGAATGGCGATGATTTCCGCATGCGCGGTGGGGTCATGGCTGTCGACAGGGCGGTTCGACCCGCGGCCGATAATGACGCCATCCTTGACTACAATTGCGCCGACTGGCACTTCGCCTTGCGCGGCAGCTGCACGCGCAAGATTAAGGGCTTCGTTCATCATTTCGCGGGCTTTGGTCAGGGACATGTTATTTTGCTAGCGCAGATTACCGCTTTTGACCACACATCGACTTGACCTTTTCGGCGTGGAGCGTTAGGGGCAGCGACTTTCGCGGGTCAGTGATTCCGCATACACTCATTTATACAGGATATACATCATGGCGCGCATCTGCGAACTCACCGGTAAGGGCCGTCTGGTCGGCAACAATGTGAGCCACGCCAACAACAAGACAAAGCGCACATTCTTGCCAAACCTGCAGAATGTCACCCTGTTGTCGGACGCTCTTGAGCAAGGCTACAAGTTCCGCGTTTCGACCCACGGCCTGCGTTCGGTTGAGCATGTTGGCGGTCTCGACAACTGGTTGTTGAAGACTTCGGACGAGAAGCTTTCGACCAATGCACGCAAAGTGAAAAAAGAAATCGCCAAGAAGCAAAAAGCTGCGGCGTAAGGCGATAGGCTGCTGACGCGGCCTTTTGTTAAAGCAAATCAAAGGCCGGGGGCAGTTGATGCCGCCGGCTTTTTGCTGTCCGGTTGGTGGGGTAAGCGAAACTTCATCAAAATAGTGCGCTGGAATATACTGAAATTATTGTCTGAAACGAGCCAGAGGATTGTGTCCTGGCCTTCGCGCGTGACGGCAATCCCCTCCATATTGTCGACAAGCAGCGGAGCAGCAAGCGATGCAATGACCTTTGCCGAAACTATGCTGTCGCGGCTTATGTTTGGCGGATTTAGCAGTGATATTTTGGCTGAAAAGCCCACCGGGAAACCAATTGAACGATTCAAAATGGCGATTCGTCCATCCGGCAACTGCACGCCGTCGGTCACGCGATAGCCGGTTGGCGGCCGAAATTTGAACGACGTGATGCTGGTGCCTCGCTCAACTGGGTCACCAGAGAACAACAAAGCAGGATGCATGCGGTCATCAACGCTTTCGGCGATCACCAGGAAGCGGCCGTCTTTTAAACGGATAATGCTTTCGGCCCCTTTGTTATTGGGCCAATTCTGCATTTCGCGCGGGCGCATTATGCCGGTTTGGCGCCCTAAAGACCCAGAATAGCGTCTGATCGCATGCCTTTGTTCAAAGCCAACCCAATATTGGTCGCTATCGGGGTCATACGCGATGCCTTCGCTGTCGCGATCTTTGTAGCTGATGTATGGCCCCTGTGCATTGGGCAGCGGCACAATGAAGGGACGGGTTAGCCGTGAACCGTTGCTCAAGCCGAAGCCTATCAAGGTCCCCGCGTCACCGATTCCAACAAACCGACCGTTTTTCAGCGCTGTCAGCGCCGAAATTCCTCCAAAGGCCTCATTGCGGCTGTGCAATTCCCATGCAGCGATAAACGCAAGTGCACCCACATACCGCTGCGCGGGATCATCAGGATTTAAGGTGAGGCGCCGCAAGGCAATATCTTGGCTATAGCTGGGGTAAACCGTTCGGACGCCGCCTACGACCAAAACCGCTAACAACATGCAGAGCGCGAGACGCTTCAGCTTTTGCGGCATGCCACTCCCCATATGTTCATCATTTTTCCGCTAAAGATGAACGAAAAATAGCAATCGCATTCAGCTTCGGCTCAATCATTGACGTTCATAAGCCAATTATCGGCAAAGCAAATTGTCTTTTCTACCCACCCCCGGACCGACCGCTCTTTCCGGCGCAAGCGGCATAATGCAGCTATTTGCCAACATCAGGCTTTTGACGGCCCTGGTAGGGGCTTCCCTTAAAGGTTGCAGACAGACTGGAGGTGGAAGAGCCTGTCTGCGGCATCCGCTTACAATTTAAGATATCGCATTTCTGTCAAAGCACATGGTTAGCAGATATTAAGGATAAACATCGGGCTTGCTAGGACATGATAGTTGGTGGCAAGGGGCCGTTATGTCAGGAACAGAAAATAATCAGCCGCGGCTTGCTGGCGGGATCTTTATCGCTTTTGGGCTATTAATTGGTGTCATCTTAGGCGTCGTTTTCGACCAGCCCTCTGCAGGGGCGGTTGCTGGCATGGCCCTTGGATGCGCTATTGCGATAGTTATTTGGATTATGGACAGCAAACGTCGCTGAATAAGGGCTAGAATTTATGTGGAAACACGTTCGCAACATCATGTTGATCTTCGTCGCACTGGGGCTGATCGGCGTTTGGTATATTACACGCCCTGACGTTGCGCAGTTGCCGCTAGACGCTGTCACTGGTCCAGCGCCGCAGATTACGGCAGGCCGTGAGCAGATTTTTCCAACTATTGCCGTGGCTGACGTAGACCGGTGGAAGACTGGTGAAGCACCAGTCGTCGCACCCGGTCTTGTTGTTGAACGCTTTGCTGAGGGGCTCGACCACCCGCGCAATCTTTATACGCTTCCCAATGGCGACATATTGGTCGCCGAAACCAACTCCCCCCCGCGCAAAATGGGTGGCGTTGAAGGGTTTGTCATGAAGTGGCTGATGGGTAAGGCCGGCGCGGATGTCCCCTCTGCCAACCGCATCACGTTATTGCGGGATGCCAATGGTGACGGGCAGGCGGAGCTTAAAACGCCGTTCCTCACTGGACTTAATTCGCCCTTTGGCATGGTTCTGATCGGCGAGAAATTATACGTTGCCAACACGAACGGCTTGCTGGTTTTTCCATATAAAACGGGCGATACGAAGATTACGGCAAAGGGCAAAGAGTTGACAAAGTTCAACGCCCGAGCACCCAACAACCATTGGACGCGCAATCTCGCAGCTTCGCCTGATGGCAAAAAAATCTACATCTCTGTCGGATCAAACAGCAATATCGGCGAGAACGGTATGGAAAATGAGGTCGGCCGTGCCATGGTGTTCGAATATGACATCGCGAAGGACAAGAAAATCCCTTACGCGATTGGTCTACGCAATCCTGTCGGCCTTGGCTGGGACAAAGCCGGCCGTTTGTGGACTGTCGTAAACGAACGCGACATGCTGGGCTCAGACCTTGTGCCTGATTATCTTGCCTTGGTTGAATTTGGCGCCGACTATGGCTGGCCGCAACATTATTGGGGTGGTTTCACCGATACCCGCGTAAAACCGCTGAAACCGGAAAAGCGCGAATATGAACGGCGTCCAGATTATGCCTTGGGCGCGCATACCGCCCCGCTGGGCCTTGCCTTTGGCTATAATGGCAAATTGGGTGCGGGTCTTACTGAAGGCGCCTTTGTCGCGCGGCATGGTTCGTGGAATCGTAAGCCAGTTTCTGGCTATGACGTCATCTTCGTGCCGTTTCCCAAAGGGGAACCAGCGGGCAAACCAGTCAATGTGCTGACAGGCTTCTTGGATAAGGACGGCAAGGCACAGGGGCGTCCTGCTATGCTTGCTTTAGCCAAGGATGGTACTTTGTTGGTAAGCGATGATGTAGGCAACATCGTCTGGCGCGTTCGGGCGAAGGATTAAATCTTCCGCCCTGCGCGGCCAGCCAGCTCAATGGTGTAATGCCATGCAATCCGGCCCGACCGTCCGCCGCGACCTTGGGCAAAGCCCAGCGCGTCTGCTTCGTCCCAGTCCAGGTCAAAATGGCTGGCATAGCTTGCGACCATTTGCAGATAGGCGTCCTGATTGGGATATTGGAAGCCAAGTTTAAGGCCAAAGCGGTCGGCCAACGCCAGACTGTCGTCAATCGCATCACGCGCGTTCATGGCGTCAGCCTGATCGCTGCTATCGCGCTCAACGATGTTCCGGCGGTTCGACGTCACGCAGAGCCGGACATTGTTTGGACGCGCTTCCACCCCGCCCTCGAGTAACGACCGCAATAGACGCGCGTTCTGATCATGTGGTTCAAACGAAATATCGTCGATGAACAAAAGATAGCGCCGACCCGACGCGCCCAGCTCTTCGAATAAGGTCGGTAGGCTCGTCAACTGGCTTGAAGCTGCTTCGACAAGGGCGATGAAGAAGCCATTTTCCTGAAGCGCGGCGACAACAGATTTGGCCAATGCGGATTTCCCCATGCCCCGCGCACCCCATAGCAACACGTCATGCGCAGCCGCGCCGGATGCATGCCGTCGGCAATTTTCGAACAATTCGGCCTTTTGCCGGTCGACGCCGACGATCAATTCCAGCGGCAGTGGTTTGAAATCATGGACCGCTGCCAGGCCTGTTCCGTTCCAATGATAGGCGGGAAAGTACGACAGGTCGGTCGGCGGCGCGGCCGGAGGCGAAAGCCGCTCAAGCGCTTCAGCGATGCGTTTGAGCGTTTGCTCGTTCAAGCCGCCAGTTCCTCCGCATCAATCGCGTACAGCAATTCCGCACCCACCATGGCGCTGCCCTTGAAGGCCATTGCTTCGGGAACCATCACGTCAAGATAATAACGGCAAGCGGCGACCTTGGCACGCAGGAATGCGCCTGTGTCGCCATTGGCGATTGCGGCCTGCGCAGCGCGCAGTTGCTTCAACATCAGCCAGCCCGATGTCGCAACGGCCATCATATTTGTGTAGGCATAGCTGCCTGCCAAGCGGTCATCAATGTCAGCATTGAGCATATAG
>Ga0315899_10009206_pt1 | contig 10595 bp, 7 predicted proteins | sample LakEriMetagenome_2_FD_203518 | JGI IMG/M metagenome (GOLD analysis project Ga0315899, IMG submission 203518) | Freshwater fungal communities from buoy surface, Lake Erie, Ohio, United States - Buoy 4 MA112 | ecosystem: Environmental > Aquatic > Freshwater > Lake | place: USA: Lake Erie, Ohio...
GGTATTGGTTAATCCATCCATTGAAACGGAAGATTTTTCTTTGGTATCTCTTCTTGCTATCTCCACTTGGTTATTCTCTAAATCTCTTGCACCAATAGCAATTCTTACAGGCACACCCTTCAATTCATATTCTGCAAACTTCCATCCTGGTCTTTGATTATCTGAATCATCATATTTTACTCTAATTCCAGCCGCTTTGAATGATTGCATGAATTCTTTTACTTTAACATCAATCAAAGCTTTTTGCTCTTCTCCTTTATAAATAGGAACAATCACTACTTGTAATGGTGCAATCTTTGGTGGTAAAACTAAACCTTGATCATCACTATGCGTCATGACCAATCCTCCGATTAATCTTGTACTCACACCCCAACTAGTTGCCCAAACATAATCTAATTGATTACTCTTATCACTGAACTTTACATCAAATGCTTTTGCAAAATTTTGACCTAAGAAATGAGAAGTACCTGCCTGTAATGCTTTACCATCTTGCATTAAAGCTTCAATACAATAAGTATCTTCTGCACCAGCAAATCTTTCATTAGGTGTTTTCACTCCTTTGATCACTGGCATCGCCATCCAATTCTCTGCAAAATCTGCATATAAGTCCAAGATCATTTTTGTTTCTTCAATAGCTTCTTCTTTGGTAGCATGCGCAGTATGACCTTCCTGCCATAAAAATTCTGCTGTTCTTAAAAACAATCTTGTTCTCATTTCCCATCTCACCACATTGGCCCATTGATTCACTAAAATGGGCAAATCTCTGTATGACTGAATCCATGTTTTATAGGTATTCCATATGATCGCTTCACTGGTAGGACGAACAATTAATTCTTCTTCCAATTTTGCTTCAGGATCCACCATCAATTTTCCTTTATTATTGGGATCTGTTTTTAAACGATAATGGGTTACAATCGCACATTCTTTTGCAAAACCTTCTGCGTTCTTTTCTTCCGCCTCAAACAAAGACTTAGGAACAAACAATGGAAAATAGGCGTTCTGATGTCCTGTGTCTTTAAACATTTTGTCTAATGTTTGTTGCATATTTTCCCATAATGCATAACCATATGGCTTGATTACCATACAACCTCTTACTGCGCTATAATCTGCCAAATCACCTTTAATAATTAGGTCATTGTACCATTGAGAATAGTCTTCTGCTCTTGTCATTAATTCCTTTGCCATAATTGATAAAATATTAACATTTTTAGTAGTAACAATTCATCTACGAAAAACGCTCTATATATTAAACTTTTGTACCTTTAGGTTGTCAAAAGTATGCTAAATCAGGGGCATATTAAAACCAAAAAATATCGTAACATGAAAAATCTAAAAACTAACATCCATTTTGGCATCTTAAGCTTTGGCTTATTGGCATTTAGTTTATTGCAAACAAGCTGTACAAGTTTACAACAAACTACTGCTAGCATTGCAAAAGATGACTTATACGATACCCCAACAAGAGAAGTATCCAATGAGGTTGAAGTAAATACAAATACTGCACAAGAAGAAAATTATCAAGAATACCAAAACTATCAAGACGATCGTTTTTTAAGATTAAAAGTAGCTAACAGAAATAGATGGAATACCATTGACGATTTTGGCTACTGGAATAACCCAAGCTATAGAATGAGTTTGGCAATGGGTTATGGTATGGGAATTGGTGGATGGGGTTTTGGAAATATTGGTTGGGGATGGGATCCATGGTTCGGTGGATGGGGAGGTGGATTTGGTGGTTGGGGCGGTGGATTCGGTGGATGGGGAGGTTTTGGTGGTTGGGGATTAGGAGGATTCGGAGGTTGGAATAGTTGGGCTTGGGATCCATGGTTTGGTGGTTTTGGAGGATGGGGCGGCTTCGGAGGATGGAATCCATGGTTTGGTGGATTTGGCGGTTGGGGCGGTGGATTCGGTGGATGGGGAGGTTTTGGTGGCTGGGGTGGTTTCGGTGGATGGGGATGGAACCCCTATTTTGCTGGTTACTGGAATCCATATGGACCAATATTTAACGGAGGTGGCATCGGTTTCCCAAATAATGTGGTAAGATTCAGAGAGCGAATTCCAATGCAGCCAAGTAGAACCAATCTTGCAGGTTACAATAACAATAATAGAAGTTTTAATGGCAGTAGCTTTAGACCAAATACAAATTTGAATAGTGGAAGGTCAAGAAATATCAATAGTGCTACTGTAAATAACAATAATTTCGGAAGTTTAATGAGAAGAGCCGTGAGTAGCAATGCTGCTTACAATAACAGAACAAATAATGCTAATTCACTAGAAAGACCTTCTCGTTTTTCTAACAACAATAACTTTAATTCAGCTCCAGTTAGATCCAATAGTAGCCCAAGTTTCAATGGTGGCGGAGGTGGAGGAGGCTTTAGTGGTGGAAGCAGTGGCGGAGGTAATTTTGTTGGAGGCGGTAGAAGAGGTGGCGGTGGTCGCTAACCTATCTTTTGATAAAAGCAATTGTTTAAATAAAATCATTATGAAGAAATTTTTATTCTTGGTATCATTGAGTGTGGCAACACAAATAAGTGCTCAAACTCCAGAAGATGCATTAAGATATTCTTGGCTTATGCCAAACGGAACTCCTAGGAGTAATGCATTAGGTGGTGCAATGGGTTCTTTAGGAGGAGACTTATCTGCAACAAGTATTAACCCGGCTGGCCTAGGATTTTATAAAACAAACGAGTTCTATATCTCCCCTAACTTTAATTCTAATAAAAATCAATTTAACTATTTTGGAAGCAAAACTAGTATTGATAATAATAACATGAATTTAGGAATTGCTGGTGTAGTATTCGCTGATGAAAACAGAAGAAATAAATATAAGAAGAATAATTTCTCTATAAGTTATACTAAGCTGGCAGATTATAACAATAGCTTTAGCTTTAAGGGTCAGAATAACTTTAGCAGTTATTTGGAAAAATTTGCAGATCAATTGTATTATGATGGCGCGAACTTAACTCAAGCACAACAAAATTATATCTACGGAAGTTCTTTAGCCTATTTATCAAAATTGGTAGTACCTATATTTGATAATAATAAAGATGTGACAGACTATCAAGCGATTGCCAAGGGAAATGTAAATCAGTTTTATGATGCAACTACCACAGGAAGTTATAATGAAATGAGTTTTACCTGGGCAAGTAATACGCAAGATAAATTGTATCTAGGAGGATCAATTGTATTGCCAATGATTAACTATAGTAGCTCTCTAAACTATACGGAATCTTATTCTTCCAATAACCAAGGAATTTTTGATTTTTTTGAAAATTACAGTTCAAAAGGTTTTGGTATTGGTGCAAAGTTGGGATTAATTTACAAGCCTGAGCCATTTTTTAGAATGGGTTTAACCGTTCATACACCACAACTCATCAGCTTCAGCGATGCTGTAAATGCTTCTATGTATAGTGACGAATTCCCGAATGGTATCGGCTCAGGAGATTTAAGAAATGAATTTACTGATAATTTTTACCCAAGATTTAGCACTTATAATTTACGTACTCCTTCAAAAGCTATCTTAAGTGGTAGTTACTTTTTTGCTAGTCCAAGTAAACCAACACAACCACTTGGTTTTATCAGCGCAGATCTAGAGTTTGTAAATTATGCTGGCACGAAGTACTATACTTTAGATAATGATCAATCTGTTATTAATTATTACCAAGATTTAAACAGTATCATTAAAAACAATCATAAAAATGCTATCAATTTTAAAATTGGCTCCGAACTTAAATTATCTAACGCTTGGTTAGCAAGAGGTGGCGCAGCATATTATGGTTCGCCCTATAAAGATAATTCCATTAGTGCATCAATTATGAGCATAAGCGGGGGCTTAGGATACAGAATGGGCAATCAATTGATTGATATTACCATTATGAATATCTCATCAAAAGACGCTTTATTCCCTTATAGATTAATTGATAAAGACAATTATTATGCTGAACAAAAAAGCAACAGAATAATTTTAAGTATCGGATACGGAATCAAATTTTAATTTTTATTCAACTTATCTCCATAAAAAAACGCTCCAAAATTTGGAGCGTTTTTTTATGGTATAGAGGATTTGATTATTTAAGGTCTTCTAATTTTAAACCCTGATTTACTTTAATCGTTTCAAAATTTAGATTCATTTTAAATTGCCCTAAATCCATCACTGATTCTTTTGCGAAAGCTACTCCATCTACTTTTTGATAGTTCTTATAATATTGTTGTTGAGTAACTGGACCCTGTGGACCTTTCTCTACTTTGGTTGTTTTTACCAATAAATAAGTTTCTTTATCATAGAATCTATGTGATTTTTTACCAGAAGGTGCAGTTAATTCAACATCAATGGCATCTTTACCATCTACTTGTTCAATGCCTACAATGTTTAATGTATACCCTTTTTGCTGATACATTAATTCTGGAACCAAATATGCAGACTCATCTAATCCCTCTTTCAAATCATCTGTAATAGGCGCTTGCATGCCTTGTTGACTTACTTCATATTTCCCATCAACTACTGCTTGCTTTGAAATTACCATACCACCCATAGACATTAACATAACAGCACTTCCTGGTTGAATAATTTTTTGAACAACATCAATGGACTGCCCCATTACTCCTACTTTTCCATTTAATTGAACATCTTTGATCTTTTCAATAGATGCTTTACCACCCATTGCTTCTACCGTTTTATTGATTAAAACGTCTACGGTCAAGGATGCATCTGCTTTTACTTCTTTTGGAGCAACCGCTTCATTACCCTCCACGTCAAAATACTTTACTTCTCCATATTTTTCTAACCCTTTTGCAACTTGCTTAGCATCTCCTACAATAACAATATGCATTTGAGCAAGCTGTAATAAACTGGTAGCAGCATCTTGGACCTGTGTTGCACTCACTGAAGCCAAATTGGTTAAATACTTTTGATAATAGTCTGCTGGTAAATTGTATTTTTCAATATTTAATGCAAAGCCTGCAATAGTAGAAGGATTTTCCAATGATCTTGCAAACCCGCCCGCTAAATAATTTTTCATTCTACCTAATTCTTCTTCTTCAACTTTCTCAGATTGGATTTTCTTTATTTCAGCAAGTGTTTCTTGAATAGAGCTATCCGTTTTTTCATTTCTTACAGAAGCTTCAGCTTTAAAAATACCTACATGTTTATTAGATTGTAAAGAAGAATATGCTCCATAAGTAAAACCATGCTTTTCTCTAAGATTAGCGAATAATCTACCAGAGAATCCACCTCCTAAAATATTATTCATCACATTAGCAGGAATATCATTAGGAGCTCCTTTAACCAACTGTACGGGTGAAGCAATCGTCACCACACTTTGAACAGATGAAGGTCTATCTACCACAGCTACATAAGTTTTTGCTGGTCTTGGAGACTTTTCAAATTGTTGCGCTGGAACACTTCCTTTTTGCCAAGCACTTAAATATTTTTCAGCTAATTTTTTAGCATCCAATGGTTCAATATCACCCACAAAAACTAAACTAGCAATATTAGGTTTCCAATAGTTATTGACAAATGCCTTCACATCTTCTACTTTTATTGAATTCACTGTTTTAGTTGTCATGATTTCACCAAAAGGATGGTTTGCACCATAAACCAATTTCTTTACAACATTATCAGCAATAGCATCTGCATCATCTTTATTCGTTTCAATACCAGAAATAGTTTGTTTTCTTACTTTTTCTAATTCTTCAGCATTCAAAGCTGGATTTAACACCACTTCAGATAATAATCCAAATAAAGTTGGGAAATTAGATTTTAAAGAAATTGCAACTGCACTAGTGCTTGATGTAGATAAACTTCCGCCCAAATACTCCACTGCTTCATCAATTTGTTCTTTGGTTTTTGTAGTAGTGCCTCTTTTGATTAATTGTCCTGCCATATCAGCCAATCCTGCCTTGTCTCCCTCTTTGAAGCCATCTAGATCAAAGTTGATACTAGCAATTACTCTTGGTAATTTTGTATTCTTAACAACATACACTTTCAAGCCATTGGGTAAAGTATATTTTACTGGACTCGCCACTTGAATCAATGGAGCTTTCCCAGGAGCAGGCGCTTTAGATCTGTCTATTTTTTGTGCGAAGGCAGCAAGGGGTAAAAAACAGATAATTATATTGAATATTTTTTTCATAATATGATAATTGAAATAAGTTAATTTTTATTTTGAAGCGCTTTTTTGCTTAGGTAAATAATACAATACCACTCTATTGTCTTTGTTTAGATACTTTTTAGCAACATTTAAAACATCTTCTCTTGTCACCTTATTATATTTTTCTAATTCTGTATTAATTAAGTTGGCATCTCCAAAATATACTTCATTGTTTGCCAAACTTTCTGCAATACCAGCCATTGTAGCTTTGCTAGAAACTAGATCAGATGTAATTTGGTTCTTTACTTTTTGAAATTCTCTTTCACTTACCAATTCATTTTTTAATTGATCTGTTACGCTATCCATACTTTGCTCTAATGTTTCAATCTTAACACCAACATTCGCAATTGCTAAAGCAATCAACAGTCCCTCATCTTCATTAAAGAAAGGAACAGATTGCGCTGCAGCAGCTTGTTGTTTTTTATCTACTAGGGTTTTATTCATTCTTGAAGATTCACCACCACTTAAGATTGTAGACAATACATTAAAAGCATAGTACTCATTACCACCTTGCTTGGGTGCTCTATAGGCTTGAAAAACTCCAGGCAATTGAATGTTGTCATAAATGATATCTCTCACTTCACCTCCCAAAGCAGGTTCTTTAATAGTAGGGCGATTGATAGCAATGGTGCCTTTAGGAATAGATCCAAAATAAGCAGCTATCTTTTCTTTTAATTCAGCCTTATTAAAATCACCAGCGATTGAAAGAACACAATTGTTAGGAACATAATAAGTTTTATAGAATTGAATAAACTCTTCTAATTTAGCAGCATTTAAATGATCCATACTACCAATGGGTGACCATCTATAAGGATGTACTTTAAAAGCTCTCTTCAACATCTCGTTCAAAAAACTTCCATAAGGACGATTGTCCATTCTTTGACGCTTCTCTTCTTTCACCACTTCTCTTTGTGTATTTACACCTATTTGTTCAATTTTAGCATGCATCATTCTTTCACTTTCTAACCAAAGTCCTAACTCTACTTGGTTAGAAGGAAGTAATTCATAATAAAAAGTTCTATCCTGAGAAGTATTTGCATTCAAAGCACCTCCAGCATTGGTAACATATTTATCAAACTCTCCTCTTTTAATGTTTTCAGATCCTTCAAATAATAAATGCTCAAAGAAATGCGCGAATCCTGTTCTCGCTGTATCTTCATTTTTAGAACCCACATGGTATAATGCGGTAACTGCAACTACCGGTGCAGAATGATCTTCGTGCAAAATCACTTTTAAACCATTAGGTAATACATATTTTTCAAATTGTATTGACTGTCCAAATGCCGTTGCTCCAATAAATAGCAATAGACAGCTTAAAAAAAACTGTTTTTTCATCTTGTAAAATTTAAAATTTTGAAGGGTAAAACTAGTACGAAAGGCAGATTAGAGCAAATAAAATAATGTTAAAGGCTTGCAATTATCGTATTTAGTAAATCAGGTGCTGATGCATTAAACCATTGAACAGATGGATCTTTTTTAAACCAGGTCATTTGCCTCTTGGCATACTGTCTGGTATTTTGCTGAATAGCTGCAATTACTTGTGCTTTAGTTTGCTCTTGATTAAAATACGGCAACCATTCCCTATATCCTACTGTTTGAAGTGCATTGAGTGAAAATTGAGGTAAAAGCCTACGTACTTCTTTTTCTAATCCAAGAGCCATCATTTGCTCAACTCGACTGTTAATTCTATTATATAACAAAGATCTTTCCATTTCCAAACCAATGAGTTTAATTTCAAAAGGTCTTTGTTTTTTTTGATGACATTGATATGTGAGAATAGACTTACCTAATCCTTCATATACTTCCAAAGCTCTCATCAATCGATGTGGATTCTCTTGCTCTGCTTGTTTCCAATATAGTGGATCCTTTTGTGCTAATTCATTTTGCAACCATATCAAACCATAGGATTCATAAGATTCAATAATGCTTGATCTTACTGAAGGATCAATACTAGGAATATCATCCAAACCTTCACAAAAGGCTTTAATATACAAACCTGTTCCGCCCACCATCACTATATTGTCTTTTTGCTGAAATAGTTTTTCAGTTATGACTAATGTTTCCTTTTCGAAAACGGAAGCATTCACTATTTCATGAATAGAATGATTAGCAATAAAATGATGTGGGACCTGATTTAATTCTTCTTGACTTGGTCTAGCAACACCAATATCAAGTTCTCTGTAACATTGTCTTGCATCTGCAGATATAATCTCTGTTTGCAAATGCTTGGCCAATTGAATAGCTAAAGAAGTTTTTCCAACAGCAGTAGGACCCACTATTATATAAACTGTTTTAGACAACATTGTAGAATTTAATATGCTTCGGATGAATCGTCAAAAAAACCTCCATTATCGTCTTCTGTAGTATCTTCATCAGTGTCATTCGAATCGGAGTCCTCCCCCTCTTCACCAAATCCCTCATCTGCTTCAGATAAATCATATTTCTCTTCTATGTCTGCAAATTTTTCACCCAATAAACCTTTGGTTCCATATTGCATAGGACCTACTCCTTCAACTCTAGATATAAGTGGGTATTCTACATTCATATCTGCATCAGCATTCTTGATTACTTGAATTAATTCCACCAAGAAAGTCCAAGCTTTATTAAAATCGTATAAGTAAATAAAATGCTGATTGGTATCCATTATTTCTGAGCCAATAGTTGTTTCATCCATCAATAGTGGGGCTACAGGATACTCTTTTTGATACACTTCCTTACTAATCTCTCTACCTCTTTGCCATTTTTCATTGCTTCTAAAAAAAGTGGCATCGTGCTTCTGATCAAATTCAAAAGCTTTCAAAATGATTTGATGAAAATCAGAAAAATATTGCGTATGCTTCACCAAGACATCTCTATAAATTGCATCTTCCTCTTCCCAATAAACTCTAAACTTTAAAATGGCCATAAGGTGATTTTGAAGCGCTAATTTACTATTTATTAGCCTTAGAAAATGAAAATATACAACAATTATGCACTTATGGGTTTTAAGCCAAGTTTTGCTGCCTCCTCCATCATAAAGTCATAGGCAGGTTCATATGCATTTGGAATGACTCCATCTAAAATCGCTTCCCTGATAGCATCTTTAATAATACCCACTTCTTTGGAAGGAGGAATACCAAATATTTGCATGATCAATTCACCAGTTATTGGAGGCTGCCAATTTCTAATTTTATCTTTTTCTTCTACTTCTACAATTCTTTGTTTCACCAATTCAAAACCTTGTAAATATCTTCTTACTTTATGTTGATTTTTACTGGTAATATCCCCCGAACATAAAATCATTAAAGAATCAATATCATCTCCAGCATCAAACAACAATCTTCTGATAGCACTGTCTGTAACGTTTTCTTTGGTCAATGAAATCGGTCTTAAATGCAAGGCTACCAATTTTTGAACCATTTTCATTTTCTCATTCAATGGCAATTTTAATTGGGTAAAAATTTTAGGCACCATTCTTGCACCCACTACTTCATGCCCATGAAATGACCAACCAAAACCCTGCTCAAATTTCTTGGTTTTAGGCTTTGCAATATCATGCAATAGTGCTGCCCATCTTAACCAAATATCATCTGATTGTGCAGCAACATTATCTAGTACTTGTAATGTATGTGAGAAATTATCTTTATGACCAATACCATCCATGGTTTCAGCACCTTCTAATTGCAATAGCAATGGAAATATGTATTCTAATAATCCTGCGTCTTTTAACAAGTACCAACCCTTTGAAGGTTTCTTGGTCAACATTATTTTTTGCAACTCATCGGTAATTCTTTCTTGTGAAACAATTTTGATTCTACCAGCCATACTTTTAATAGACTGAAATGTTTCTTCGGTAATGGTAAAATCTAATTGAGTTGCAAAACGTATTGCTCGCATCATTCTTAATGGATCATCATCAAAAGTTTGGTCGGGAGCAAGTGGCGTTGTTAAAATACCTTTTTCTAAATCTGCTAATCCTCCAAATGGATCAATGATGGTTCCAAAATGTGCATCAGATAATTCAACAGCCAAGGCATTAATGGTAAAATCTCTTCTATTTTGATCATCTTCAATTGTTCCAGGAGCTACTTGAGGTTTTCTACTATCTCTGGAATAACTTTCTTTTCGAGCGCCTACAAATTCAATTTCAATATCTTGAAATTTTACTTGAGCTGTTCCAAAGGTTTTAAATAAACTTACCGGAGGCATTGGTTTGAATAATTTAGCAAATGCCTGAGCCAATTCCATACCATCTCCCATGCATACAATATCAATATCCTTAGTGGGTCTATTTAAGATCTTATCTCTTACAAAACCACCTACAGCAAATGCAGGAATATCCAGCACAGCTGCTGCTTTAGCAACTGCATGTAATAATTCAGCTTCTCTTGTTGTAAAATGAATTTGCATAGCAAGCAAAAGTACTTAATTGTTCAGTATATTCGTATGCAAATAGCCGCTAATCCT
>Ga0315899_10009207_pt1 | contig 10595 bp, 11 predicted proteins | sample LakEriMetagenome_2_FD_203518 | JGI IMG/M metagenome (GOLD analysis project Ga0315899, IMG submission 203518) | Freshwater fungal communities from buoy surface, Lake Erie, Ohio, United States - Buoy 4 MA112 | ecosystem: Environmental > Aquatic > Freshwater > Lake | place: USA: Lake Erie, Ohio...
TCCATAACATGATGAGGAAGCCGCATAAACAAATTTTTTTACCTGATTGACCCTAGCTGCTTCTAAAATTCTTACAGTGCCTTGAATGTTTGTGTTGAAGTACTCTTTAGGTTTTTCGATCGAAGGAACTATATCTCCAATACCAGCTAAATGAAATATATATGAAGCATTTCTGAAGATTTCTGAGTTTGGTTCAATTTCTAAAATATCTTGATTAAGGAAAGAAAAAGAATTACTCGAAAAATGAGAAACTAAATTTTTTTCATCTCCACCACTTAAATTATCCACTACTCTAACTTCATGCCCTTTTGCAAGAAGTAGATCTACTAAATGACTTCCAATAAAACCTGCACCGCCCGTTACAACAGAAATTGGAGCTTTCATTTAATTTGTAGGCGCTTTAAACGTCGAACATTATAAAATATATCATTATTAGAATCAATAACTTTTTCATTCTTAAACGCCTGACATAATTCCAATACGGCATCTTCAACGGTGAATCGTGGGACAAAATTTAGTACATTTTTAATCTTGTCCGAATTGATATGGTATGAACGATTATCATTTGAAGAAGTCGTCTCTATTTTAATTTCAGATTTATCAGGGAATTGCTCTCCAACTATCTCTTTAACAATTATAGAAATTTGATTAATTGTTAAATTCTGATTCCCAACATTGAAAATCTGATCTGCTACTTTAGAATCTTCAGACTCTAATAAAAGTTGGACGACGTCACAGTAGTCTTGAATATGTAGATTTGGTCTCATTTGTGACCCGCCATAAACGGTCATTAGCCTATTACTAATTGCTAAATTTGTTAAAATGTTGACAGACAAATCTAAACGCAGTCTTGGCGAGTAACCACAAACTGTAGCCGGCCTAAAGATTACTCCTGTAAAATCTTTAGATGTGTGCTTGAATAACAAAGGTTCACACATTCCCTTGTACTTGTTATAAAGAGTTAGTGGGACTAATGGATGATCCTCAGTTACATTAGGTTGATTTGAAACTCCATAAACTGAACTCGATGAAGCATAAATAAATCGTTGAACGCCTGCTTCTTTTGCAGCTTTAACCATCGGCTCAAATGCATTGTAATTCACACTTGTCGACAATTCTTCATCCAACTCAAAGCTTGCGTCATTAGAAATACATGCAAGATTGATAACCGCATCTTGCCCGATTACTGCTTTAGCGAAGCTCTGGACATCCCTAATATCACCTTCTAGAACTTTTAAACGTTGGTTATCTTTTGGAAGAAAATCTGAAGTGAAATACAGCGTATCGTAAACTGTTACTTCGTATCCAGAATTTAGTAACTGAGGTACCAACCTACTGCCACAGTATCCTGCACCACCAGCTACTAACACTCTATTTAATTTTTTCACTCACTTATTATACATTAAATCAAACGTGAGTTCGAGTCTTGGAAATAAGCCAAATTGCGACTAAAATTTTGCCTTTAAATTTCATTTAATGATATAAATTCTAGGTTTTTTCAACAATTAAGTATGTAAATTAATTTTAAGGGTATGATTTCACCTAGAGAAGAGGGTGTTTTCGCTCTTCTATTAACGAGAGAGCCGAATATGCAATTCATTGATGAGTATATAAATGAAGTCAGTAAAATCTGTAAACAATTGAATAAAGAGAAAGTATATGAAATGGTTTTGCAATTAGAAAACTTAAAAAATCGAAATGGAAGATTGTTTATTTTAGGCGTTGGCGGCAGTGCAGGAAATGCAAGTCACGCGGTTAATGATTTTAGAAAACTAACCGGAATAGAGTCATACGCTCCCACGGATAACATAAGTGAGATAACCGCTAGAACTAATGACGAGGGATGGGAGACCGTTTTTGAAGCTTTTCTAAAGGTGAGTAATTTGAACAAGAAAGATTGTTTGTTAATACTTTCAGTAGGTGGGGGGGATTTAGAGAAGAAAATAAGTGTAAATTTGTGTCGAGCCATAGATCTTGCAAAATTGAGAAATACTAAAATCCTAGGAATCACAGGGAGAGAAAACGGATATACAACCACACAGGCTGATGTTTGTTTGGTAATTCCACAAGTAAACCATTCAAACATTACTCCACATTCTGAAGCATTCCAAGCGATTATCTGGCACCTTTTAGTTTCTCACCCAAAACTAAAGGTGAATTCGACCAAGTGGTAAAACTCTGAAGTGAAGCGTGCAGTTTTTTTAGACAGGGATGGAGTGGTAAACGTAGCATACACAAGAATAGGTAAGCCTTACCCACCCAGAGATTTAAATCAGTTGATCATTCTTGCCGGTGTTAAAGAATCAGTAAGGAATTTAACTCAGTTTGGATTTGTGGTTGTAGTTATTACGAACCAACCCGATATTTCCAATGGAACGTCAAGTTATGACAAAGTTAATTTAATACATAAAGAAATAGCATCACTTACTGGTATCGAATACTTTTATGTGTGCCCACATATGGACACTCATGATTGCAAATGTAGAAAGCCAAAACCGGGACTACTTTTACAAGCAGCTAGAGAGTTAAATTTAGACTTGAGCAAAAGTTACATGATTGGCGATCGTTGGCGAGATATAGGAGCAGGTCAAAGCGCAGGCTGCAAGAACTTTTTCATAGACTATGGTTACATCGAGAAAAGGCCTGATGAGCCGTTCATACCCGTATTATCTTTATCCCATGCAACGGAACTAATTTTAGGAGAAACATATGAAAGCTGAATTGTCTTCACTGAGAGTTAAACTTTTTTCTGATGGTGCAGATACAAAAACCATGATAGAAATGGCAAGTAAACCATACATAAAAGGCCTTACAACTAATCCAACATTAATGAAAAAAGCGGGTGTGAGAAACTACCGTTTGTTCGCTCGAGAAGTATTAGCTGAAATTAGGGCTAAGCCAATTTCGTTCGAAGTTTTTAGTGATGATTTGGATGAAATGAAATATCAGGCTTTAGAGATAGCAAGTTGGGCTGAAAATGTTTATGTGAAAATCCCTATTACAAACTCTAAAGGTGTACCAACAACAGAAGTTATCTCTTATTTATCCTCAAGCGATGTTAAGTTAAATATAACCGCAATTTTGACATCAATTCAAGTTGCTGAAATTTTACCAGCATTGAATTCGAAAGTCTCAAATTATATATCGGTTTTTGCTGGAAGAATTGCTGACACTGGAGTTGATCCACTTCCCATAATGAGAGATTGCTTAAATCTAATTGAAGCAAATCCAATGAGTGAATTAATTTGGGCAAGTCCTCGTGAATTACTTAATATTTTTCAAGCAGAGGAAATTGGATGTCACATCATAACTGCAACTTCAGATATTTTGAGTAAATTAAATTTGATTGGTAAAGACTTAACAAATTATTCACTTGATACCGTAAAAATGTTTAGAAATGATGCTATTAATAGTGGATTTGATTTCAACGAAGCTTAATTTATTACTTTCGGTGTTTGTTGACTCATAAGTGTTGATTATGCCAATAGGGCACGGATGATCAAGTTACATGCCCTAGTTCTAATCTCTAAACTGTGCACGCTAGGTAAATCGACATTTAGCTTCTTATTGTATTGTTAATAACTTTAAATGTTATCCACTTTTTTAGCAAAACCTTTTTAGTTGTAATTTCCTTACGGGATTACGACCAATTCCGCCACATTTAGGGCGGTTTTAGAAATCACCGCCCCAATGGGTGCTTCGAATCTGGCCTAATAAGCACCAAGCAGAAGCAACGCCTTTTTAAATAGAGCCGATAGGGCCATGGTTAATGTGCCGGACACGAGCAGCCGCTCAAGTAGGGTAATTAAGGTGATTAAGGTTGCAGTTAACATAAAGCTCCATTTCTATTTTTATTGCATGGGCTTTATCAGATTTAGCTAGCCTATTTAAAGGCTGGCACTATAAATTGTTGATCTCCTTCTAGTGGGGAAAACTTATCACTGATAACCTCATCCTTACTATGAGTAACGAATCTTTTGAAAATTTATCTTATGAAGAACGCACCTTCCCTCCTTCACAAACATTTGTTGAGAACGCAAATGCGAAAAGTGATATTTACAAAGAGGCAGAGACTGATCGATTAGCTTTTTGGGAAAAACAGGCAAATAGATTGCATTGGGATCAAAAATGGAATCAGATTGTTGATTGGCAACTACCTTTTGCTAAATGGTTTATTGGTGGGAAATTAAATGCCTCCTATAACTGTCTTGATCGACATGTAATTGAGGGAAGGGGGGATCGAGTTGCTTTCTACTTTGAAGGTGAACCAGGAGATACCCAAACAATTACCTACGCAGAGCTCTTATCAAGGGTTTGCAAAGCAGCCAATGCTTTAAAGGAGCTTGGGATTAAACAGGGTGATCGGGTTGCGATCTATATGCCGATGATTCCAGAGGCAGCGATTGCAATGCTTGCTTGCGCAAGATTGGGCGCAATGCACTCTGTAGTTTTTGGTGGATTCTCAGCCGACTCATTGTTATCTCGAATTCAAGATGCTGATGCCTCCTTGGTTATTACCGCAGATGGTGGTTTTAGAAAAGGAGCCCCCTTTGCATTAAAGTCTGCAGTTGATGAAGCGTTAAAGGGTAAAACAAATGTTAAAAATGTGCTTGTAGTAAAGCGCACTGGACAAGAGACAAAGTTTGATACTTCAAAAGATATTTGGTGGCATGAGCTTGTTGATAAGCAATCAGATAAGCATGAATGTGAGTTCTTTGATTCAGAAAATGGTTTATTTATTCTCTACACTTCAGGAACTACAGCAAAACCAAAGGGTATTTATCACACTACTGGTGGTTACTTAACCCAAGCAGCATTCACCCATCATGCAGTCTTTGATTTAAAGCCAGAGAAAGATATCTACTGGTGCACCGCAGATATTGGCTGGATTACTGGCCACTCATATGTGGTTTATGGACCGTTGATAAACGGTGCAACACAGCTGATGTATGAAGGAACCCCTGATACTCCAAGTAAAGGGCGGTTATTTGAGTTAATTGAAAAATACAAAGTGAGCATTTTATATACCGCACCTACTTTGATTAGAACTTGGATGAAGTGGGGGGATGAGTATCCAAACAAATCTAATCTTTCCTCCCTTCGCTTACTTGGGTCAGTTGGCGAACCAATTAACCCAGAAGCATGGATGTGGTATCGAGAGGTAATTGGAAAAAACAATTGCCCAATTGTTGACACCTGGTGGCAGACAGAAACCGGCGCAATCATGATCTCACCATTACCAGGAGTAACTGCAACAAAACCGGGAAGTGCGATGAAGCCACTTCCTGGAATCTCTGCTGATGTTGTTGATGATGAAGGCAAAGCTGTTGGCAATGGCAGAGGTGGTTATCTAGTTTTGACAAAACCTTGGCCATCGATGATGCGTGGTGTTTGGAATGAGCCTGTTCGCTATAGAGAAACATACTGGTCACGCTTTGATGGACTCTACTTTGCAGGAGATGGTGCAAAGTTAGATAAGGATGGCGCAATCTGGTTACTGGGCCGAGTAGATGATGTTATGAATGTTTCAGGACACCGTATCTCAACAACTGAGGTTGAATCAGCACTTGTCTCCCATGATGCGATCGCAGAGGCTGCGGTAGTTGGTGCAAATGATGAGATGACTGGTCAAGGCATTGTTGCATTTGTGATTTTACGAGGTGGAATTGAGTCAGCCACAGGGGATGCTTTGGTTAAAGAGCTGCGTGATCATGTGGCAAAACAGATTGGCCCAATTGCAAAACCAAGGCAGATCATGGTGGTCGCGGAGCTGCCAAAAACAAGAAGTGGCAAGATTATGCGGCGTTTATTGCGTGATGTTGCAGAAAATAGAGCGGTAGGAGATTCAACAACACTAGCTGATCCAAATGTTATGAAGCTAATCTCTGAAGGTTTAAATGCTGGAAAGAGTGAGGATTAATTCACTTTTTGTAACAGGTTATCTATCTCTGCTCTTATCTCCTTCATTACTGAAGGTAAATGTGATTCTGTATAGGTATATAACTTAGAAGGTTTTATTTGCTCATCTGCCAAACTCCAAGATGAAACAACTAACAAAGTAGAGACTAAATATAAAACAAAGGCTGCTCTTGCCACAGACAGAACTGCACCTAAAAATGAATCTATCAACTTAAATGGTGGCATAAAAAGTACTGTGCGAAATAGTGAACCGATTTTACCAAGCAAAAACTCACCTAATGTTGCGCCAAGCAAAATAGCAAGTAGTGCCAAACCCACTTTTTGGAGCTCACTTTGCCAAGTTGATAAGTAATCAACTACAGCTGCTAATCCCGCAACACCACCAGCGATATATCCAATGGTGCCAAAAATAGATTTAATCAAGCCGTTCCTATAGCCACCATAGAAGGCAATTAACAGAATCAAAGCAACAATAAAATCAAAGTAATTCACAGCTTGATCCCAAATGCTTTCTCAACCTGTTCAAATAATTGCTTCTTATTTGTATAGGCACCAATCTTTGTACCAACATTCTCGCCCTCTTCATTAACAAACCAGGTAACTGGTACTCCTGGGCCAAATATCGATTTTGATATTCCGTCAGGATCCTCAAGGTGGGGCCAAATCATGCCGCTTTGTTCAATGTATTGAATTGCATCCTCTTTTGAACTCTCCTCCACATTTATGCCAAGCAGCTGTATTTGACCAGATTCAAATGAGGCAGTTTTATAAAGATCAACAAAGTAAGGCATCTCTTCTTTACAGCCTTCACACCATGACCCCCAAACATTTATCACCATAGGCCCTTTCAATTGGTGAAAATTGAATGAGCCCACTTCATCTAGACATGGCATCAACGTTGATTTATCTGCAGTATCTAAAAGTTTAATCTCATCACAACCTGGTACAAATCCAGGCGAGATTTCCCGAGTGTTTGATGAACAGGATGAAATCAGTAAGGTTGTGATAACTAGAATTGAAATTTTCTTCATTTAAAATCAGCCTCAACCTTCACCATTCGCGCTGCCTTTATTGGATTCATCTCACCTACTCCAAATGATGGACAGTACTTGGCAAGTGAGCAAGCACCACATGCTGGCTTTCTTGAGTGACAAACTCTTCTGCCATGCCAGATTAAGCGCTGTGACAAATTTGTCCACTCTCTTCTTGAAATTAAATCACCAACCTCAAACTCAACTTTGACTGGATCTAGTGATTTACTCCAACCAAATCTTCGACTTAATCTGCCAAAGTGTGTGTCAACTGTAATACCAGGAATACTAAAGGCATGGCCTAAGACCACATTTGCAGTTTTTCTGCCAACACCGGGCAGGGTAATTAACTCCTTTAAGTTACTTGGCACCTTGCCATCAAACTCTGTAATTATCTTGCTACTGAGTGACTTTATGTTTTTGGCCTTTGCTCGATAAAAACCAGTTGACTTAACCAATCTTTGGATATCTTTTATCTCAGCTTCTGCCATTTTTTCTGGGTTTGGATACTTTTTAAATAAAGCTGGTGTGGTTTGGTTAACTCGCTTATCAGTACATTGCGCAGATAGGACAGTTGCAACTAGTAGTTGAAACGGCGTCTTGTAATTTAACTCGCATCTAACATTTGGATAGGTTTTAGTGAGAATTCGATAGATCGCCCTTGCTCGAACTTTCCTTTGAGCCAGACTCTCTCGCATTTGCCCAAGATTACGCTGATTGGAGTTGAAGTACCTATCAGCAGTATCCTTAACTCTATGCCCGCTAAAAATGAAGAAGAGGTGGTAAGAAGAGCCCCACTTTTTGCTGCAATTGATGATGCCTCAGCAGCTAGCTTGCGTGCTTCGATGATCGGCATAAAGATCTCAAAGGGTCAGGTTTTATTTAAAGAGGGAGATCCAGGAGATCGCTTATTTGTTGTAGTTGAAGGCAAGTTAAAGCTTGGCACAACCTCAAATGATGGAAGAGAAAATCTCTTATCAATTTTAGGACCTGGAGATATGTTTGGTGAGTTATCCCTCTTTGATCCAGGACCAAGAACAGCAACTGCCACAGCAGTTGTTGACTCTAAGTTGCTTGCCCTTGCAAATGATCAGGTGATTGGTTGGGTAACAGAGCATCCATCAGTCTCACTTCAACTATTAAAGCGATTATCACAACGCCTAAGAAGAGCAAATGATGTGTTATCAGATTTAGTCTTTGCAGATGTGCCAGGCCGAGTAGCAAAAGCAATAATTGAGTTGGGTGAGCGGTTTGGAACTAAAAAAGATGATGGCCTACATGTTAACCATGAACTAACCCAAGAGGAGCTTGCGCAATTAGTTGGAGCATCTCGTGAGACAGTTAATAAAGCCTTAGCTGATTTTGCATCCCGTGGTTGGGTAAAGCTTGAACCCCGTGCTGTAATTGTTTTAGATTATGAAAGATTAGTTAAACGCGGTAAGTAGTTACCTCATAAACAAAGCGTTAAGCCGTTTAGTAGTAAAGAAAAGCCCACAAACAATCATTACTAAAAAGTAAACAACATGTCCTAGTAAAGAGAAATTGATAATTCCTAAGGACAAATTCCTAATCATCTCAATCGCATGCCAAAGAGGAAGTGTCTTGATAATAATTTGAGCCCAATCTGGAAAGACAGATAGTGGGTAAAAGGAGCCAGAGAATAAAAAGATTGGTAGTAGTGAGATATTTATTAACCCCACCTGTTGATAGGAGTTAAAGTAGGAGGTAATTGCCATTCCAATTGAAGCAAAACCAAATGCAATCAAAACAGCAGCAGGAATAGCTAGTACTCCCCACCAACTTGGGATTAACCCCATCGGGGTAGCAACAGCCATAAAACCAACTGCGTAAGCAAGGCCACGAAGCAAAGCGGTCAAGATCTCACCTAGCGCAACATCTAGTGGACCAAGGGATGTAGCAAGCATTCCATGATAAATCTTTCCTTCATGAAGTTTCCAATAAACATTCCAGGTTGAGTCATAAATAGCACCATTCATCGCACTCGTTGCAAGTAGGCCTGGGGCAATAAACATTGCATAACTGACAACCTGACCATTTGAAACTTGGATATCACCAATCAGTGTGCCAACCCCATAACCAAATGAGAACAAATACAAAAGTGGCTCTAAAAAGCCAGATACAACTGGAAACCAATTTGAGGATTTAAGTGCCACCAACGATCGCTCTAAAATTACATGAGACCGTCCTGCGTAATGCTTGGCCCCCATTCGGTTTGCCTGCCGCTCTGCAATTGCAACCGCTGCTGAGATCAACATTACTTTGCCAATCTCTTTGTGTAGTTACTAAATGCGAAGTAGAGACCAACAACAAGGAGAGCAAACATATAGATAAGATGAAAAATTAATGTAGTAGTTGATATCTGATGTCCATAGGTTAGGAATCTACCAAGATCAGTTGCATGCCAAAGTGGTGAGATCCAGCCTATCCATTGCAAAAATGTTGGCATCAAATCAAGAGGATAAAAGGTGCCTGAGAACAAAAACATTGGCATTACAATAAAGCGACCAGTAATCAACATAAATACATCTTCATTTTTTGCCCTAGCAGCAAGTGCCATAATCAATGCACCAAAACTTGCCCCAGCAAATATCGCGGCAGGAATTGCTAGCCATGCTGTTGGTGAATCGAGAGCCCCAAAAAAGTACAGTGCGATCCAATAAATAACCACGGTAAAGGTTGTTCTAAGGAGGGCTGCTACAAATACCCCACCTGCAATATCGGTGCCAGTAAGTGATGTCGAATTCATTGCGAAGAAGTTTTTAACCCATTTAAATCCTTCAAAGGTTGGGAAAATTACCTCATCTAGCATTCCTTGAATTGCTGCTGTTGCTAACAATGCGGGGGCTAAAAAGGTTAAATACTCAACCCCGCCTAAGCCATCCTTGCTATCAATTAATGAACCAACACCTATACCGATGGAAAGTAGATACAAAATTGGGTTAGCAATTGCCACAAATATTATTATTCGAGTCCACTTAATCATGTTTAATACACGAGCTTCAACCACATACCTAAACCCAGTTTGTGAAACTTTTCTTACTGCAGTTTGTGATCTCATTATTCGATTAAAGATCTTCCGGTAAGGCGCAGGAATACATCCTCAAGTGAACTTCTTCTAACTAAAGATGTATTTGGGTGAATATTTGCCGCCACAATTTTGGCAAGTAAATCCTCACCAGATTCGGTATAAAGCAACAATCTATCTGGCAACTCTTCAAGACGGTCTGCAAATGATTGAAGTTTTTCAACCATCTGGGAGTTTCTATCTGAACCAAATCTAACCTCAAGTACCTCTTTTGTTGAGTACTTTTTAATCAACTCAGCAGGGCTGCCTTCAGCCATAATCTCACCCTTATCCATCACCATTAATCGATCACATAACTGCTCAGCTTCATCCATATGGTGAGTGGTTATAAGTAGAGTGACGCCTTTTTCCTTTAATCTAAATAATCTATCCCATAAAATATGTCTTGCTTGTGGATCAAGACCAGTAGTTGGTTCATCTAACATCAAGATATCTGGATCAGAAACTAATGCTCTAGCAATTGTTAGCCGTCTCTTCATGCCACCACTTAGTGATTTAACCTTTGAATTCTTTTTATCCAGTAATTGAGCAAACTCAAG
>Ga0315899_10009211_pt1 | contig 10594 bp, 13 predicted proteins | sample LakEriMetagenome_2_FD_203518 | JGI IMG/M metagenome (GOLD analysis project Ga0315899, IMG submission 203518) | Freshwater fungal communities from buoy surface, Lake Erie, Ohio, United States - Buoy 4 MA112 | ecosystem: Environmental > Aquatic > Freshwater > Lake | place: USA: Lake Erie, Ohio...
TTCGGTTTGGGGTGGGCGGCCACGGAGGGGCCGATCGCCCCGACCAGCAATCCGAACAACACGAACGCAGCAAACCGGCCCGCCATGCCCCAAATTTACAGCCATGACTACCGCCCCCGACCGCCCCGCCGATTTCACGGTCCGCTACGCCGGCGACCTGCGCACCGAGTTGACGCACAGCCGCAGCGGCGCGACCGCCGTCACGGACGCTCCGGTCGACAACCACGGCCGCGGCGAGGCCTTTTCGCCCACCGACCTCGTCGCCGCTGCGCTGGCGTCGTGCATGATGACGGTGATGGGGATCAAGGCGGACGACGCCGGATTCGACCTCGGGGGGATGCGTGCGGAGGTTTGGAAGTCGATGGCCTCGGCGCCCCGCCGCATCGCCGCCATCCACGTGGACCTGTGGGTGCCGGGGGACCGCCTGTCGGAAAAGGACCGGACGGTGCTCGAACGGACGGCCCGGACGTGTCCCGTCGCGGAATCGCTCGGTGCCGAGGTGGAAGTGGTGCTCCGAATTTTTTGGGGATGAGCCGGGTCGGTGCCGCGTGGGGGGGGGTGCTCGTCGTTGTGGGAGGGGTCGGGTGCGTGGGGGTGGCGCCGACAGCCGATGTCGGGAAGCGCAAGCCGTATGATTATGAGGCGAGGCCGCTGCATCCCGCCGTCGCCCGGGTGGCCCTGCCGGGGGATTCGGCGGAGTGGTTTCTCCAGATGGACCGGAAGGAACTGCTGTACCTCAGGAGCGGACCGGGGGCGCCGTTCGTGGCCACCGTTGAGGCGGGGCGTGCCGACGGCACCGCGTGGACGTGGAGGGATACGCTCGCTCCAGGGGCGGACCGGATGCTTCGGGTGCGCTGGCGGGCCGCCGGGGGAGGGACAGACCCGGTGATACGGGTGCGGGATGTGCCCCGCTCGACGGAAACGTGGGCCGACGTCCTCAGCGGGGATGCGCAAGGGCGGTACCTGGCCGGTCCCGACGGCTGGCCCGTCGATGGCCGGGGGGTCGCGGCCGGGGACACGCTCATCGTGCGGGGCCTGCCGTTCGAGGGGTGGAACTGGACCCATGCAGCGGTCGAACCGCGGATGCCCGCCCCGCCGTTTGCCGGCATGCGCTCGGCCGGGGACACCCTGCACTTTGTCGACGCAATTCCCCTCTCGGCGGACGCGGCCGGCGAGGCGCGGTTCGTCGTAGCCCCGGGGATCAACCTGCTTGTGGGCGATGCGCTCGGCAGCCCTGAGATGCTGGTCTACGGGCGGTCGCTGGAGTTCCCGCACATGCGGAACGTAGTGGATTTGGTCGAGGCCACCCGGTACGTGCTCTCGCGGTCGGAGTACGAGCGGATGCGCAGTGCCGAGGACATGAAGGGCGAGCTGGACGGGTTTTGGCTCGCCTGCAACGAAGACCCGGAACGCGCTGCGGACTTGATTGCCACCTATTACGCCCGCGTCGAAGAGGCAAACCTCTATTTCTCAGGGCTTCGGGAAGGCTGGAGGACCGACCGCGGCATGGTGCACATCGTCTTCGGGGTGCCCTCCCGCATCCGCACGTCGCCGGGCACGGAATGGTGGATGTACGGCGAAGAAGGCAATGTCAACACGGTGATTTTCAGATTTGTCCACGAGCCTGTGCCGTATGATGCGAACGTTTGGACCCTCGATCGGTCCGTGAATTTCCGCGCGGCTTGGGACCGGATGGTCACGGCTTGGCGCACAGGTCGTATCCAAACCGACTGAGCGACCGCCCGCCCCCGAGGGTTCCGGCCTACCTTGCACGCAGAACGACCCAGCCATGCCACGCCCCGACTTCTCCCTCGACTTCACGCGCCCCGAAAAACCTGAACGCAACGACCGCCCCGACCGCGGCGCGCGGAGTGACCGCAGTGATCGCGGCGACCGGCCGGCGGGCGCGAACCGCGGGAAGTTCAGCGGTGGCGACCGGAAGCCTGGACACAAGCCGTTTGGGGCGAAGCCATTCGGACACAAACCTTCAGGCACACCCGCACCCTTCGTGATGGGCTGGCACCCGGTCTCCGAAGCACTCGAAGCCGGCAAGGAGTTGCAACGCGTTCTGATTCAGCGGGATGAGAAAGGGGAGCGCACCACGGCACTCCTCGGCCTCCTGCGCACCGCAGGCGTGCCGGTCTCGCGCGTCCCCCGCGAAAAACTCGACCGCATCACGCGGAAAGCGCACCAAGGCATCATCGCCTTCCTGTCGCCCATCACGTACGCTCCCCTCGAAGAACTCGTGGCCGCCGCCTTCGATGCGGGCACTCCTCCCCTCTTCGTGGCCGTCGACGGCGTCACCGACGTGCGCAACCTCGGCGCCATCGCCCGCTCTGCAGAGTGCTTCGGCGCGACCGGCCTCATCGTCCCCGCCCTCGGCTCCGCCCCCATCCAAGAAGACGCCATCAAGGCCTCTTCCGGAGCCCTCCTGCGCTTGCCCGTCGCCCGCGTCACTTCCCTCGACGCCGCATTGAAAGACCTGCAATTCCGCGGCATCCGCGTCGCCGGCCTGACGGAAAAGTCCGAACTCGACATCAGCCAAGCGCTCCTCGAGCGGCCGCTGTGCATCGTCCTCGGCGACGAAGAAACCGGACTCTCCCCAGAAGTGCTCGCGCGGTGCGACGACCGCTACCGCATCCCGATGACGGGCACGACGGCCAGCCTCAACGTCTCCGTCTCGGCCGGCATCGCCCTGTACGCTGTCGCCGTCGCCGCGCTCAGCCCCGGAAGTTGATTCCCCGGTAAACGCCCGCGTCCCCCAGCTCTTCTTCGATCCGAAGGAGCTGGTTGTACTTCGCGACCCGGTCGGAACGGCTGGCAGATCCGGTCTTGATTTGGCCGGTATTCAAAGCCACCGCGAGGTCCGCAATCGTCGTGTCCTCCGTCTCGCCGGACCGGTGGCTCATCACACTCGTGTAGCCTTTCCGGTGGGCCAAACTCACGGCATCGATGGTCTCGGTCAAGGTTCCGATTTGGTTGACCTTCACTAAGATAGAGTTCGCCACCCCCTCCTCGATGCCCCGCGAAAGCCGCGCGACGTTCGTCACGAACAAGTCGTCCCCGACGAGCTGAATGCGGTGCCCGAGCTGCTGGGTCATCCGCTTCCATGCGGCCCAATCGTCCTCCGCACAGCCGTCCTCGATGCTCGCAATCGGATACCGGTCGCACCAACCGCTCCACCAGCCCACGAGCTCCTCGCCGTTCATCCGCTTGCCGTTGCTCTCGAAGGTATACAGGCCGGTCTCTGCATTGTAGAACTCGCTGCTCGCAGCATCCAAGGCGATTACGACGTCCTCGCCTGGCACATATCCCGCCTTCTCAATCGCCGCAAGAACCACCTCGATGGCTTCCTCGTTCGAGGCAAGGTTCGGCGCAAAGCCGCCCTCGTCGCCCACGTTCGTGCTGTGGCCTTTCGCCTTCAGCACGGACTTCAGGTGGTGGAAGATTTCCGTGCCCATCCGGAGGCCATCGGTGAAGGTCTCCGCCCCCACCGGCATCACCATAAACTCTTGAATATCAATCTTGTTATCCGCGTGGCTTCCCCCGTTGAGGATGTTCATCATCGGCACAGGCAAGGTGTGCGCGTTCACGCCGCCGATGTAGCGGTACAGCGGTAGCCCCACGGTCTCGGCCGCAGCATGCGCCACCGCGAGCGACACCCCGAGCAGGGCATTCGCTCCGAGTTTCCCTTTGTTCGGGGTCCCGTCGAGTTCAATCAACGCCGCGTCGATGGCCCGTTGGTCGGTCACATCCATCCCGTTGAGCTCGTCCGCCAGCACCTCGTTGACGTGTGCCACTGCACGTGCTACGCCCTTGCCCATCCACTCCGGTTCACCATCCCGCAACTCCACCGCTTCGTGGATCCCGGTGCTTGCACCCGACGGAACCGCCGCTCGGCCCACATCGCCCTCGGTCGTGACGACTTCAACTTCGATGGTAGGGTTGCCGCGCGAATCAAGGATTTGGCGCGCGTGGATTTCGTCGATGTAGCTCATAATCAGAGGGGATAAAGTCGTTTCAGAGGATGGGGGGGTCTTCAGGCAGGCACGGCCACGTGGCGCATAGATTCCACGAACCGGTCGAACAGATAGCGGCTGTCGTGCGGCCCGGCCGACGCTTCCGGATGGTACTGCACCGAGAACACGGGCAAACTGCTGTGTGCCATGCCGGCTACGGTGCCATCGTTCAGGTGCCTGTGGGTCTCCCGGAGCTGCGGATGCGCCTCGAGCCCTGCACGCGACACCACGAACCCGTGGTTCTGCGCCGTAATCTCGCACTTGCCCGTTTCGAGGTTGAGCACCGGGTGGTTCACCCCGCGGTGCCCATTGAACATCTTCTCGGTGGTCAACCCTTGGCTCAACGCCAGCACTTGGTGCCCGAGGCAAATCCCGAATACCGGCCTTCCGCTGTTCACCAGCGCCTTCACTTCGTTCACCACGGTAGACATGGCTCCTGGATCGCCCGGTCCGTTGCTCAGCAAAATCCCGTCCGGATTCCACGCAAGGATGCGGTCCGCTGGCGTATTCCAAGGGAAGGTCCGCACCGCACACCCCCGTTCGAGGAGGCAGCGCACGATGGCGTGCTTCACCCCGAGATCGAGCAGCGCCACCCGCTGTCCGGTCGCGCCGTGTTCCGGCATCCAATCCCGCTCCTCGGCGGACGACACTTCGCTGCTGAGTTCAAGCCCCTCCATCGAGGGCACTGCCGCGAGTTGCGCCCGCAACACGTCCTCGGGCGTGCCGTCGCTGCTGACGATCGCATTCTGCGCTCCATGCTCGCGGATGTAGCGGACCAAAGCCCGGGTATCCACGTCGCACATCCCCACCACCCCATCGCGCTCGAGGTAATCTTGCAGCGTCCCCGACGCACCGGGCCTGCTGGCGATGCGGGAAAAATTCCGCGTCACAAGCCCTGCAATCTTGACCGAGTCGGACTCGACCTCCTCCGGGTGCACGCCGTAGTTCCCGACATGGGCGGTGGCCATGACGAGCAATTGGCGGTGGTAACTGGGGTCAGTAAAAATCTCCTGATACCCGTACATGCCTGTATTGAAGGCAATTTCTCCCGTCGTAGTACCGATGGCGCCCGCCGCAAATCCCTCAAACCGCTTCCCGTCCGCCAAAATCAATACCGCAGGCACTTTGCTGTCGCGGTCTCGTCGCATGGCGCAAATGTACCGCCTCGTTGCACGCAGAACGAAAAAAGCCGCCCTTGTGGGACGGCTTTTTCTTCACATCGTGCGAACAGAATCAGGCTTCGCCTTCCTCCTGCTTTTCTTCATTCTCATCCGCAGCCGGAGCTTCCTCCGCAGCCGGAGCCGCTTCAGCCACCGGTGCTTCTTCCGCCGCTGGTGCTTCTTCGACAGCCGGAGCTTCTTCGACGGCCGGAGCCGCTTCAGCCACCGGTGCTTCTTCCACTGCCGGTGCTTCTTCCACTGCCGGGGTTTCTTCGACGGCCGATGCTTCTTCGACGGCCGGAGCTGCTGCTGGCACCGGAGCGGCTGCACCTTCTACACGGCCCCCGCCACGGCGCGAACGGCGCGACTTCTTCTTCTTCGCCTCGTTGCCGTAGAGCGTGTTGAAGTCGACGAGTTCGATGAGGCACATTTCTGCATTGTCCCCGAGACGGTTGCCCGTGCGGATGATGCGGGTGTATCCCCCTTCACGCGTGGCCACTTTCACGCCGATTTCACGGAACAACTCCGTCACAGCATACTTGTTGCCGAGCGCTGAGAACGCCTCACGGCGGTTGTGCGTCGTGTCTTCCTTCGACCGCGTCACGATGGGCTCCACGAATTTGCGCAGCTCCTTCGCTTTCGCCACCGTGGTGACGATGCGCTTGTGCTCGATCAACGAGCACGCCAGGTTCGAAAGCAGCGCCTTGCGGTGTCCCGTCTTCCGACCTAAATGGTTGAATTTCTTATTGTGCCGCATGGCCTTACTCCTTGTCCAATTTGTACTTGCTCACATCCATGCCGAACGTGAGATTCTTGTTCTCCACGAGGTCCTCAAGCTCCGTAAGCGACTTCTTTCCGAAGTTCCGGAATTTGAGCAGGTCGTTCTTGTTGTAGGAGACCAAATCCCCGATGGTGTCAATGTCGGCTGCCTTCAAGCAGTTCAACGCACGGACGCTCAAGTCCATATCGCTGAGCTTCGTCTTCAGCAGCTGGCGCATGTGCAGGCTCGACTCGTCGAACTCCTCCACTTCCACGCGCTCCTCCATTTCCAGCGAAATCCGGTCGTCTGAAAACAGCATGAAGTGCTGGATCAGGATTTTTGCGGACTCCTGCAAGGCGTCCTTCGGGTGGATGCTGCCATCGCACTCGATTTCAAGGACAAGCTTCTCATAGTCCGTGCGCTGCTCCACGCGGAAATTCTCCACGTCGTACTTCACGTTCCGGATCGGAGTGAAGATGGAGTCAATCGCGATGGTTCCGAGTGGCACCTCCTCTTGCTTGTTCTCCTCCGCTGGCACGTAGCCGCGGCCCTTGCCGATCCGAAGCTCCAACGTCATGGTAGCTCCTTCGTCCATCGTGCAAATCACGAGGTCCGGATTCATGACTTGGAACGCGCTCGTGAACTTGCCGATATCGCCCGCTGTCATGGCTTTCGTGCCAGACACCGTCACGACCACGGTTTCGCCATCCGCTGCCTCGATGTGACGCTTGAAACGCACTTGCTTGAGGTTGAGGATGATGTCCATGACATCCTCCCGGACACCTTTTACTGTGCTGTATTCGTGGTCCACACTGTCAATGCGCACACTCGTGATGGCAAAGCCCTCGAGGGACGAAAGCAGGATGCGGCGCAGCGCATTGCCCACCGTGATGCCAAAGCCCGGCTCGAGCGGGCGGAATTCGAAGCGACCCTTGAACTCCGTAGAGTCCAACATGATCACCTTCTCGGGTTTCTGAAAATCAAGAATGGCCATGGTGAAAAGGGATCAAGGATTACTTCGAGTACAATTCGACGATGAGCTGCTCCTTGATGTTCTCCGGGATTTGGGTCCGCGAAGGCACCTGAATGAAGGTTCCCACCATCGTTGCCTGGTTCCAGTCAAGCCAATCATGCGACTGACGGCGGCCGCCCAGCGAGTTCGCAATCACCGGGAGTGACTTGCTCTTCTCACGCACGCCGATGTGGTCCCCGGGCCGCAAGCGGTAAGAAGGGATGTTGACCACATTGCCGTTCACCGTGATGTGGCAGTGTCCGACGAGCTGGCGCGCTGCGCGGCGCGTGGGGGCTACGCCCAAACGGTAGACCACGTTGTCCAGCCGGCTCTCGCACAACTGGAGCAGGATCTCACCGGTAATGCCTTGGCGGGCATTCGCCGTAGCAAACAGATTCGAGAATTGCTTCTCGAGGATGCCATAGGTGTGCTTCGCCTTCTGCTTTTCAGCAAGCTGGACGGAGTACTCTGATTCCTTCTTCCGGCGACGGTTGTTGCCATGTTGCCCCGGGCCGTAAGGACGGCGTTCGAGGGCTTTATCTGGTCCGAAGATGGCTTCGCGGAAACGGCGCGCCACTTTCGATTTGGGACCACGGTATCGTGCCATGGGGATATCTCTAAAGAATTCGACGGGAGAAGATTAAACGCGACGACGCTTGGGAGGACGGCAGCCGTTGTGCGGCAACGCGGTCACATCGATGATCTCGGAGATCTCAATGCCCATGTTGTGCAGGGCGCGCATTGCGCTCTCCCGGCCGGCACCTGGTCCTTTCACGTAGGCGCGGATTTTCCGCAGCCCCAACTCAAAGGCCTCTTTGCCACAATCCTCAGCAGCCACCTGTGCAGCGTAGGGTGTGTTCTTTTTCGAGCCCCGGAAACCCATCTTACCGGCACTCGACCACGAGATGACCTGCCCCTGGTTGTTCGTCAGGGAGATGATGATGTTGTTGAAGGAGGTGTGGATGTGCGCCTGTCCGACGGAATCCACTACCACTTTCTTTTTCTTCTTGATGTTCTTCGCCATCGTCGAATGAAGTTTGAGGTGATCAACTTCCCTTTCAGGAAGCCCAATTCAGGAATTACTTCTTCTTGTTTGCCACGGTCTTCCGCTTGCCCTTCCGGGTGCGGGAGTTGTTCTTCGTGCGCTGTCCACGGAGCGGCAAGCCGTTCCGGTGGCGGATGCCGCGGTAACATCCGATGTCCATCAATCGCTTGATGTGTGCGCCGATTTCAGACCGAAGTTCGCCCTCGACCTTGAAGCCGGTGGCGATGCCGGTCCGGATGGCGGCGATTTCGTCGTCGCTCCAGTCCTGCACCTTCTTGTCTTCAGAGACCCCTGCATCCGCAAGGACCTTTGCTGCCCGGCTACGACCGATGCCGTAGATGTAAGTGAGGGCGATGACACCGCGCTTGTTGCGCGGAATGTCGATACCTGCAATACGTGCCATATGCGATGGGTTATTCCTTCCGTCGAATCAGCCTTGACGCTGCTTCAACTTCGGGTTCTTCTTGTTGATGACATACAAACGGCCTTTCCGGCTGACAATCTTGCAGTCAACGGAACGCTTCTTGAGGGATGCACGGACTTTCATGGTGCGTTTATTTCTTGTATCGGAACGAAATCCGGCCTTTCGACAAATCGTACGGCGACATCTCCACCTTCACGCGGTCCCCTGGGAGGATCTTGATGTAGTGCATCCTCATCTTCCCGGAGATGTGGGCCGTAATAATATGCCCGTTCTCCAGTTCCACCCGGAACATGGCGTTCGAGAGCGCCTCCAGGATGGTCCCGTCTTGCGTGATGGACGTTTGTTTCGCCATTCAGTTCAATTTGGCTGATAAGCCGTTTCGTTGTTTCGTTAAAACCTTTTCAATTTCATCAAAGCTCGAGAGAACTTCCGCCCGCCCCTCTCGCACGACAATGTCGTGTTCAAAGTGCGCGCTCGGCTTGCGGTCTGCAGTGACAATGGTCCACCCATCTTTCTCCTGTCGCACCTCTTTGCGACCCAGGTTGATCATGGGTTCGATGGCCAGCACCATGCCGTCTGCAAGCTTCAAACCGTTGCCGCGACGTCCGTAGTTAGGGACTTCGGGAGCTTCGTGAAGCTCCTTTCCTAACCCATGCCCTACCAACTCCCGCACGACTCCGTACCGGTGCTGCTCAGCCCATTCCTGGACGGCATATCCGATGTCGCCGATGCGGTTGCCCGCTTTAGCAGCCGCGATGGCCCGGTCAAGGCATTCCAAGGTTACTGCAAGCAACCGCTGGACCTCTTCCGTCACCTCGCCGACCGCGAACGTGTAGGCACTGTCACCGTAAAAGCCGTTCATCAGCACCCCACAATCCACAGAGACAATGTCTCCGTCCTTGAGCGGCAGGGTATTCGGAATTCCATGCACCACTGCCTCGTTGACAGAGGTGCACAAGGTATTCGGGAATCCCCCGTATCCTTTGAATCCCGGAACCGCACCGTGGTCCCGAATGAACGTCTCCGCGACCGCATCCAACTCCAAGGTCGTTACCCCTGGACGGATGTGCTCTGCCACGGCAGCAAGCGTTCTCCCGACAAGCAAAGAACTCTCCCGGATGAGTTCGACTTCTTCAGCCGACTTGAGGTGGACAACGCGTGCCGATCCCATCCGAAAACTGCCTCTATTACCCTCCGATTCCGCTCACAGGAGACTGTGCGCGGCCGCGGATTCGTCCAGCCTTCATCAGGCCGTCATAGTGGCGGGACAACAAGTGGCTCTCCACCTGTTGCAACGTATCTAAAATCACCCCGACCATGATCAGCAGCGAGGTACCACCGAAGAAGATGGCGAACTGCTGCACCTTCGTCAAGCCCAAACTGAACACGATGGCGGGCAACACTGCGAGCAAACCGAGGAACACGGCACCCGGCAACGTGATGTTCGACAACACGCCGTCCAGGAACTCCGCGGTAGGCTTGCCCGGCTTTACCCCCGGGATGAAGCTGTTTTGGCGCTTGAGGTCGTCTGCCATTTGGTTCGGGTTCACCGTGATGGCCGTGTACAGGTAGGTGAACACGACGATCATCAAGAAGAACAAGATGTTGTACCAAAGGCCATTGAAATCGCTCAGGCTTTGCAGGAACTCGCTGTCCTGGAAGGTCTCGCTCTGCGTGAGGTACAACGGCACGAACATGATGGCCTGTGCAAAAATGATGGGCATCACGCCGGAAGCATTCAACTTCAACGGAATGAAGCTCCGTGCGCCTTCGCCCTGCGGCAAATGGGAGGCACCGGTTTGCAGTTTGGCCATCTGAATCGGCACCTTGCGAATGGCCTGTACCATCGCCACACTCGCCCCGATAACCACCAGCAATACAGCGATCTCCACCAAGTAGAAGAACAAGCTCGCCTGCGTGAATTCCTGCACAAGTGCTGCAGGGAAGGTCGCAATGATCCCCACCATGATCAGCAGCGAAATGCCGTTGCCGATGCCTCGGTCGGTGATGCGCTCCCCGAGCCACATGATGAGCAGGGTCGATGCCACGAGGATGACGACTGCGCTGAACCACCAGAACGGGCTGGGGTTCAGCACTGCACCCGGCACAGAAACCACGGTCGAGGCAAGGTAGCCCGGCGCTTGAACCAAGGTGATGCCGATGGTCAGGAACCG
>Ga0315899_10009212_pt1 | contig 10594 bp, 9 predicted proteins | sample LakEriMetagenome_2_FD_203518 | JGI IMG/M metagenome (GOLD analysis project Ga0315899, IMG submission 203518) | Freshwater fungal communities from buoy surface, Lake Erie, Ohio, United States - Buoy 4 MA112 | ecosystem: Environmental > Aquatic > Freshwater > Lake | place: USA: Lake Erie, Ohio...
CCAGAACGGTTTGAAGATGATTATGTTACTATTTGTCCTTCAAAAACCAATTTATTTCCAAAAGCCCATGAAACCCTTTGCTATCTGAAGGAAAGGTATTCATTACACCTGATATCAAATGGATTCAAGGAATCAACAGAACAAAAGGTAAATAACAACGGGCTAGATATTTATTTCGAAAATGTTGTGATTTCTGAAGTAGTGGGATTTAATAAGCCAGATAGAGCAATCTTTAATCATGCATTAACTTTAGCTAATGCCGGAATTGCAGAAAGTATAATGATTGGAGACAGTATTGAGGCTGATATTCGTGGAGCTCAGGATTATGGCATGAAAGCTATTTATTTTAATCCGGAAAGAAAGGAAAAACCTGAAGATGTGCAACAAGAGATTAATTGTTTAAGTGAACTAATGATTCTTTTATGAGTATTGAAACGAATTATAATTCCCTTTTGAAAGCTATATCAGACTATGAAAACCTTCTGTCTAGGGTTTCTGAAGAGGAATTTATTCAAAGTCCTGAAGACGGTGGATGGTCCTATTCAGAAACTTTTTCCCATATCTTTCAGTCCAACCTGTTTTCACTCCTCGCAATTGAGAAATGTATTGCAGGCATAGGGTCTCCAAACCGCAAGCGGATACATTGGCTTGCTTGGCTTATTCTATTTTTTGGAAGATTACCCCCACTAAAGTTTAAAGCACCTGAAAAAATTGCTGCAATGACGACAAAAATTAGCAGGGCGGATGCGCTAATTCTTATCAATAAATTTAAAACCCGGTTGGAGGAGATCAAATCGATTATAACAAATGCCAATCCTTATCAAAAGACTAAACATCCCCGGCTTGGGCTTCTGAATGCTAAAGAATGGTTAAGATTTATTGAAGTACATACCGTGCATCATACAAGGCAACTGAAAAGGATAGGGAGGAAGTTGAGAATTGAGAATTGAGAATTGAGAATTACGAATTACGAATTACGAATTACGAATTACGAATTACGGAAAAATGCAGGCTCAAATTATTACATTTTACACAAATAGTTTTGTACTAAATACTCAATACTAACTACTAAATACTACAATGATTAAGCAGTTTAGAAGTATAAATCCATTAAACATCATTCTTCTGATTGGTATTGCCACGCTGTTAAGGGTTGGCGTATTAATCCAATTGCCTGATCAGATGAGTTTTGAGTTTATGGAGCCCTTTGCGAGGTTGCTTATAGATGAGCCTCTTGAAAATGCATTCAGTCCGCTTGCAAATGTTCTAATGACACAAATCATTTTGATCATACAGGCATTAATTTTTAACCGGATAATAAATTTCTACGGTTTACTTGGGAAACCTACTTTTTTACCTGCATTGATGTTTGTAACGGCGGGAAGTTTACTCAGTCCATTCTTAGTTTTAAGTCCGGCTCTTATTTGTAATTTTTTGTTACTCTGGATGATTGACAAATTTTTAAGTATTTATAAAAGAAATGAGGTCAGTTCGGTAATGTATGATTTGGGAATGATGGTAGCTATTGGAACTCTTATTTATTTCCCATTTGTATCAATGCTTATACTCACCTGGATAACTCTTATGATTTTTAGGCCATTTAACTGGAGGGAGTGGGTTGCAGTTATTTCAGGATTTATTACCATCTTCTTTTTTCTGGCAGTATTTTATTTCTGGAATGATTCACTGGACAAATTCTATAGTATATGGTTACCGCTTACCGCTAAATTTTCTCCCGATTTAAGGTTTAATTTATATGATTCTCTGGTGCTGATACCTGTATTGATTATTTTGGTTCTTGGGTTTTTTCAACTGCAACAAAATTTCTTCAGAAGTGTGGTGCATCTTAGAAAATCTTTTCAGCTTTTATTTTTCATGTTCTTGATCGGGCTTTTTTCTTTCTATTTGAAGCAGAATCTTGTTATCTATCATTTTTTATTCTGTATTCCTCCGGCTGCAGCCCTGATGTCTTATTACTTTCTCTACTCGGGTAAAAGATGGTTTTATGAAAGCCTTTATTTGATCCTGACGACTTCCATTATTTATTTCCAGCTATTTTGATAAGCGTGACGATTTAACCTTTTTTAACAGAAATAAAGCCACTTGATTTCAAAAATTAAATAGCTTTGTATCATGAAAATGGACGTTTGATTTTCTAATTTGAAGCTCAAGCACATTCTGCATATTCAGTATTAAGCTAACAGTGCTGTACTGGCAATTTTGAGTAATAATAGATTTTAATGGCAAACCTGGTTATTGATATAGGTAATTCACGAACAAAGTTTGCTATTTTCCATGAACGGAATTTATGGGAGACAAGGCAGGTTGTGAAGTTTGACCTTGATCAATTAAACCAAATACTTGATAATCATAAAATCACGCACAGTATAGTTTCATCAGTAAATGATGAAATTTTAAATCTGGAGAATTTATTAAAAATCAGAACTAAATACATTCGATTCTCAGCAAGAGTTAAAGTAGGAGTTACAAATAAATACAAAAGCCCTGAAACCCTTGGATTAGATAGGCTTGCGGGAGTTATTGGCGCAAAAGCACTTTTTCCTGATCGTAATTGCCTTGTAATTGATGCTGGCACCTGTATTACATACGATGCAGTTGATATAGATGGTATTTACGAAGGAGGAAGTATTTCTCCGGGATTGAAAATGAGATTACAGGCTATGCATAAATTTACCGGCCGATTGCCGGAAATTGAATTATCGGACTATTCAGACTGGAGAGGATATGATACGTCAACAGCAATGCTATCGGGTGTTCTCAATGGCAGCACTGAGGAAGTAAAGGGTATGATTGAGATTTACAGATTGAAATATCCCGAATTACTGGTCATATTATGTGGTGGCGATGCGATTTTTTTTGATAGTAGGCTTAAAAATAGCATCTTTGCCCACACTTTAAAAACCGAGCCTGATTTGGTATTACTTGGTTTAAATGAAGTTATAGATAAAAATGATTAAAATATTAATAAAGATATTATTCCTCTTTCTGTTTGTAATTAGCTTGTCTGCCACAGCTCAGGTAACGTCATCCTCTCCTTATTCACAATTTGGACTTGGCGACTTGAACGGTTCCTTATTGCCTCAAAATCGTGCTATGGGGGGTTTAAGTATGGGAATTCGTAAGCCCGGACTTTATGACAATATTAATATGGCAAACCCTGCATCTTATTCAACATTTGAACTGACAGCTTTTGATGTTGGCGCCTCTATGGATATTCGGCAGCTTAGCAAAGGAGGAGTTTCCGGTAAAACACAGTTAAACTCGACGCTTAGCCATATCGCTTTTGGTGTTCCGGTTAATAGATTTTCTGCTATTAGTTTCGGACTCGTTCCATACAGCGATTTAGGATACCAGTTTATGAATTCAGGCATGGTTGATACCACTAAAGTAAATTATGTTTATGGTGGTGAAGGAGGGATGGCAAAAGCGTACTTGGGTTATGGTTTCAAAATCAATAAAAATTTAAGTTTAGGATTTAATTTTGCTTATTTATTTGGCAATCTTAAACAAACTAGAGCCTTTGAATTTGTTAATGAATCTTCAACAGCATTTAATTCCCGTACACAATACAATAATTCAGTTGCTGGTATTAGCTACGATTATGCCTTACAATATTCCGCCGAAATTAGTAGCAAAACTAAACTGATTCTAGGTTATTCAGGCACTTCAGGTAATAATCTGACCTCAAGAAATAACATTGTAACCACACGTTACAGGAAAGATGTCGTTGGTGACGAACTTGCGGCAGCAGACAGTACCTTTTTTGCAGAGGGTGCTAAATCTAAAATTACAATGCCCTTAACTCACACTGCCGGTTTTGCTTTCGAAAAAGTGAATTCTTGGCTTTTTGGGGCCGATGTTACTTACAGTAGGTGGTCGGATTACAGAGAAGGATTATCTAATCCTGGTCTGAACGATAGCTATGGTATTATCGTTGGGGGGCAATTTACACCAGATGCGAATTCTGTAAACGGTTATTTTAAACTTATGGATTATCGTCTGGGTGTTAAATATGACAAAACCTTCGTTAAGATTGGTAATAACGATATCAACCAATATGCTCTAAATTTTGGCTTTGGATTCCCATTGCCTCGTAACCGATCAAGTTTCTATAAAATAAATTTGGCGGCAGAAATAGGGCAGCGAGGCACAGAAATTAACAATCTTGTTCGTGATCGCTATGTTAATATCCATCTTGGTTTTACACTTAATGACAAGTGGTTCCAGAAAAACTATATTGATTAATTGATGAAATTCCGGCGCTGCCTATACGGTGCTGTTTTTTACGTAGGAATTTTTCTGCTGTTTTCTTGTGAGAACGATTTACGTAAAATTGAGCAGATATCTGCTAAGAAAATGCTGGTTCCAGTTGATAAATCTACAGGTGTTGAGATAATTTACAGTGATTCTGCGATTGTAAAGGCAAAACTTATTACTCCCGAATTACTTAATTTTAAAACAGAGAAGCCTTATGTCGAGATGAATAAAGGTGTAACTGTGATTTTTTTTGATGATTTCCAACAAGAATCGAGTAGGGTAGTAGCCGATTATGCCATTCGGCGTGAACGGGAAAATATTGTTGAACTTAAGCGAAATGTTGTCGTTACAAATATCAAAGGAGAGACATTCAAATCCGATGAACTAATTTGGGATGAAACTAAAAAGCGTTTTTATTCCACTAAGCTTGTCAGTATTACTTCAAAACAGAACATACTACATGGTACCAGTTTTTGGGCCAATGAAGATTTTTCATATTATGAAATTGTACAGTCTACCGGAGATTTGAGATTGACTGGGGAGCAGGCTTTTTAGTTGAGAATTGAGAATTGACAGTGGACAATTAGCGTTCCGTCTACTAGTAAATATTATTTGAAGCAGTAATTTACTGATAACAGCTAACAGACAACAGGTAACTATTTATTTAAAAACAATGAAAGGAATTATACTCGCAGGAGGATCAGGAACAAGATTACATCCACTTACACTGGCGGTAAGCAAGCAATTAATGCCTGTATATGATAAGCCGATGATTTATTATCCGCTGTCTACTTTGATGCAGGCAGGAATCCGAGAGATTCTGATTATTTCTACGCCTCATGATCTGCCAAATTTTGAGAAGCTTCTGGGAGATGGAAGTAGAATAGGCTGCAAATTTTCTTATGCAGAACAGAAAATACCCAACGGACTTGCACAGGCTTTTGTTATCGGCGAAAAATTTATTGATGGTGATGATGTCGCACTGATTCTGGGTGATAATATCTTCCATGGCGATTCAATTACTAACCTGTTGCCTACTATCCAAAATCCTGAGGGAGGAATTGTATTCGCCTACCAGGTGTCCGATCCTGAGCGGTATGGAGTAGTTGAATTCGATCAGGATTTTAAGGCACTTTCAATAGAAGAAAAACCAGTTAAGCCTAAATCTAATTATGCAGTACCCGGATTATACTTTTATAATAACTCAGTTGTAGAGATTGCAAAAAATATCAAGCCATCTCCAAGGGGTGAATACGAGATTACGGATGTAAACCGTGAGTATTTACAACAAGGGAAACTGAAAGTTGGAGTATTAAGTCGAGGTACCGCCTGGCTTGATACCGGTACCTTTAATTCACTGATGCAGGCCGGTCAGTTTGTACAAGTGATTGAAGAGCGGCAGGGATTAAAAATAGGATGTATCGAGGAGATTGCTTTTCAAATGAAGTTTATTGATTCAGAACAATTGAAGAAAGTTGCAGAGCCATTGATGAAGAGTGGGTATGGGGAGTATTTGCTGGGGTTGTTAAAGAATTAGCAAATTAGCAAATGGGATGACTACTCCATTTGAAGCTATCGTTCTTTGATCCATTTGATTTGTCGATTAGATGATTTGTCTATTTGTTGATCGGGAAGAAATTAGAGAATTTGAAAATTTGATAATTAGCAACCTGATAGCTATAGGGTTACATCTTCCTATATTGAGCATTTTGTAACGATTGTCATTCAGAGGAGCCAGAGGATTTTCTCAACCCGATAGCTATCGGGTTACTTTTTGTGTGAGTCGACAAAGAATCTCATCACGATGAGTATGAAATTTTGCTGAAGCAGGATTTATCTCACTATTTGTGGGTAATCCATTGAAAATATTAATCATAAATAAATAACTTAAACTCGACATAATTTTAAAAAAAACCACATAGAAACATAGCAATTTATTATTCTAAGCTACATATTAGACACAGATAGCCTTGAAGCTTCGCTTCAATCTATGTGATTTACAATCTATGTTTCCTTTAAACTATTAGAAAAGCCTTCTATGTGGTTAAATTTTAATTTTTAGATAGTTTAATGTCGAACTCACGTTAATTTAGCTGTCAAACCATTTTTTGGGCCTCACCCTAAGTACGGAGCTACTGGTTTCAAGTTTTGAGCTGCCTTCGCCCGGGGCGGAAGGGTTTAGAAATACTGCAATTGTATTCCCTTTACTAGTGCCGCGCATTCAGACATCATACCTCATACCTCAGATCAACAAATTTTACATTAAACCTCTCACCTAATTGCTCTCTAATTAAAAAATCTCTTATCTTGTTTTAAAATTGATATTCATTCCGCACCTGTGGGGATATTTAAAAAACAAATTATACTCAAATGAAAAATAATCGCAGAGATTTTCTAAAGGTAGCAGGCATTGCCGGAGTTGGTGTAGTAAGCAGCAGTATGCTGAGTAGCCTCGCATCTTGTAATGATTCGAAACAGGGTACACAAGTTCCTGTTGTTGACGAACCAATTGATCCAACTAAACAAAGTATCATTGGTCTCTATGGCCCCTGGGCTAATTCATTAAATGATAACAAAATACCTTCACATTCCCTCAGAAATGCAAAATGGCAAAATATTGATCAATGGAAAGCGTCTGCAAATGAGCGTATTCTGGATCGTTTGGGGATTCCTGATATAGGAGGGCTACCCAAAGTAACTGTTAAAAAGCAATATAAATACGATGGTTTACATATCGAAGAACTTAGCTGGCAATTACCTTACGGGCGTGCAACTGAGGCTATTTTGCTAAAGCCAGCGGATGCAAAGGGTCCATTACCTGGAATTCTTGCATTCCATGATCATGGAGCAAACAAGTACTTTGGAACCAGAAAAATAACACGTACTTCAGATAAGCAGCATCCTGATATGGTAGAACATCAGGAGAAATATTATAGTGGCATGGCCTGGGCCAATGAGATTGCAAAACGCGGCTATGTTGTTTTGGTATCTGATGCTTTTCCATTCGCCAGCCGCAGGGTAATGATGGAGGATGTTCCCTCAACTATGCGCAAAGGCTTGAGTGATAAAGATTCTGAAAATTCCGAGAATATTATTAAATACAATACTTGGGCATCCGATCATGAGCATATTATGGCGAAGTCCTTATTTTGTGCAGGTACTACCTGGCCTGGTGTCTTTTTTGCGGAAGATCAGAAAGCACTGGACGTTTTATGCGCCCGCAAAGATGTAAATCCGGATCAGGTAGGATGTGCAGGATTATCAGGTGGAGGTATGCGCACAGTATTTATGGGTGGCTTGGATTCTAGAATAAAGTGTGCGGTTTGTGTTGGTTTCATGACAACATGGAAAGATCTGATACTAAATAAATCCTTTACCCATACTTGGATGACCTATGTTCCGATTCTGCCAAATGAAATGGACTTTCCTGAGATTCTGGGCTTAAGGGCTCCGCTTCCAACCCTGGTACTAAACGATTCTGATGACGAGTTGTATACCCTTCCGGAAATGCAAAATGCTGATAACATCCTGAAAGAAGTCTATGCCAAGGCAAAAGCTGAGGATAAGTATAAGTGCTCCTACTATCCTGGTCCGCATAAGTTTGATAGCGATATGCAAAAGGAAGCTTTTGAGTGGTTTGATAAGTGGTTGAAGGGGTAATTTGTCAATTAGGCAATTTGTCTATTTGTCGATGAGAAAGAATTAGCAAATTAGCAAATTTGGAAATGAGCAAATTAGCAAATGGGGGTTCAGACTTACGAAATCACCTATGCGTATAGAAAGTTGATTTCGTCAGTCACTTTTTCAGAAGCAAATGGGGTTGATTTGTCGAAGGGAGATCCGATAGCTATCGGGTTGTCTATTTGTCGCAGTAGGAGAATGAACAATTTTTGGGCCTCACCCTGTGTACGGATTACTGGTTTCGGGTAATTGCTTTCCCTCTCCAAAGGAGAGGGTTTATAGATGCTGCAAGGATGATTGTATATACGCCGATAATAAAACCAGCAAACTCTATAATAAGTAGATTGCCAAATCAAGAGCAGAATATAAAACTTAAAACTTATAACCTACAACTTATAACTTAAATCAAATCTTAATAAAAATCCTCTTCCTGTACAAGAAATACATCATAGACCATACAAGAACCAATGCACCCAATGCCTCAAGAGCATCATGAAACTGTTCTGGAACTGGTGCATATAATCCTGCGAAAAGTGCATGCGAGGTGTGTTCAAAGTCAATGAAGTGATAAGCCAGGTAAATGGTTAATGAATTCATTCCGATTACCTGGAAAAAGAAAGTCCAGCTTTGGAATTTTAATACATCAATGACGTAATAGAAAAGACTGAGTATTAAAAATGCCATTCCGGCGGTGAGTAAAATGAACGAACTCGACCAAAGATGTTTATTGATTGGGAAATGTAGTCCCCAAAAAAGTCCAATGCCTATACCTGCAATTCCTGCCAGTAAAAGAATCTGCAGTTTTTTGCTCTCTTTTCGATCCGAGCGTAGAACATCACCTGCAATGGAGCCCATTACAGTAAGGCAAAGTGCAGGAAGCTGAGTGATGAGTCCGTTTTCATCATAAATTTTTTGCAGAAGTCTGCCTGGAAGGAAATTTCTATCAATCCAGCCAACAAGATTACCCTCCATCGTTAAGTTACCCGCGCCATAGCCTGGAACAGGTATCAGGAAAAGGGCTGAATAATAGAGCAGCAGAATTCCTGCAACCCAAAAAATTCTGTGAAGACGGGAGAAGTTCAAATACAAGAGGCTTGCAAAAAATCCGGCAAGACCGATTCTACCCAATACACTAGCCACTCTGATCTGGCTGGGTTCAAAAAATGTGACAGGCTGATTTTTATCAATGATTCCGAGAATCACTAAGATGAGCATTCGCAAAAAGGCTTTTTTATATAATTCGGCCTTTGAAAGGCCCATTTCTATTCCTTTGTTTAAGGAAAAGGCCATGGATACTCCGGCAATGAAAAGGAACAGAGGAAAAATAAAATCATAAAATGTAAAACCATTCCATGTAGGATGTTTTAGTTGGGCTGCAATCCAGTCAACCCAGGCTAAGCCGGTTTTATTCTCGAGCAGAACTAGAAATGTACCCCCACCTGAAATCAGTAGCATATCAAATCCGCGTAGGGCATCAATTGATAGAAGTCTTTGTGGTTTAGTGTCAACTTTATTAGTTTCCGTTCCGGTTTGAGTTTTCATATTTATGACCTGGATGTTTAGGGTATTAAATTACAGTTTTTATCAAAATAAATAGACTATTTAACCTAATTATGATGCTGTGTAGGTTAAAAGGTCAGCTTATTGGTTATTCAGATAAAGCTGTTGAGTCAAAATTCGTTGATTTTGGAAATCAATACCTGTGTGTTATAGCTTGGTTCAGCCCTTTCCTCCGGGGGTAGTTCCGGCAAGAAATCGTGTTCTATTTCATATTACGAATAGCCGGAAGCTACCTCCTCCGGCAAGGTTTATTTTACAGGGGGCTGATTTTCATTGGGGCGAGGCATGCGTGCGCAAATGAAGGCTATTCAATTTTCCATTAGATCTTATTAAATTTTACTCTCGCCAAGACGCCAAGACGCAAATAGCCACTGTTTATTAAAATTATTCGCTTTAGATGGAAAAATTAGCGTCTCCGCGTCTTTGCGAAAGCTTTTCTTACCCTTTCATTTCTTAATTGGCCTTGCTTTCCTGGTTCCATAAGTATTCTAACATCCCTTGGTCAAAACAAGAGAAAACTATTCAATTTTAGCTTTTTTCATTAAGAATTCACCTCGAACTCGCATTAATTATAATTTATTCAAACACTTCTGTACATCCAACAGAAATTCTTCTTAAATTTCTCCTCACGTTCAATTAACATCAGAATTTTATGAAAAATAATCGTAGAGACTTTATTAAACAGGCCGTTCCGGCTATTGCAGGTGTTACAATGCTGAACAGTTTACCTGTATTTTCATCCCAAAGAAATGAAAATTTTGATTCCTCTGATTTTCTGAGTCGGCCTCAAAAGTTTAATATGTCTGGTTATGCTGCTCCAAAGATTGAAACGGTCCGGATTGCTTTCATTGGTACCGGAAACCGTGGTTCAGGCGCTGTACAACGTATGAGTAAGATTGGCGGCGTTGAAATTAAAGTGATTTGTGACCTGCGTCCTGAAAAGGCGAATGCGGCATTTAAGCGTATTGAAGCATCGGGTCAGAAGCCTGAGCTGATTACCGGAAATCCGGAAGCCTGGAAAAAGGTATGTGAGCGTGATGATATTGATCTGGTTTACATCGCAACTCCTTGGGCC
>Ga0315899_10009213_pt1 | contig 10593 bp, 9 predicted proteins | sample LakEriMetagenome_2_FD_203518 | JGI IMG/M metagenome (GOLD analysis project Ga0315899, IMG submission 203518) | Freshwater fungal communities from buoy surface, Lake Erie, Ohio, United States - Buoy 4 MA112 | ecosystem: Environmental > Aquatic > Freshwater > Lake | place: USA: Lake Erie, Ohio...
AATTTATGAACGCTGTCGATTTCCTTGCTAAGAAGATTGCAGATGGCTGGATTCGCGGAGTTAAGGGCAACGAATACGCTGAAGATCTCACATCAGGAGATGCCACAGCTGTTATCGGTTGGTCAGGCGATATGTTTATTCTCAAATCTGAAAATGAAGGAAAGTTTGACTTCGCTATCCCAGAATCAGGCGGAACTATCTCTGGCGATAACATGATGATTCCATCCACTGTGACCGCAGAAGCTAAGGCAAGTGCTGAAAAGCTCATTAACTACTACTACGAGCCATCAGTAGCAGCTGAAGTTGCTGCATACGTGAACTATGTCTGCCCAGTAAAGGGTGCTCAAGCTGAGATGGAGAAGATTGATCCAGATCTAGCAAAGAGCGAATTTATCTTCCCAAGTGCGAAGACAATGGCGAACTTGAGCGTTTTCCGTTCTCTCACACCAACTGAAGAGACAACATGGACCGAGGCTTTCCAGAAGGCCGCCGGCAACTAAGTGTCAGATACGGCAAAGAGCGCACGAGGAGATCTCAAGCTTTCGAATCTCACCAAGTCTTATGGTGATTTCACAGCGGTAAATGATTTGTCACTTGTCATACCCAAAGGTTCATTCTTTGCATTACTTGGACCTTCTGGGTGTGGCAAGACAACTACGCTTCGAATGATTGCAGGTCTTGAAGAACCAACTCAGGGCACCATCGCACTGGGTGAAACCGATATTACGGACACTAAGCCTTACCAGCGTCCGATCAATACCGTCTTCCAGAACTACGCGCTCTTTCCACATCTGACCATCTTTGAAAATATCGCATTCGGTCTTCGCCGTCGCGGAATTAAAGATGTTGATGATGCGGTCAATAAGGCTTTAGACCTTGTTGAACTGCCACACCTTGCACAACGTAAGCCGACACAGCTCTCTGGCGGACAACAGCAGCGCATCGCACTTGCTCGCGCAATTGTTAACCGTCCAGCACTTCTCTTACTGGATGAGCCACTGGGCGCACTTGATCTCAAACTTCGTCGTCAGATGCAGATTGAACTCAAATGGATTCAAAAAGAAGTGGGCATCACCTTCGTTCACGTTACTCACGATCAGGAAGAGGCCATGACAATGGCTGACACCATCGCTGTGATGAATGAGGGCCAGATCGAACAGATGGGCTCTCCTGCAGATTTGTATGACAATCCTGAAACAGCATTTGTTGCTAACTTCCTTGGCCAGTCAAACCTGATTAAGGGAACTATCTCAGGCAATGATGGCGCCAATCAGATTGTTGATCTCTTCGGGCAGAAGATTTCCTTGCAAAAGGATCGCTCTCACGGTGTTGATAGCTCAATCTATGCAGGTATTCGCCCTGAGAAGTTTCGTATCTCTCGCCTTGAAACCCAGACCCACGGAAATATCCTTACAGGTGGAAAGGTTGAAGACGTTTCCTATATCGGCGTCTCAACGCAATACCAAGTATTGATGCCATGGGGACAAGAGCTCATGGTCTTTGAACAAAATGATGATGGTGTTGCTCCATTTAATGTGGGAGAGCCAGTCAATATTTCATGGGAGCCAATATTCACATTTGGTCTTCGTGGAGATGAAGATGCTGAAGCGGGAACAGAAGTGAACCCTGATGAGGATCTGGACGACGAGTGAAGAAGATAAGTACTCCTTATCTCCTGCTCATACCAGGGATGGGATTTCTCTTTACCTTCTTTCTTCTGCCCCTCTTTAACCTTGCACAAACATCCACCCAGACACCTGTCGGTGGGGGAGATACAGGCCAGTATGAACAGACTTTCCGTTTTCAGAATTACATCGATGCCTTTATAGAGAATAGAGAGCAGTTCAGTCGATCATTTCTCTATGCAACGATTGCAACAGTTCTAGCGCTAGCTATTGCATATCCACTTGCATATGCAATTGCATTTAAGGGCGGCAAGTACAAGAACATCATGTTGGTCTTGGTGGTTGCACCTTTCTTTACATCATTTCTTCTTCGCACCATTGCATGGAAGCAGATCCTGGGGGAGGAAGGCTTTGTAGTTCCACCCCTTCGAACACTTGGAATCATCTCTGAGAGCACAACGCTGACATCGAGCGCCTTTGCTGTCGTTGCCGGTATGACCTATAACTTCTTGCCATTTATGACTTTGCCGCTCTATGCATCGATTGATCGTATTGACCCTCGCACACTTGAAGCATCGGGTGATCTCTATGCAAATGGCTTTACAACCTTTCGCAAGGTAACCCTGCCGCTTTCGATGCCAGGTGTTGTTGCAGGCACTCTCCTTACCTTTATTCCCGCAGCAGGTGACTATGTCAACGCTGCAATTCTTGGAAGCCCACAGACAAAGATGCTCGGAAATGTTATTGAATCGCGCTACTTCAAGATTGTTGATTACCCAACAGCTGCAGCGCTCTCCTTTACTTTGATGGCTGCAATCTTGATTCTTGTCACTATCTATGTCCGCAAGGCCGGAACTGAGGAGCTTGTATGAAGCAGATCTCTCGCTGGTTCCAGCGCAACCTCATCCGCATCTATGCAGTCGTTGCCTTCACCTACCTCTTTATCCCTGTTGCCTACACGTTTGCCTTCTCATTTAATGATTCAGGTAAGAGCAACTTGGTGTGGAAGGGATTTACCTTTGATAATTGGAAGAACCCTTGTGGCGCACCTGAAATCTGTAGCGCACTCGGTAACTCCATCAAGATTGGCTTTCTCGCAACGCTCTTTTCAACAATTCTTGGAACGATGATCGCATTTGCACTCGGCCGCCATAAATTTAAGGGGCGCTCAACTACTAACTTGCTGATCTTCCTACCGATGGCAACACCTGAAATCGTTCTTGGTGCCTCCCTTCTCTCACTCTTCTTAGTCTTTAAGATCAACCCAGGCTTCTGGCCAACTGTGATTGCTCATGTTCTTTTCTGTGTCTCATTTGTTGTGGTCACAGTCAAAGCGCGTATTGCAAGCCTTGATCCCCGTCTTGAACAAGCTGCGATGGATCTCTATGCCAATGAGCGAGAGACTTTCCGCCGCGTCACACTTCCACTTGTTGCACCAGGAATCGCAGCTGCTGCACTTCTTGCCTTTAGCTTATCTTTCGATGATTTCATCATTACCAACTTCAACTCAGGCACCATGACGACATTTCCTAAGTTTGTCTATACATCTGCAGCGCGCGGTATTCCTGCGCAAGCAAATGTCATTGGCTCTGCCATGTTCTTCCTCGCCCTAGCAATTGTCATCATCGGACAATTTGTGGGTCGCAGACGCAAAGTTTCATGACGCGCGAGGTCATTATTCTTGGCTCCACCGGCTCTATCGGTGTTCAGGCTCTTGAAATCATTGAAGCAAACCCAACACTTTTTACAGTCGTGGCACTTACAGCAGCCGGTTCTAACCCTGATCTTTTAATTGCTCAGGCGAAGAAATTTAAGGTCAAGGTTGTTGGCGTTGCAAAAAATGGTGATGTTATCCGCGGGGCACTGCCAGGGGTTGAGGTAGTTGATGGTCCAAACGCATCTACTGAAGTTGCAGCTATCTCCTGCGATGTTGTTCTTAACGGTATTACAGGCTCGATAGGGCTTGCCCCCACTCTTGCAGCACTCGATGCTGATAATCGCGTGGCCCTTGCCAATAAGGAGTCACTTGTTGCAGGTGGAGATTTAGTTATTGCTCGTGCAAAGGAGAATCAACTTCTTCCTGTTGACTCTGAGCACTCTGCTATCTGGCAGGCGTTGATGGGTGAGAAGAAATCTGAAGTTTCCAAGTTGATTCTTACAGCAAGTGGTGGACCCTTCAGAGACCGCACAGATCTCTCTGGTGTGACAGTGCAAGAAGCGCTGGCTCACCCAACATGGATCATGGGGCCAGTTGTCACTATTAACTCTGCAACGCTGATGAATAAGGGCCTTGAAATTATTGAGGCGCATTACCTCTTTGGCGTTGCCTACTCACAGATTGAAGCTGTTATTCATCCTCAATCTGTTGTGCACTCGATGGTTGAGTTTGTTGATGGCTCAACGATTGCACAAGGCTCACCTCCTAATATGAAGGGGCCAATATCTCTCGCACTTTCATATCCACATCGCGTTGTTGGTGCGACACAGGCAATTGATTGGAGCCAGTCTCACACCTGGAACTTTGATCCGATAGATGGCAAGCGTTTTCCAGCTGTAGCTCTCGCTCGCGAGGTAGGAGCCATTGGGGGAGGGTTACCGGCAGTATTCAATGCTGCCAATGAAGTTGCCGTTCAAGCATTTGTTGATGGCGACATCAAGTTCACAGAGATTGTTAAGACAGTTTCAGCAGTTGTGGATAAGTTGCGCAGTAGCGTCAGCGGCGCACTTCGAGATCTCGCTGATGTCAGTGCTATTGAAGATGATGCGCGTAGCACGGCTCACGAACTATTGAAGAAGGTCGGATGATGCAATTTCTTGGAATATTGGCATTTGTAGTAGCGCTGCTCTTATCTGTGATGGTCCATGAATTTGGGCACTACATCACAGCAAAACGCTTTGATATGAAGGTTACTGAGTTCTTCCTTGGCTTTGGAAAGCGCATCTGGTCATTTACTAAAGGTGAGACTGAGTTTGGTATTAAAGCCATTCCTGCAGGCGGTTACTGCCGTATTGAGGGAATGACACCACGAGATGAGATGCCAGAAGGTGAAGAATCTCGCGCGTTCTATGGCGCAACAACAACGCGTAAATTAATTGTTCTCGGTGCAGGCTCTACAGCTCACTTCATCATCGGATTCGTACTGATCTTCTCCATCTTCTTTGGCGTTGGGGTAAATGCACTTTTATCTGATGTCACCAAGGTTGCTCCTAATTCGGCGGCAGCTGCGGCTGGATTTCAGCCAGGGGATAAAATCATTGCAATCGATGGAGAAGAAGTCACGGATTGGTATCAGGATTCACAGGCGATTGGCGCATCAGAGGGAAATGAACTCACATTCACAGTGCTACGCGATGGTCAAGAAATTGAGATTACTGCAGCTCCTACATACTTAACCTCTGAAAAGCGCTACATGCTCGGTGTTGTGACAAAGATTGGAATCAAGCGCGAAGGACTTATTGAATCAGTGAAAGAATCAGGGCGCGCAACTGCAGTTCTCACTCGCGAATCCGTGAAGGCGCTCATCTCACTTCCCACAAAGATTCCACAACTGATTCGTCAGACATTTGGAGGAGAAAAGCGTGATCCCAATGGCCTTGTTGGCATCGTGGGCGCAGCGCGTGTTTCAGGGGATGCGGTCAGTAGCAATAAGCTCAATAACACTGAGCGCCTTGGAACATTCCTGCTTCTCATTGCAAGTCTGAATATCTTTGTCGGTCTCTTTAACTTACTTCCACTTCTTCCACTCGATGGTGGACATATGGCAGTTGCCATCGCAGATGAAATTCGTGCCTTCTTCGCACGACTTCGTGGAAGACCTCGACCTGCTGGAATCGATGTGAATGTGCTAACACCAGTGACGATGACAGTCTTTGCAGTGCTTGTAGTACTCACAGCAATCCTGCTTATTGCAGACATTCTCAACCCCGTCTCGCTCAATCTCTAGAGATAAGGCAGAATACGGTTCATGGTTGATCTCGGAATTCCAAGCGCCCCACCTCCTACCTTGCACCCGCGTCGCAAGACGCGACAGCTCAAAGTTGGGTCAATCGGCGTAGGTTCTGATTCACCGGTCAGCGTTCAGTCGATGTGTACAACGCTCACATCTGATGTCAATGCAACGTTGCAGCAGATTGCAGAACTCACCGCCTCTGGTTGCCAGATTGTTCGCGTTGCAGTTCCTTCACAAGATGATGCAGATGCACTTGCTCAGATTGCTAAGAAGTCACAGATTCCAGTCATTGCAGATATTCACTTCCAGCCTAAATACATCTTTGCAGCCATTGATGCTGGGTGCGCGGCAGTGCGTGTGAACCCAGGCAACATCAAGCAATTTGATGACAAGGTAAAAGAAGTTGCTAAGGCTGCAGGAGATGCTGGTATTCCTATTCGTATCGGCGTCAATGCAGGTTCTCTCGATCCGCGCTTATTGAAAAAATATGGAAAGGCAACACCTGAGGCTCTTGCAGAGTCTGCGCTCTGGGAAGCATCCCTCTTTGAAGAACATGGCTTTGGCGATATCAAGATTTCCGTCAAGCATCACGATCCTGTCACCATGGTTAACGCCTATCGCATCTTGGCTGCAAAGTGCGATTATCCGCTGCACCTTGGTGTGACAGAAGCTGGCCCCATCTTCCAAGGAACGATTAAATCTGCAACAGCATTTGGAATTCTTCTGGCTGAAGGTATTGGCGACACCATTCGTGTTTCTCTCTCAGCTCCTCCTGTTGAAGAGGTCAAGGTCGGTATCTCAATTCTAGAATCGCTGAATTTACGTCAACGTAAACTTGAAATCGTTTCATGCCCATCATGTGGTCGCGCACAAGTAGATGTCTATACGCTGGCTGAGAAAGTTCAGGCTGGATTACAAGGAATGACTGTTCCACTGCGCGTTGCTGTCATGGGTTGTGTTGTAAATGGTCCTGGTGAAGCACGTGAGGCAGATCTTGGTGTTGCATCAGGAAATGGCAAGGGGCAAATCTTTGTTAAGGGTGAAGTCATTAAGACAGTGCCAGAGGCACAGATTGTTGAAACTTTAATTGAAGAAGCTATGCGTCTTGCTGAAGAGATGGAAGCCGCAGGCGTTGCATCGGGAGTACCTTCCGTCACAACCTCCTAAAGGTCGGGTAGGGTTCGCGATATGTTGCGAATGTCCACCCTTTTCTTGCGCACCTTGCGCGATGACCCAGCAGATGCTGAAGTACCAAGCCATCGCCTCTTAGTTCGCGCCGGATATATTCGCCGTATTGCTGCAGGTGTCTATTCATGGCTGCCACTGGGCGTCATCACACTTAGAAATATTGAAAATATTGTCCGTGATGAGATGGATAAGGCTGGATTCCAAGAAGTTCACTTCCCAGCACTTCTTCCTAAAGATGCCTATGAAATCACAGGCCGCTGGAACGATTACGGCCCAGATCTCTTTCGTCTGCAAGATCGCAAGGGCGCAGATTACTTACTAGGCCCAACCCATGAAGAGATGTTTACCTTGATGGTCAAGGGTGAATATTCATCCTATAAAGATTTACCCCTTGCGCTCTATCAAATTCAAACAAAGTATCGTGATGAAGCGCGCCCACGTTCTGGAATTATCCGTGGCCGTGAATTTGTCATGAAGGATTCTTATTCTTTTGACCTTACCGATGAAGGCCTCGTTGAGTCCTATATGCGCCACCGCGCTGCCTATATCAAGACCTTTGATCGCCTTCGTATGAAGTACAACATTGTCAGCGCTGTCTCTGGTGCGATGGGTGGTTCTGCATCGGAGGAATTCTTAGCACCATGTGAGACCGGTGAAGATACATATGTGCTCTGCGAAAAATGTGGCTATGCGGCAAATGTTGAAGCGATGACAACTGTTGTTGCATCAAGTGATGCATCAGCTGTTGCAGCTACCGAAGTCTTTGATTCACCTAATACTCCAACTATTGACACCCTTGTTGAATTGCTCAATGCAAAGTTCGGTAGGGGATATGACGGGTCGATGACTTTGAAAAATGTCATGTTAATGGCAGATAAGACTCCTATCTCTGTGCTCGTTCCTGGAGATCGTGAAGTCGATCTCAAGCGCTTGCAGGCAAACCTTGCAGGGGTCAATGACATCAGCGTCTTTGAAGAAGCAGATTTTGCAAAGTTCCCAGGACTTGTGAAGGGTTACATCGGACCACAGGATGCAAAGAAGAATGGCATCACCGTCTATGCAGATCCTCGCATTGCACCAGGAACATCATGGGTGACAGGTGCCAATGCGAAAGATAAGCATGCGCGCAACGTTGTCACTGGTCGTGATTTCACAGTCGATCACTACGTTGAAGCTGCGCAAATCAAGCAAGGCGATGCTTGCCCTAAGTGTTCTACTGCCGTGATTATCGATCGCGCTATTGAAATTGGTCATATCTTCCAATTGGGTCGCAAATATGCAGATGCTCTTGGCCTTACCGTCCTTGATCAAAACGGTAAATCACAGGTTGTCACCATGGGCTCATATGGAATTGGTGTTTCACGTGCAGTAGCTGCAATTGCTGAACAGAGCTATGACGAGATTGGTCTTTCATGGCCTGTTGAAGTCGCACCTGCAAAGGTGCATGTTGTTGCAACTGGAAAAGAAGATGTCGTCTTTGAGACAGCGGAGAAGATCTGCGCAGAGCTTGAATCTCGAGGCATTAGCGTGATGATTGATGATCGTCGTGGGACAAGTCCAGGTGTGAAGTTTAAGGATGCTGAGCTGATCGGTATTCCTGTCATTGTTGTTGTGGGTAAGGCTCTTGAACAAGGAAATGTTGAAATCCGTGTTCGCAAGAGCGGCGATAAATCTGAAGTTGCAGTCGCATCAGCAGTTGAGTTCATTGCGGGCCTTCTTCCTACGCTGAGCTAATGCTTGAAAATCTCACTGCAGTAAATCTCATACTGCTTGGGGTTGCGATGTTTGCATCTGGCTTTATCGATGCCATTGCAGGCGGTGGAGGCCTCATTCAGACCCCGGCGATGTTGCTCTCATTTCCAGATCGCAACCCAGTAGAAGTTGTGGCAACGTCAAAGACTGCAGCATTCTTTGGAACAACCACTGCAGCTATTCAATACCGCAGATTCATCAAGACCGATCCCAAGCTCTTGATTGCAATGGTTATTCCAGCATTTATTGGTGCTGGCTTCGGTTCACTTTTTGCCTCTCGTATCTCAGCGGAGAGTTTTAAGAGCTCCATCTTCTTTATGATGATTGCAATCTTTATCTATACGCTCTTTAAGCCAGATCTTGGCAAGGTGCATGTGGAGAAGCACTCACCGAAAAAGATGATGGTGATTGGATCGATCGCTGCATGCCTTATCGGGTTCTATGACGGCCTTATTGGTCCAGGCACGGGCACGATGTTGATGATCGCACTCGTTGCCATCATGGGCTTTGCCTTCGTGGGGGCATCTGCGATTGCCAAGGTTGTTAATGCCACGACAAATCTTGCCTCCATCATTGTCATTGGCTTTTCTCTGGGAATCATGTGGAAGCTTGGATTGGTTCTTGCTGTGGCAAATCTTGCAGGTGGATATATGGGTTCACATATGGCAATTAAGAAGGGTTCATCCTTTATCCGCATCTTCTATCTGATTGTTACAGCACTTCTCATTCTGCGACTTGGATACTCGCTCTATATAGAGTAAATTTGCCTACGCACGATAACTTAATAACAATCGAATAGGACGGCACGAAAATGGCTCTTAAGGACCAGATTTCAGAACACATTACTCCAGCGCTACACCAAGCTGGATATTTCCTAGAAGATGTCAATCTTGTTTCCCCAGGACAACACCGCATCGTTACAGTCATTGTCGATGGCGAGAGCGCACTTAATCTTGATCAAGTCACCGTTGCATCCAAGCTCGTCTCAGAACTTCTCGATGAAGCAATATTTATGGGCGAGACACCCTTTACGCTGGAAGTTACATCTCCAGGAATTGATCGCCCCCTCACACTACCTCGCCACTTTGCCAAAAATAATGATCGCCTGCTTAAGGTGACGAAGAACGATGGAACAGTCATCACAGGTCGCATTTGCGCCAATACTGAGAGCGATGTGACGTTAACTGTCACAGAGAAGAAGGATGTTAAAGAGGTAGTGATCTCTATGAGTGATATCAAGCGCGCACAGGTTGAAATTGAATTTAATCGTAAAGAGGATGACAAGTAATGGGCGTCGATATTCCAGCTCTTGTTCTCCTGACTGATGCAAAGGGCATGCCCCTCGAGCAGTTAATTCAAATGATTGAGGCAGAGATCCTTACCGCCTATACCGAAACTCCTGAACCTAATCGTTATGCACGCGTTCAACTCGATCGTGAGACCGGTGATATTGCAATCTATGTTCCAGCATTTAATGAACTCGGTGAACGAGTTAGCGAAGATGTCCTTGAAGTTGAGGGCTTTGACCGCATTGCAACATCGACTGCGCGCAAAACTATCAAGATGCAGATGCGAGCTACCAATGATGCAGAGATCGTTGGCGAGTTCACAGCATCCGTTGGAGATGTGATTTCAGGAATTATTCAGCAAGGTCGCGATCCTAAGATGATTCACGTCAACCTGGGCCGTATTGAAGGAAAGATTCCGCCACAAGAACAAGTTCCTGGTGAGGTCTATACCCACGGTGAACGCATTAAATGTTTTGTTGTTGAGGTAAAGCAAGGTCTTAAGGGACCTGAGATTATGTTGTCTCGAAGCCACCCAGGCCTTGTGAAGCAACTCTTTGCTTTGGAAGTTCCTGAAGTGAAAGATGGCATTGTTGAAATTATGGGCGTCTCACGAGAGGCGGGCCATCGCACAAAGATTGCTGTGCGCTCACATCGCGCCGGTGTTTCTCCTAAGGGTTCTCTGATTGGACCACTGGGCGCACGATCACGTGCTGTGATGGATGAACTCAAAGGTGAGAAGATTGACATCGTTGATTACGATGAAGATCCAGTGAAATATGTTGCACATGC
>Ga0315899_10009216_pt1 | contig 10593 bp, 9 predicted proteins | sample LakEriMetagenome_2_FD_203518 | JGI IMG/M metagenome (GOLD analysis project Ga0315899, IMG submission 203518) | Freshwater fungal communities from buoy surface, Lake Erie, Ohio, United States - Buoy 4 MA112 | ecosystem: Environmental > Aquatic > Freshwater > Lake | place: USA: Lake Erie, Ohio...
TACCACTCTCGAAGCAGCCCATAGCCATCGTCGCGTGCTGCATGCTCAGGATCGTACCGGTGGAGCTCTTGTTGACGCCTTGGAACGGGAGGTCCAGGCACATCCCTTGGTGGAGCAACGTCAAGGGGTGCCAGCCCTCCAGCTCTGGGTGGAGAAGGGACGCTGCGTTGGGCTACAGGTCTTGGATCAAGGTCATTTGCGGTGGCTTCGCTCCAGTGCGGTGGTGTTGGCCTGTGGGGGTGGAGGGCATCTCTTTTCCCACACCACCAATCCCAGTCAAGCCTCAGGGGATGGGGTGGTGATGGCTTGGGCGGCGGGTGCCCAAATTTGTGATCTGGAATTTGTGCAATTTCATCCCACCGCCTTGATGCTGCCCGGGGCACCCCATTTTCTGATCAGTGAGGCGGTGAGGGGAGAAGGCGCCCTGTTGAAGGATGGCGAAGGGAGAAGCCCTGTGTCCCATTTGAGCGGTGCGGATTTGGCACCCCGCGATCAGGTGAGTCGAGCCTTAGCGCGTTGCATGCAGCAACAGGGGGTGGATCACCTCTGGCTCGATCTCCGCCCTGTGGGACGCGAGCGCCTAGAGAAGCAGTTCCCAACGATCCTTGGGCGATGCCTGGAGTTGGGTTTACAGCCGGCCAACTCCCCCATCCCAGTGGCGCCAGCGGCCCACTACTGGATGGGAGGGGTGAGAACGGATCTGCAAGCTGCCACCACCATCCCCGGCCTCTATGCCGTAGGGGAAGTGGCCTGTACGGGGGTGCATGGTGCCAATCGGCTGGCCAGCAATTCATTGATGGAGTGCCTGGTGTTTGCTCGCCAGCTCGCCCGCCTCCCGGTTCAGCCCCTTCCAGCTCAGCCAGTAGCTGTGCTCCCTCATGCGCTCCCGTGGCCTGAAACGGTCTGCTCTTCAGCTTCAGAGGGAGGGCTGAAGCAGCAGTTAGAGCAGCTGCGCCAGTTGTGTTGGAGTGTGGCCGGTGTGGAACGACATGGCAGTGTGATCCGTGAGGCACTTCCTGGGCTGCACCGTCAGCGCCTGATCTGCGAACAGGATTCCCTGTGGAAAACAATGCAAGGGCAATCGCCGGATGTTTGCTTTCGGATTGCCCCCAGCCAAGCCCCTCTTTTGCTTCTGTTGCACGAGCTTCGCCAGCGGCTTGTGCTGGCGGAGCTGCTCATGGAGGCGGCACTGTTTCGGGAGGAAAGCCGAGGAGGGCACTACCGCACCGATGCGCCTTCACGCCAACCCTTCTGGCAACGTCACAGCAGACAAGAGATTGGAAAAGCCATCCACACTGATGCAGTTGCACAGAGTTGAGCCAGCCTAGAAACCGTTGGGTCCGCTGTACTTGCTCATGGAGGCCAGCTTGGCTAGGGGCTTGACGCCTGTATCGATCTCGCCATTGATCTCCCAACTCGGGAACGCTTTGATTTGTTTGGCCTCGCAGAGGGCAGCTTGGTTTTTGTGACCATCAGGGGCGCACTCCACCACAGTCAACTCAGCTACGCCTTCCTTGCCAAACAATTCCTTCTGTTCGCGACAATGGGGGCACCAATAGGCGGAGTACATCACCGCACCCTTGGCTGTGAGGTGTTTGGCCAAGGAGATGGCGGCAGGCGAGCTTGGTGCCGTCACCGGCGGGGGCATTCCTTTGGTGAGGGTGGCCTCAGGACGATCAAGGGCCGTCGCCCAACCGATGCCGAACACCAACACAGCCAGGCTCACCATGACTCCCCGGAATATGAGCTGCCCGCGTTCTTGCCAATCACCCCCCATCATCGCCAGCACCATCAGGGCGAGTGACAATGCGGCGGAGAGCAGACAAAAAGCGCAGAAGGCTTTGATTTTCCAGACCATCACTCCCATCAAGACCAGGCTGAAGATGGCCATGGAGGTGCTGATCAGGAAGAGGGCCCACCAGCTGCTTTGATGCAGCCTCACCCTGGCTTCGCCCTTCAAAAGGAGAGGAAGCAGGGCGAGGAGGAGCACCGAGAAATAGGCCAGCGCACCAAATAGCGACAGAGGTTGGCCAAAGAGGGAGCCCCAGGGGCTGTTCAGCACCTTGTCGCAGCCATCCGAACCACCCGGACAGACCAAAGGGCCGAGAACACCCCACCTGTGCAACGTGATCGACCCCGTATCCAGGAGGCCGATCGTGGCCAACACAGCCATCGCCACCCTGGCCCAGCGATGCCCGGGGTCACCGCGGCGTCGGCTGCTGCTGAGGCGACTGGCGAGACGGGTTGATGTCACGGAGGAGATCGAAGCTCAGTACCGAGATTCTGGCAGCGCCCCCGCAATTCCATAGGGTGGGGGGGCAGGCTTTGCGATGTCGACATGCTCCCCGGCCCCGTCAGGAGGAACCCCACTGTCGCTTTTGCTCACCTTGGCTGTGAAAAAAATCGCGTCGACACTGAACACATGCTCGGACTGCTTGCAGAAGCCGGGTATGGAGTCAGCGCGGATGAACGGGACGCCACAGTCGTGGTGGTGAACACCTGCAGCTTTATCGAAGCAGCCCGACAAGAGTCGGTGAGGACGTTGGTGGAGCTTGCAGAGCAAGGCAAACAGTTGATCATTGCTGGCTGCCTGGCCCAGCACTTTCAGGAGGAATTGTTGACTGCCCTGCCGGAGGCCAGGGCCATCGTGGGCACAGGCGACTACCAGCACATTGTGAGCGTGTTGCGGCGCGTTGAGGCTGGGGAGAGGGTCAACCAAGTGAGTGCTGCGCCCACTTACGTTGCCGACGAGCACGTGCCACGCTTTCGTACCACCAGCGATGCCATCGCCTATCTCAAGGTGGCCGAGGGCTGCGACTATCGCTGTGCTTTCTGCATTATCCCCAGGCTGCGGGGCGATCAGCGCTCGAGGCCGATCGACTCAATTGTGGCTGAAGCTCATAGCCTGGCGGCCCAGGGGGTGAAAGAGCTGATCCTGATTAGCCAGATCACCACCAACTATGGCCTTGATCTCTATGGCAAGCCCCAGTTGGCTGCTCTGTTGCGGGAGCTTGGCAACGTTGATATTCCCTGGGTGCGAGTGCATTACGCCTATCCCACCGGCCTCACCCCAGAGGTTTTGGCCGCTTTCCGAGAGGTCCCCAATGTGCTCCCCTATCTGGATCTTCCCCTGCAGCACAGCCATCCCGAGATTCTTCGCGCCATGAATCGTCCCTGGCAGGCTGAAGTGACCAGCGGGCTCCTCAGCAGGGTGCGCCAACAATTGCCGGAGGCGGTGCTACGGACCACTTTTATCGTGGGCTACCCCGGTGAAACGGAATCCCACTTCCAACACTTGCTCGATTTTATCGAAAGGCAACAGTTTGACCACGTGGGTGTGTTTACATTTTCCCCTGAGGAGGGCACCCCCGCAGCCGATCTTCCGCATGCCGTGCCAAAGGCGGTAGCCATGGAGCGCAGGGATCGGCTGATGGCCGTTCAGCAGCCCATCGCCGCGAGATCCAATGGGTCCTGTGTCGGCTCCATCGTCGATGTCTTAATCGAGCAGACGCATCCCACGACAGGCGCCATGATCGGGCGTTCCGCACGATTTGCCCCCGATGTGGATGGGGAGGTTCATGTGCAACCTGGCCCAGGTGGATGGGTCGCGGCTCCTGGCCAGCTTGTGCCCGTTCGGCTTACAGCCGCTCGCACCTATGACCTAGAAGGCGAGTTGATCGGGGCAAAGGCCCTCGTGGAGCAAGCACAGTCCATCTTGCGCAGCCAGGGTTGACCATCTCCCGGCGGTCGGGCGTGGTGCAGGCCTGGCTGCGCCGCCATCAGAAGGGTGTCTTCCTTTGCGCATCAGGGTTAAGCACCATCGGGTCGTTTGCCGGTTTGACGGCGAAGGGGTGGATTTTGCTGGATGGCACGGGCAATCCACTTCTCCTGGCACTCCACTTCGCTGCTTTGGCCCTGCCCAGCCTGTTGGTGAGCGGACCCGCTGGTGTGCTGACCGATCGGGTGGGGTGTGAATGGGTGCTGATCCGTGCCCAATGGGCCCTTTTGGCCTGCGCCTCCCTGGCTGCACTGGCGATGGCCTTTGCAAAGGGGCCGACCCAAGTGGGAGTGCTCATGCTGAGCACCTTGTTGGGGGGGATCGTCAGCACCTATGAGCTCACCGCCCGGAACAAATACACCGGTCTCCTGGTGGATCGTCCTGAGGATCTCCCTCCCTATCTGACAAGCTTTTCCGTGGTCTTCAATGTGGGCAAGCTCTTGGGACCACCGATTGGCGGCTGGCTCCTTTCCCTTGCTGGCCCCACCTTGGCTCTGGCGATCGATGCCCTCTCTTTCTTCGGGCCCATTGCCGCCCTGTTGTGGGTGGTTCAACCCCAGCGCGTTTTGGAAGCACGCAGCGCGGAGGGCGGGCTTTCACTGAAGGGAGCGTGGCGAGAGTGCGGGCCCGTTCTTCGCCATGTGCTCCGCTTCACGGCAGTGGCCTGTTTGGTGGGGTTTTTCCACCCCGGTTTGGCCCCTGTGCTGGCCTCCAGTGTTTTAGACCCATCTCCCCAGGCCCTTGGCTTGTTCACCAGCGTGATCGCTGCCGGGAGCATTTGTGGGGGGCTGGTGCTCCAGCGCAACAGCCAATGGCTCTCTCAAAGGCCCGGTGTGTTGATGGGTGGTTGTGTTCTTTTGACTGCTAGTGCCCAAATCGGCATGGCCCTGATCCAGGGGAGTCGATGGAGTCAGCCGCTTGGGCTCGCGATGAGCTTCCTGATCGGAGCAGGAACGGCCACTCTGCTCGCTGGGGCCAACCTCATGGCTCAGGTTGGTGCCCCCATGCATTTGAGAGGTCGCATGGCGGGACTCGGCCAGATTGCCTTCCTTGGCGGCGGCGGATTTAGCGGCCTTGTGGCGGCCGGGATGGTGAACGGCCTTGGAATGGCCTCAACGTTTGGAATTCTCGGCAGTCTCGGGTGTGCGTTGGGCTGTGCCGAATTGCTCCTGCGCGGGAGGTTGAAGCTCAGATCAGACGAATTCCTTTGAGAACCACTGTCAAAAAGTAGGCAGCGACGAGCCCGCCACCCACAAGCGCTAAGTAGTAGGCCACGCCCATGGTGCTTGATCAAACTCCCCCTATTACAGCAGATCCACCCTGCTGGTGGCGCTGAGCTGGCCGATGGGTTGCCAGACCACTTAATGTTCAGCGACTTTCCCTGCCTTCACGGGAACTCCCGTGGGCGTTTGCCTCCAGCTCTGCATGCGTACCCTGTTGCTCTACCCAGAGTTCCCAAAAACCTTCTGGAGCTACGAGAAAATCCTGGAGTTGGTGAATCGCAAAGTTCTCCTGCCACCATTGGGTTTGGTCACCGTGGCAGCGCTTCTCCCTCAGGCGTGGGAGATGAAATTGGTGGATCGAAACGTTCGAGAGGTTACGGAAGACGAATGGAACTGGGCTGAGTTGGTCGTGGTTTCAGGAATGATCGTGCAGAAAGCCGACATGGCCGTGCAGATCGCCCGTGCCAAGAGCCGAGGACTTCTGGTGGCCGTTGGAGGTCCTTTTGCCAGCTCCACCCCTGATGCCCCGGAGCTGGAGTTGGCTGATTTTAAAATTCTCGACGAGGGTGAAATCACCCTGCCCCTTTTCGTTGAGGCAATTGCTCGGGGTGATCAGAAGGGGGTTTTTAGTGCAAATGGGGATAAACCAGACGTCACTTCAACTCCGGTCCCACGCTTCGATCTGCTGGAATTGAGCGCCTATGACTCTATGTCTGTGCAGTTCTCCAGGGGTTGCCCTTTTCAATGCGAGTTCTGTGACATCATTGTTCTTTACGGCCGCAAGCCCAGAACCAAAACACCGGAGCAATTGATCGCCGAACTGCAGTGTCTTTATGAGTTGGGCTGGAGGCGCTCTATTTTCCTGGTTGACGATAATTTTATTGGCAACAAACGCAACGCAAAGCTGCTCTTGCCAATGCTGAAGCAATGGCAAATTGATCATCGCTACCCATTCAGCTTCGCCACAGAAGCCTCAGTGGATCTCGCTTCTGATGATGAATTGATGGAGATGATGGCCGAATGTCGTTTTGACAGTGTATTTTTAGGGATTGAGACTCCCGATGAATCCAGCCTGGAAACGGCTAAGAAATTGCAGAATACCCGCACCTCCCTAGAGGAATCTGTTGACAAAATAACCTCCTATGGGATTCGCGTCATGGCGGGCTTCATCATTGGATTTGATGGTGAAACGCGTGGAGCAGGTGATCGAATCGTGCAATTTGTTAGTAAAACAGGCATTCCTGCGGCCATGATGGGAATGCTTCAGGCTCTACCCAACACCGGCTTGTGGCATCGTTTGGAGAAGGAGGGTCGTTTGATTCAGGAACGTGCTGATGCAAAAGGCGTGAACCAGACGAACTTGTTGAATTTCAAACCAACAAGGCCGATTCGCGATATTGCCCACGAATACGTGGATGCCTTCTGCAGGCTATATGAGCCCAATGCTTATATCGATCGCGTCAGACACTACTACTTGAAAGTGGGGCGCCCTCGCTGGCAAAAGTATGTGCCGGCGGCTCTTGGCAAGCCTTCTCTGCCCAGCTGGACAGATGTTAGGGCTCTGCTCATTGTGGTCTGGCGGCAGGGAATCGTTCGCGACACGCGCTGGCGCTTCTGGTCGTCGCTCTACACAATCGCCCGTGCCAACCCTCAGAATCTTGAGCAGTTTCTTGTTACGTTGGCTCATAATGAGCACTTTCAGGAATATCGAGCCGTTGTAAGACGTGAAATTGAGCAACAACTAGCCTTGCTCCCCCCGGATCCCAGCCCAGAAATGTCAACTGATCCTCGCGAACTGCAGCCTGCGTAGAAGAATGTTCGTCATTTTTCAATCCTGAATGTAAACCTGTCCGGCATTAAGACACTGTTCTGCTTTTTGGAGCTCCCTACCCAAATAGAGGGCGTGATCCAGGCTGGTGATCGGGAACGGCCCCTCTCCCTCGGTCAGCAGAATGCCCAGTTCTTTGGCCGTACGCCCACGATAAATAGACAGCGGCTTCCTCGGCTCTGCGCCTTGGCAACGGATGACCTCACCGGTTTCAGGGTCTGTCGCCAGCCCCCGATCATTGATGGTGTTCGCATAGTGTTCCGCCACCAACTCTTGCCGCTGAGCATCCACCTTGATCAGAAAATATCCGGCTGGATCAAGCGCGATGAAGCGTTGGGAGAGCGCATCATCCAGCCCCTTGCGATCTCCGCTGAGAGCATTGGACTCAGCACTAGGGGGGGAAGGGGGGGACTGGCTCATGGATCCCATCAAAGTTGATTCAGGCTGGACGGCAAGTCGTTGGGCTGGGGCGGGTCGTACGTGGCGGAGAAAGGTAGATCCGCGTTGATCGCTTCAATCTCCTCCAGCAATTGTTGGTTGGCACCTGGAAGCCACTCTTGCAGGATGGCCGCAAAGCGGGGTGAAAACCATTTGTGCACGCTGCAACGGGGCTGGGCAACGAAACCCCTGCGCTTCTTGTGGCGTCCCCCTGCTCCTGGATCGAAACGGCGGATGCCCTGTTGAATGGCCCATTCCAAAGGGGCGTAATAACACACTTCAAAGTGCAAATGGTTCACCTCCACCTCGCTGCCCCAGTAACGGCCCCATAGCTGGGTGCCGTTGTGAACACAAAGCGACATCGCAACCGGCGAGAGCGGATCCCCGCCATGGGCACTGAAAAGCACGACATCTGAACGAAGTTGATCCGCGGCGATGTCAAAAAAGGCTTCAGTGAGGTATTTGCTCCCCCAGGGGCCCCAGCGACTGCAGTGTTGGGCATAGAAGGCATGCATGCATTGCATCAAGCTCCGTGGGATCGCCTCCCCAGCGAGAGGGGTGACCTTGATGCCAGCGTCAGCAACAGCTTTTCGTTCCCGGCGAATGTTGCGGCGCTGATTGGCGTTGAACGTCGCGAGGTAGTCGTCAAACGCCCCAAAGCCTGGATTGCTCCATTCACTTTGCTCATTCAGCCATAGGGACCAGCCACAGGCTTGGGCGGCTTGAACAAAGTTGGGGTCGACATAGAGCAAATTGCAGCTCAGCAACTGATGCTGTCTACAAAACGCTTCAATCTGTTCAAACAGCTGGGCCGTCAACAGAATTGTGTCCTCTCCGGAGCCGATCAGAAACCGATAACCCTCCACGGGACTGACCGGACTCATCCCCACAAGCTTGGGGTAGTACCGCAAACCCAACTGGCCTGCCAGCTGGGCAAAAGACTGATCAAAAACAAATTCGCCGTAGCTGTGGCCCTTGAGATAAAGAGGAGCCAGCGCCACCAGGCTCTCCTCACGCCACAGGCCCAAATGGCAAGGCTGCCAGCCCTGGCTGGGCACGATGCTGCCGCTCGCTTCCAAGGCGTGGAGCCAGGCCCAGGAATAAAAGGGCATGGGGGCTTGGTTGGCAGGTGTGGCCTCACGCCATAGCCTTTGGTACTGCTCTGCAGGAATATCAGCCATGGAGCGATGCCAGCGGGCTTGCAGATCAGCCATGCCCGGTTCCCCAAAGGAGCGTGCGAGGCGCAAAACTAATCAACTCTTGCGCTCCTCGCGATTCTCCAAGTGATTCCCTTTCCGAGGCCATGGCCAAAATCTTCATGAAGCGGACCACCCTCGCCCGCCGAGCTCGACACCTTCAAGGTTGCTTGCTCACAGGCGGCATGGTGCTCGCCGTGGCTTCGCCAGCCTCGGCGGGCTTGCTGATGCCCGTGCTCGAGATGATGCGACCACGGCTGGAAACCCGCCTGGCAGAGGTCTGCATCCAAACGGCTTCCAGCAGCTTCCCTGGGGTTGGTGCCAGCCTTGAAGATCCGTGCCGAAAACTGGCCAAGCCCACAAGTCGCTGCTTGATCGAAGAAACCGATCGCACTGGGCGTGGTCTTGGTGTGCTCACCGAGATGCTCGGCGGGCGGTTTGGCGACGACAGCGAGGTGGTGGTGAAACGCTGCCTCGCCAGGATGCTGGGCTTGCCGATGGAGAGTTTTCGGGATGTGCCCCTGCGGGACCTCACCCGCCGCTTCGGCATCCTCGGGGCGGGGGCAGGGAAAGTGCAGGAGCCTTAGGGCGCTGACACCCGCACGTAATGCAGCAGCTGCTCCCCACCTTCGAGCTGTTGATGCTCCATCAAGGCCCAACGCATCGAAGGATCACTCCAGGCGTCAGCTGGCAGCCAGAGATTGGGCCCACCGAGGAGTGTGGGACACACCGTGAGTTGCAATTCATCGAGCAACCTTGCTGCCACCAGTGCCGCAGCCAGTTGGGCTCCCCCCAGCACTGCGACGCGCTCGACGCCAAGGGCTTCAAGCCTGGCCAAAGCCCTCGGCCAATCTTCAAACGGAAGGATGTGGAGAAACCCCTTTGCCCCGGCCGGTGGATGGTTGGCAGGCTCATCAGCCGCCAGGAGCCAGCGCTCGAGGGGTTGTCGGAAAAAGGGCAAATCGGCAGAGATCTGCCCGCGCCGGCTCCACACCACCACCGGGGGCTGGGGTGGGAGGCCAAGCCGACGGCGGTTTTCAAGCAAATCCTCGGCATGTATGAGACAGGTGCACCCATGCACGCGCAGGGTTTGCGCTCCCATCAGCACCACATCGGCCCAGGCCAGGGCCTCCTCCAGTCGACGTCGATCACCAGGGCCGCCCAGTTGGGCTGCCCCGCCCTCGGCAGGGGCCAGCCTGCCATCGAGACTGATGGCCAACACCAGACGCAAGCGGGGCCTGGCCAACCCTCAGCTGGCGGCCACGGCTTCCAGTGCAGCAGGCACCATCCCCAGCAGTGGGGTTTCAGCAAACACCTCGGCCGCGTTGTTGGGGCTTTCTTGCAAACGCACCTTGTGGAGCTGGGCTCCAAGGGCGGCAATGGGGGCCGTCAGCAGATCGGCGATGTGCAGCGCGATATTTTCCGCCGTGGGAACGCAGGTTGCGAAATGGGCAACGTCCTTGTTCAAGAAGGTGTGATCGAAAGGCTCCACCACCTGCTCTTGCACCAGCTGTTGCAAGGCCGCCAGATCACAGACCATGCCCGTGCGGGGATCGACGGCCCCACGAACGGTGACCTCGAGCAGGTAATTGTGACCGTGGCCATGAACACGGGCACATTTCCCGTAGATGGCTTCATTTTCCGCTTGGCTCAGCTCTTCACGGGCCAAGCGATGGGCGGCGGCGAAATGGGTGCGGAGGGAGAGAAAGGCTTCCATAGGGTCGATGGTGGGGCCGCTGAGCACATCGGCCCAGAGATCGGGATGTTCATGGAGACGGATGGCCACCACTGGTAGGTGGTGGTTGAGCCTGTTGCGGATGGCCAAGGCCAAGGCCTCGGTTGTGGGAAGGCAACCCTCAGGGCGTGCCAAGTCAAGCTCTGGCCAACAGCCGTTGAGGCAGTGAAAATCAAGCGGCTCAATCACCTCCCTGCGGATCGCATGCTTCACATCGGAGAGGTTGAGCACCATGCCATCGGCATCCAGGGGACCCGCCATGGAAACCACTAGCTCGTAGTTGTGACCATGGCCCGGCTCAAGACTGCAGAGGCCGAAACGGGCCTGGTTTTCAGCGTCAGTCCACTCAGGCAGCCGGTAGAAATGGCTGGCACTGAAGCAGGCCCGGCGGGTGA
>Ga0315899_10009217_pt1 | contig 10593 bp, 7 predicted proteins | sample LakEriMetagenome_2_FD_203518 | JGI IMG/M metagenome (GOLD analysis project Ga0315899, IMG submission 203518) | Freshwater fungal communities from buoy surface, Lake Erie, Ohio, United States - Buoy 4 MA112 | ecosystem: Environmental > Aquatic > Freshwater > Lake | place: USA: Lake Erie, Ohio...
CTCCGTAAGTCACAATTTCTTTTTTTGCGCCTGTTTTTGTGGTGTAGGTAAATTGTTGATCGGCCGGAAGTGCTCTCTTATCATCTACGTATAAAGAAACAATTACAAAATGTTCACTGATCATTTTTTTTACATCGGTATCAGTCCAAACGCTTTCTTCCATTCTCCGGCAATTCACGCAGGCAAAGCCTGTAAAATCGATCAGCAAAGGCTTTTTTAATGATTTGGCCAGGTCGAATGATCGCTGAAAATCCCTTCCCACTGCAAATCCATAGGTTCCCTCATCCTCTTCGGATTTGACGTTTTGTTTTTCATGATGATAGATGCTGTAGTCCAATGGAGGCGGGAAACCACTGATCAGACTGAGATTGGCCCAGGAGGTATTGGTGATGCCCGGGATGAGATAGATGGTAAATGCTCCGACCAAAATGGTTATCACTTTTCTGAAGGGTGATAATTTAGTAACCGGACTGTCGTGTTTAAATTTGATCCAACCAGCCAGGTAAGCGGTAAGTCCGATGCCAACAAGAATCCATATACCGATGAATATTTCTCTTTTGAGAAGGCCCCATTGCAAGGTAAGATCGGCCTGAGATAAAAATTTTATGGCGAAGGCGATCTCCAGAAATCCAAGTACCACTTTCACCGAATTGAGCCAGCCACCTGATTTAGGTAAGGCGTTCAGGAGGTTTGGAAACAAGGCAAATATGGTGAAAGGCAGTGCCAGCGCCAGTCCGAAGCCGCCCATACCGAAGCTGAGTTGCATGGCACCTGCATCAGAAGACAGAGACCCTGCGAGTAACGAACCGAGAATCGGACCTGTGCAAGAAAAAGAAACAATGGCAAGTGTAAGCGCCATGAAAAAGATGCCCATAAAATTACCCAATCCTGCTTTTTTATCCGCTCCAGTAGAAAAACGTGCAGGCAAACTGATTTCGTAATAACCAAAAAATGAGAAGGCAAATACTAAAAGTACTGCGAACAGTATGATATTAAGTGTTGGACTGGTGGAAACGTTATTTAAAAATTCGGGGTTGAGTGTGCTGATGAAATGAAAAGGCAGACTCAATAAAATATAAATGAGGAAAATGGATAAGCCATAGAAGAAGGCGTTGATGATGCCTTTTCTTCGGGTTACAGATTTTTTAGTGAAAAATGAAACAGTCAATGGAATCATCGGAAAAACGCAGGGTGTCCACCAGCTGATGATACCTCCGAGGAAGCCGAGTATGAAAATAGCCATGAGGCTTTTGGACGCATTGTTGTCGGGCACATCACCAATATCCAAACGCATTTTGAATTGGCCATTAGCTGCGGCTGACGCATCAATGACGATCTTGAAAGTAGTGTCGTTTGAAAGAAAATTTTCCTGGTTGGCCCACTCGTATGACAATTTAATCTTGAATGCTTTGACATCTTTGTTGTTGAGATGAATAAGTTGTTTGATCGCCAAACTCCCAGTGTATACATTTTTGGAGGCATTGTCAAAAATCGGATCTTTGATATTCACCATCTTCGAAGTGAATGCAGGCGCATTCAATTGAATGGCAGCATCCGTTTTTTCTGTGACAGGTCCCAACAATCCTTCAGCCTCATCAGCTGCATATACATGCCATCCATCGGGTATAGTGGTGGTATAAGTTAATTCAATAGCGGTATCATTGAATTTTTTGGATGATAACTTCCAACTGAGATGCTGCTGGTGCTGCGCAAATACAATTGCTGAAGTTGACATCAGTAAAAAAAGTAAGTAAAGGCTTTTTTTCATGATGGAACAAAAATAAAAAATCCCGGACGAATCCGGGATTAAAAGATTTGAATAGCCTATTTGTTGCTGACCTGAAAGCTAAAGGGTACATCCTTGGGCGGCAGACATTTCTTGTCGTTGCATACCATGTACGTGATGGTGCCTGAAATAATGGTATTGGCGCTGGATTTCGTGGAAATTTTTTGTACGAAATCCACTTTGCCATTGTAGAATTTCAAATTTGATTTGAAGTTAGGATCATAGGTATTTTCAAGCTTTCCAATTTCTACCACCTTTCCTTCCCATTTCACCAAAGGATTCTTGTTGAATTCTATGCTGGTAGGCACAGGTCCTTCGCCGGCATTTTGAGAATAAATATGCCAATTGCCATTAATGTTGGCAGTCATATGTAATTCAAATTTCTTGGGAGCCAGCTTGACTACGTTGTATGTCCATTTTACAGGATCTTCAATCTGAGCATATGCAAAGGATGTAAAAAACAAGGTCAGCAATAGGAAGCATTGAATTTTTTTATGCATAATGTAAATTAGTATTCGAATTAAAAATAGCAAGTAATGTGCAGCCTCATTCAAAAAATCTTGTTAATTCGGAATTGCAGAACCAAACAGTTCCAAGAAAACTTGTTTGCCGTCGGTATTAGCCAATGCAGCGCTGCAGGCTCTTTCGGGATGAGGCATCATGCCAAAAACGTTTCTTTCCCGGTTGCAGATGCCAGCGATGTGATCGAGGGTGCCATTGGGATTGGAAGCAGCTGACTCAATGCCGTCAAGATCACAATATTTATAAAGAATTTGGTTGTGTTGATATAAAGACTCCATCACATCTGCTCCTGCAAAATAACGTCCTTCGCCATGAGCTATGGGAATCTGCAGCGGCTTTTGATTATTGTTGGCCAAAGATTTGATATGAACATTTTTACAAACAAACTGTTGGTTAGCATTTTTGAGCAATACGCCCGGCAATAATCCGCTTTCACATAAAATCTGAAAGCCATTGCAAACCCCCAGCACTTTGCCTCCATTTTTCGCAAAAGCGATGACACTTTGCATCATTGGACTGAATCTGGCGATAGCGCCACACCGCAGATAATCTCCGTAACTAAATCCTCCGGGCAGTACGATACAATCGCTTTTGTCGAACATCCCGAGATCATGATCCTTGTGCCAGAGTTCGATGGTTTCCTGACCAAGATCGTTGCGTAAAGCTTCGATCATGTCTCGGTCACAATTGGAACCGGGGAATACAACGACACCGAATTTCATCACAGCATTTTTATAAATGAAAAGATGGCACGAAGTTAAACAATCAGATTTATTTGTGGAAGATAAAATAATATCCGGTTACAGTGGAGAACGCGATAAGTGACCAATGAGAAAACCTGGGAAACCACTGCTTGACAGGGTAAAAATAAGCCCCTGACACAATTACCGACAAGCTGATGACGAGTGGGATACAATAGGTAACGCCGGGCTGTTCGTTGAGAAAGGGAATCAAAGTGGAAACAATAAAAAACAGATAAATGATGCTCCAGGCTTTCCTGGATTGTACCAGCATTCTGCGCATGTTTCCTTGTATTAAAATAAAACCAATCAATGCAGTAATCAAAACGATTCCGATGGATACGAATTCAAATGTTGATGGAAGCGTATATTTTTTTTGAACGCCAGTTATAGTCACAATATTATTTTCGAAAGAACCGGATAAAAACCCAACGGACCAGAAGAAATAGTATGGAGTAATCAATCCGATAAAGATGAGTAGCCATTCGGGCAATCTGAATGGCCTTGTAATGGCAACAGCCAAAAGGATGACTAAAATATAGATGACAGAAGGGAAGTAGATCAGCAACGACAAGCCCAGCAAGAGCCCTGCATTAAAAAGTGTTTTGCGCGCATCATGGATCAAAGATATGTTTGTCAAAATTGAAATGATTGGAACAAGGAGTGTCATGGCCAGCATCATTGGGCTCAAAACATACCAGGATGAAAACAGTGACGTGAGCAACATATAAGACATTCCGGTCAGGTAGTTAGGCTTGGGAAATAATTTTTGATTGTTGACAATTTGATTGAGTGCAATTGCCTGGAAGTATGTAATAAATAGAATGATCAAGCTATAGACAAGCGGATAGTTGCCTATTAAAAGCTGCAACTCCGAAAAAAGTAATTTGGAAAGAAAACTATCCTCCTGATTGATGACCGTCACATGAGGATGGATGAATAATGGCCATTTCAGACATGCGCCATAGATCAGCAATAAGAAATTGTTATATGGAATCGCGGATTTGAAAGTTGTTGTCACCTTTGATTAATTGTTTGCATTATACATGTTGAAATTTAAATTCTTTTGCGTTCTTCATCAGGGCCATTCAATTTTTGCAAAACCAATGCGGTTGAGATAAGCAAATGGAATGATGAATTGACGAGCGGATATCTGCTTGCCCAATTTGGGCATAAACTCATAATTAGTCTCTTGACTGCTTATAGTGGGATACCTTTTCAGTTGTCCGTCCGTTTGGAGTGCATGGTCACTGAGCACATCTCTTCTGCGGTCTCTTTCCAAAAACAGAAAATGGAGCTCATTGAGTCTTGTGAAAAGTCCAAATGAAAGAAAGTTATCCGTCTCAACGTCAGATTGTTTTTTATTGATCATACTTTTGGTAACCATATGCAATGAGCTGTCGATATTGAGCATGATGATATTATCGTAGTGAAACCTGACTTGTTGATAGGCAGAATTACTGCCCCAAGGCCGATACCTGAAACTATAGGGATCATAAAAATAATAATCGTTGGCAAAGCCATATGGAGAACCACCAAAGCCGCCCCATGTCAAGGGAAGGTTTGGATTTCTTGCTGTTTCAGTATACCCTGATTCAGCAATAAGCATGAATCCGTTGTTTTTTTTGAGTAAGATATTTCGTGGCGAGATATCGGGTAATTCTGTATTGTTGTATCCTGAAGTATTCATCGCTCGCTTCAGCTCTTCGGTAAACGCATTGAATTTTGAACCTATTGGCTGCCATGAAAAATCAATCTGTGTCGTAAACAATCCATCTGCCTCTCCTGTAGAAGTGGTAGATGCGTATGCATTAATGATGTATTTTTTGTTGATTTGGTCCACTTTCAGCACAGGTGTTCTGATGAAATAGCGATCCAGTTCAATTTTCTGAGATTCAAATTGAGTCTCATTCGCCAGCTTATAAATCAATGACAATGAGTCTGAGCCAAACTTCTGGCTTCTTTCATGCATGTGATAAAAGATGATGTTGCCATCATTATCTATTGTTGGCTCTCCCATATAATCCCTTCTGTTGTTGACTTGCTGGTGATAAGATGAGCTGTCAATCACAAGCAGCTCGGGATTGAATGTTTTGGTAGTCTGTGTAAATTGCTCTGCCTTGAGCGTACGTTTATATACAAGTATTCTTTTTTTATTTTCACTAAATGAGAGATTGTAAATTTTATTATCGGCATAAAAACCGATTCTTGCAGTGTCTATAACAATGGGTTCGATGTTAGTTGAGAGCACAGAATCCAATCTGAAAGCATAACAATAGATAATGTTGTTTTTCTGATACTGATAAACCCCCACGAGAAAATCGCTGTAAGTAATGAAATCCAGATTAAAGGCTTTGTCGGGGATAAAACCGAGCTGCTGTTGTTCTACCAACTGCATTTGCTGATCGTATCTCGCCAGGAAATGTTCTTTGCTTATATTTTTATAAATGAGACAATCTTTTCCGAATTTCCCAAGTATATCAAAAAACATATTGCCTGTTTCTTTTTTGGCCAAAGAGGAATAGGTGATTTTTTGGGCATCTAAGCCATCAGCGAAGCAGCAAAAAATGATTATTGTCAGAACAAACTTCATATGAATGCGGATTTGAAACAATGAGGCAAAAAATATGTTACATTTAATATCACACCTAAAATTATGGAAACAATTCTAATAACAGGCGGTACGGGTTTGATTGGACGTCATCTGTCGGTGATGCTTGCCAACATGGGATATCGAGTCATTATATTGTCCAGAAATCACCAAGTGCAGCCTATACATCCCCAGATCAGTTTTGGCTATTGGAATCCGAATCTACATGAGATAGACGCTGTTGCGGTGCGAAAAGCCGATCATATCATCCATCTCGCAGGTGCAGGGGTGATGGACAAACGATGGAATGATTCATATAAAAAACAAATTTTACAGAGCAGGGTCAACAGTGGCAAATTATTGATTGAAGTGCTGTCATCAGACAAGGGAAATGTGAAGACGATTGTCAGTTCATCTGCGATTGGCTGGTATGGAAGAGATGAGAAAACTGCATACGGATTCACAGAAACGGATGCCGTTACAGCAGATTTTTTAGGACAAACATGTCAGTCTTGGGAAAACAGCATATCCACAGCAAAAGATCTGGGCATCCGACTTTGTATTGTTCGCACCGGTATTGTACTGAGTAACAAAGGTGGTGCTCTAAAGGAATTCATAAAGCCACTGCAATTTGGGATTGCAGGAATTCTAGGGAGTGGCAGACAAATCATCAGTTGGATTCACATCGATGATTTGTGTGGCATGTTCATACATCTGATACAAAATAAAGAATTGTCCGGCATATACAATGGAGTAGCTCCATTGCCTGTGTCAAACCAAGAAATGGTGAAAACAGTGGCTAGAATACGAAACGGCAAATTATTTCTTCCGTTGCATATACCCGCATTCATGCTCAAGCTTCTGATAGGAGAAGGTAGTGTGGAGATATTGAAAAGCACTCGAGTATCCGCTGATAAAATTCTTAGCACCGGATTCCGATTCCTATATCCGGAAATCGGAATTGCCATCGAAAATCTGATTCAGCGAAAGCGGAGCTGATTATCTGTGGCGAACGGAGTAAAGCTGTTTTTACAAATCAGCTTTCATGAATTTTCTTCTGATCCAGAAGTAAAACAATGTGAGATAACCCATGGCGAAAGTAAGCACCAGGCCGGTGTAATTGCTGGGAAAAATAGCGGTTTTTTGCAACGGATTATCAGGAAATGTAAGTAACCCATCTGAGGCATTCATAGGCAAATAAGAACCCATACTTCCGAGATCGATATTATTATTGAGCAGCTGCATAGACCAGAAGTCGAGCAGTTGTGCAATGAAATTTTCTGCGAAAAGGTAGATGAAAAACATACCAATGGCAAAGCCTGTCTTTCTGATGAGCACGGCCATGAGCAAGGCAATCATGTTGTAAGAAAATGCTTTGATGAAGAAAAAAGCGACATGCGAGATACCGGTAAATGAAAAACCTGCATCACCGGTAAAGCCAAAAATCAAAGCTGTGATGATGACCATTACCGTCGAAACCATTGCAATAAGAAAAGCCAGTGCGACTTTGACATCAAAAAATTGTTTGCGGCTCCATCCGTCTATGATATTTTGTCTGTTGGTTCTGAATGAAAATTCATTGGTGGTGAGAAAAACCATAAGCATAGAAGGCAGTATCAGCAGGTAGCCCGAGACATAACTGCTCACTTCCCATACATGGTTGAAGTCGTAGATATTGAATCCCTTTACAAGTGCTCCAGCCTGTGTTTCCTCTACAATGCTCTTGAAAATTTTATATACAATGAAATTAGCCGCGAGTATGCCCAATATGAGAAAAATGAAAATAATTAGAAAAGCCTTGTAATTTTTGATTTTCATCCATTCTATCTTCAGAAGTTCTTTCATGTTGTTTTAAATTATTTAGTGAATCTAACTATGAAAAATAATCAAGGTCAGCAATAAGCGTTTATCAATTGGTGAGTTCAAGGAATTTGCTTTCCAGACTTTGTTTTTTTATGATCAGATGAGAAAGTGTGATTCCTTGCTCGAAACATAGGCGATTGATTGCTGCAGCATCTGCTTGTCCTTTGGTGAAAGTTAATAGAACCACTTGCTGGTCTTTCTGTTCTACTTTTTTACAATTGGGTATTTGATGAACTACAGACAACAGTGATTCGTATTGAGCTGATGACAACTCAACCAATTCGTCACTCACCAGAATATCCTCTACCCGTCCGCTCGTGATCAGTTTTCCGAATTTAAGTATGGCAACATCTGTACATACTTTTTCCACTTCATCAAGCATGTGACTAGCCATGATGATTGTCTTTCCTGAAGAAGCAAGTTTGATTATCAATTGTCGGATATCCGCGATTCCTGCAGGATCAAGCCCATTGGTAGGCTCGTCGAAGACAAGCACATCAGGATTGCCAAGCAATGCAGATGCGATGGCAAGCCTTTGTTTCATTCCAAGGCTAAAACTACTGAAAGGGAATTTTCTTTTTTCGTATAATCCGGTTGTATGTAAAACCGATTCTATATCATGCGCTCCTCTTTTTTTTATCGCCGCTGCTATTTTGAGATTGTCTACCGCATTCAGGTAATGATAAAAATTCGGGGTTTCTAGCAAAGTTCCTATTTGTCGTCTTTGCGTTTCCGTTGGTTCTTGATCAAACAACAGATAGCTGCCTGAGTTGGCCTTGAGAATGTCCATGATGATGCCCAGCAAGGTGGTTTTTCCACTGCCATTAGGGCCGAGAATTCCGAATACTTTTCCCTGGCCCACACTGAAGCTGACATTATCTAATGCTTTGACAGCTCCATAATTTTTGGAAAGTTCATTTACTGTGAGAATATTCATGTTACTCGTTTATTTTTTGGTTGTCAGGTATTGCATCAAATAATCTGTTACTTTCTGGTAGAGATGCGCGCGGTCTTTGCCGAGCACATTATGCTCGTGTCCGGGGTAAATCATATAATCCACCTGAACACCTTTATCGACAGCAGCTTTGACCAGATTGACAGAATGTTGCATCACCACTACATTGTCCTGCATCCCGTGAATCAATAATAATTTCCCTTTTAGTTTGCCGATTTTTTGAGCTAGGTCTGTGGCCTCATAACCATCCGGATTTTCCTGTGGTTTGTCCATATACCTCTCAGTATACATGATTTCATAGAACTTCCAATTGGTCACAGGTCCGCCTGCCACAGCAGCTTTGAAAACACCGGGATAGGTAAGCATAAAATCGATAGTCATGAATCCGCCGTAACTCCATCCGAACAATCCCATATTGGCATCATCTATGTAAGCTAATTTTTTGAGATAGTTAACGCCGGACATCAGGTCTTCCATTTGTTTGACACCGGCCTGACGATGTATAGCCTGTTCGAATTCCTTACCCCTGTTGGCGCTGCCTCTTGTATCCAAAGTGAAAACAACATAGCCGCGTTCAGCCATATATTGAAACCAATAATCGCCAGCACCACCATTCCAAGAATTGGTTATCATCTGCGCATGAGGACCCCCGTACCAATAGACGACTACAGGATATTTTTGGGTGCTGTCAAAACCAACCGGCTTGAACATTCTGCAGTAAAGATCGGTGCCTTCGTTGTTTTGAATGGTGAAGATTCGCAACTCACCTCTATGATAATCTTTGAGTGGATCTGCCGATTGCAAGAGCAATTTTGTTGCGCCGGATTTATTATTGATCAGCTGGATTTTACGGGGCACATCTGGAGCACTGTAATTGTCGATAGTCCACTTGCCATCGTCGCTAACAATTGTATTATGCATATAATTGCCTGAAGTGATTCTTCTGATTTTTCCTGAATGCAAATTCACTACGGACAGGTTCTTTGAAACTGGAGACTGGATTGTTGACATGAAAAAAAGCTGTGATCCGGAAGCATCAAAACCCTTGACATCGGTCACATCCCAATTTCCCTTGGTAAGTTGACGCACGAGTTTGCCGTCAGATTGATACAGATAAAGATGATTCCATCCATCGCGACGACTTTGCCAGATGAATTGATCAGGATGATTTTTGACAAACAGCATCGGAACTAGCGGTTCGGCATACTTGCTGTCTGACTCTTCGAATAGCGTTTTAATAAAAGCGCCTGTTACAGCATCGTATTGGTTTACACTAAAGTGATCCTGTACGCGATTGAGAATTACGATATAAAGAAATTCATCATTCGGACTCCATGCTATGTTGGTGAGGTATTGCTCAGGGTCGCCGGCGGTTTGAACAGCGACCGTTTTTTCCGTTTCTGTATGGTAGATCAAAACGGTTACATGATGGCTTGAGTCACCAGCCATGGGGTATTTCAGTGGCTCAACAACGGCAGGCCTTTGGGTCCAATCGATGATTGGATAATCAGGCACCATGGCTTGATCCATGCGATAAAACGCCAGGGATTTACCATCATTACTCCAGAAAGTTCCTTTGGTGATTCCAAATTCGCTTTGGTGTACTGTAGTACCATAAAGCAAGGATGCGGAACCTTCTGTGGTAATTTGTTTTGATGATCCATCCTTGCCTACAAATAAATTATGGTTTTCAATATAAGAAAGATAGCCAGCATTGCTTTCCTCTAGATTTTCTTTTTGAGCCATTTGCTTATTCAGCAGCGTGTTTGTCAGTTTGCCATTTATAAATTCATATTTAGCTCCCGATATATTTACAATCAACTTATTTTGGAAATGCTGGATTTGAGGCATAATAGCCACCGTATCCATTTTCGCATTTTTTAGCATCGTGTTCAAATCGAAAAGATTGTAGAAAGGCGTTTCAGCACCGTTTTTTCCCAACATCCAGGTATCGACACCATTCAGTTTTTTGAGGTAGACATAATCGCCATTACCCTCTTTGACAAACTGCAATTGTTTCAAATTTTCCGGAGCCAGTGTGGTACGAGCTCTCAACATGGCATCCTCCATATTGAGTTGCTTGAGTTGTGCAAACGAACTTAGAACTACAAGTGTAAAAAAAAGAGTAAGTGCCTGT
>Ga0315899_10009218_pt1 | contig 10592 bp, 9 predicted proteins | sample LakEriMetagenome_2_FD_203518 | JGI IMG/M metagenome (GOLD analysis project Ga0315899, IMG submission 203518) | Freshwater fungal communities from buoy surface, Lake Erie, Ohio, United States - Buoy 4 MA112 | ecosystem: Environmental > Aquatic > Freshwater > Lake | place: USA: Lake Erie, Ohio...
CTGCCTCGCGTTCCGCCGCTCGCCTGTCCTCACTTATCCTTAAGACTTTTCTGCCCTGCGCTGTGCTCTGCTCTGCTTTCGCGCAGCTCGCGCCTCTCTGGCTATCAGATCCTGCGCACGCGTCCTTTGCATGGCACAGTTGAACAACTATGCGGCGCCATAACATCTATGTGGCGGGCGTGGCGTGAGAGGGAGGGCCTGGCAGTCGTGCTTGAGTGAAAGCTTTCACATGCTTGTTAGGCATGCCTCGCAACCCTAAGCACCCATAGCAAGGGATGGCATGCCTGTCCACCCTAAGCACCCTTGGCATGTCTGCCAACGTGGTATGTCTGGCAACCCCACGAAGCTTCAGTCCAGTGTCATGACATGATGAATCAAGCTTGAGACATGAGGAATCAAGCTGCAGTGCAGTGTCAAAGCCACGCGCCTCACCCTAAACGCGCCTCACCCTAAACGCAAACTGAATGCAGTGCGGATTGCAAGCAAAGGGCAACTCTGGCAGAGGCAAGCATACACGTCCGAGGGAAGCGTGGAGGCAGTGCTGCGAATGCTGCATCGCCCGCAGACTGCCTCAGGAGCCTCTCTCGTCAGCAATCTTGAGACGCAGAATGTGGCCGGAGACGTGATCACGATAGGGTGGCAGGTGGCTGCAAGCCGGTGTTTTTCTCTTTGCTCTCTCTCTCTCTCTCTCTCTTGCTCTTGCGTCTGCACGTGCGCGTTGCAGATGAGCCGCGAGAGGCAAACCAGAATGCTGCCTCACATTTTGGGCGTGTGCTGGGCATGAGCAGCGGGAGCGAGGCAGTCCTCACCGGTTATGCCGTGTATGCGGCCTACATGCCGCGCAAGTGGAGGGGGATGCCCTCGCGCTTCGCCCTCTATGCCACGCTGCCTACGCACGCCGATGCGGCCATGCAGGATGGGGCAGCGAGGCTGGATGGCAGCGGTAAGGCTCTTGGCCGCATCCACGTCTCCTCTCTTGCCCCCCAGCGCTTCCTCTCTGGGCCTTCCCTTGCGCAGGGCAGTGGCTGGGCCGGAGGAGGAGGCGGCGGAGAGGTGGCTTGGCCGGGTACGGCGTGGATCAGGGTCGTACCTCGCACGGACGCGGGCGAGTCGCTGAGCAAGGGCACCTGGTGTGGAAGCGGCTGCACCGCTGGCGGGCCGCTTCCTGTCATGCCGCTGCCTCCGCCCCATCCTCCCACCAACCTCGTGGCTGGCGCCATGGGCAACGGACGCGTGTCCCTCAACTGGACCCCCGCTCCACAGCCTGCTCTCCTCCAGCACCAGGTGAGGTTTCGCATATCAGTCGCCACACTCCTCGGTCAGCCTGGCGCCCAAGGCAAGGGATCGCAGCGGCTCGAAGCTGGCAGCCACTGGGTCGTAGTCTCCGAGGTGTCTGGCTCCTCTACCATCGTCTCTGGCTTCAACGCTTCCGACTGGTTGGTCTTGTCCTCGTTGGTCTTTTTCTCGTTGGTCTTTTTCTCATTACCATGTGACCATGTCTGTAGCCATTGTCAGTCCATGTCTGTGTACCTCATCACCATGTCTGTGTACCTCATCACCATGTCTGTACGCCATTGTCAGTACGCTCCTGCGCCCTCGATCATCTGAGCATCTCACTGACATTTCTGATGCTTCTGTGGGCGGATGGCACGTGTGGCACGGGGATGGGCTACATATGTCATGTGTCATGGGTCTACATGTGTGCCACCCATGCGTCATGGGTCATGGGGCATGTGTCTCGTGTCATGTTTCATGTGTCATGCGTCTACATGTGTGCCACCCATGCGTCAACACGCCTCCTCCATCCATGTGTGCCCTTGGTGCATGCATGTGTGCGGTGGCATGCGTGGTGGCATGTGTGGTGGATGGCGGCGCGGCACAACGACACTGGCGCTCTGGGTGTGCTGGGCGTGTCGCGATGTGGAGGCAGGCTCGTCTTTCGTGTGCAGGCCAGGTGCGCCAATGCACCGCGCACCGCACGCCTGTGCGCTCTCCTTGCTTGTGCTCTCTCCCCATGGCTTGCGGTGCGGTCGGGCTCACAGCGCATGCCGAGATGCCAGGGCGCTACCTCTGTCAGGGCGCTACAGGGGTAGCGTCCTGCCATCTGTCCCATGACATGAGGGGCCACACAGGTGTGGGCGCTAACCCGCCCTAACCAACTGCTTGCCGCAACCAACTGCTTGCCGCCCGTGCTCTGTTGCAGAAACTTGAATGCCCTCGGTTACGGAACCGAGGCAGCGGCGGCGGCTGTAGAGGTGGACGCTCTTGTGCCAGCTGTGCGCGCGCTCCAAGTCTCCCAGACTACCTCCCACTCTATCTCCGTCACGTGGGCGGCAGGCGCGGGCTATGTGTCCTCGTATGTCGTCTCCTTCTCCCGCCTCGTTTCCGCCGCAGGATGGGCAGGCATCGGCGTGCTTTCGCATCCTGGTCTTCCCCCTTCCCTTCCGCGTGCCTCGTGTTTCATAATGAGCAAGCCTCGAATGGTGGTCTTGTGCCACATCAAGCTCGTGTGCGCGCCTCCTGACCAAACATGGCCGAATTTTCTGAGCAGGGCAACTGGAAGAGACAACCCAGCTGCCAGCCACCCGCCTCCACCACGCCACCTTGAGCAACCTGCAGCCCAACTGCTCATACCTTGTGTCGGTGACAGCGCGCTCGCAGTTGGTGGATGATGCGTCTAATTCTGGAGCGCTGCCGTCGCTCAACTTGACGGCAAGAACGGAGCCGGAGCCAGGCGCACCATGGGCCGTGAGGGCCTTGAATATTGGGCCCGACTTTGTCGGCATCACCTGGCGCCATGCCGAGCTTGCTTCGGCGCCTCGCGTCTCCCACTTTCGCCTCCACTTTAATGCCACGGGAAAGGGGCACGAGGGGATCAAGGTGGACGGGCGGATGAGATTCAAGACCTTTGTTTCTCTTGGGCCCTCCCCACCTTTTTCTCTCTTCTTTTGTAGCGGCTTGCTGCCGTCAAGCGAGTACCAGGTGTCGGTGGCGGCCTGTGGTGCAGGGGGGTGCAGCGGCACGGCGGGCTTGATGACCCTCTGGACTGCCCCGTACGCGCCACAGGACTTGGCCGTCAGCTCCATTTCCTCCTCGCCCACTCAGGGCATCTCAATGACCCTCCACTGGAACGCCCCATGCGCGCGCTCGGCTGACGGCAGCCCCACGAGGCTGGACCGCAAGGGCAAAGCGGCGCCCCAGTGTTTGTCCGCCCTCGCGTCGCCACTGGACATGCTCTACCTCGTGTCGTATCGTAGAATTGTGACAGACAGCGCCTTCGGGGCGTGGAGCAGCGAGGAATGGTCGGATGGCGGCGGGACAACACGCACCAAGACCCTCGGAGGCGAGCTTGGGGCTGACTACCAGGCCCGCCTCGTGGCCGTCTACCAAGCCATGCGCTCAGAACCCGTGTTCATTACCGCCAAGATCACGAGCATGCCGCTGAGCGTGGAATCGTTCAGCGTTGCACCGGATTCGCAGAAGGGCATCCTCGCCTCGTCTCTCACCCTCCGCTGGCGGCCTCCCTCAGCGTCTGCTGTGTCGCAGTACAAGCTGAGTTGGGCAAAGGTGTCGTCGTCGTCACTGGTCGGGCCCTATGCAGAGCAAGGCGGTGGGCTTGGCAACGCGCAGAGCGGCGTGGTCGAAATGGACATGCGGCAGTACAACCAGTTGGCCAACGGCTCCGGCTTCAACTACTATCCTCTCACCGGCCTCTCGCAGCACAAAACCTATTCGTTCCGCATCCAGGCTCGCAATTTCAACGGTCTCGGCTACGAAGTCGGACTCGGCTGTTTGGAGGGGTCGGACCTCACGATGAGCAGCAATTGCATCACTTATGCACCTGTGCTCCAGCCCAGTCAAGTCCAGCACCTTGCTGTCCGAGCTGCCACGCCGTCAGTGATTGAGGTGGAATGGATGCCGCCGCAGGGTGGCGAGAGTGCGTTTCGTGACTCGCTCGTCTTCCGCGTGTCTCGTGCCCTCGTCGTCGGGCAACTGACGGGGGAGGAGGTGGTGCTGGCAGCATCTCTAGGCTTGCCGGCATCAGGGCCAAAGGTCATTCGTCATCGAGACGCCACTGCCGTCCACGGCGTAGTCTATCGCTACCGCGTGCAGGCCCGCAACAAGAATTCTTTGGGCTTCGAGCAAGGCAGCACCGTGCTTGCGACTCTGCTGACCAGCTCCTGCGTGGCATCTGATGCGGCGTGTTCAGTGTCCAACGTGCGCGCCGTCGCTTTCGTTGGTCGGGAAGTGAGTGGCTCAGGTGTGGGAGTCGTTGTTGAATGGGATCCACCACCTGGGCTGTTTGCGGGGCTAGTACGAGAGCAGTTTTACTACGAAATATTAGCATCAACAGGCGCCGAGGTGCCATGGGGCGCTGCAAACGACCAGTTGGCGTTTGGGGCGACGCTGGCAGGCCCTAGACTGGACAGCCTTGCGCCGGGTACGCATCGAGCTTTGATCGTCAATGGCTTGGGAAACCCCGTCAACAAAGAGACGCCCTTTAGCTTTCTGGTCCGCGCACGCAACCTCAACTGCGATGTCTCTCTTGGCACCACATGCTCATTTCCAAGCGTCATCGCCTATAATCCTCTCTCCTACTTTGGCACTACGCAAGGCGCAGTCTTGTCGACGCAATTTCGCTGGCAGCCTTCTCCTCTCGGTCAAGTAGCTGTCAAAATGACGAGCCAGTCGTCTGTCACCTTGTCGTGGACCCCCATTCCCTCGTCTTTGCAAGTTCCTCTTTTCATGGCCAAGTGCCGCATTTCTGATGGCAATCCGGTCTCCGCCGAGCCCACTCTCACTTGTTATCTCACTTGTTTGCTGCTTCCTTGCCCAATACTATTTCTCGAGCTTGATTGCCGCTTTTGGTGTCTCGAGTGTCCCCTTCCTCTTTCGCGCGTTGTGCTTGCTTGCTACTGCTGTCATTGCTGTCATTGCTGTCTTTGCTGTCTTTGCTGTCTTTGCTGTCTTTGCTGTCTGCATACGCTATCTCTGATCGCAAGACCATTGAGAGGTCTTGGAGAAACAAGCGCTAAACAAGTTGATCGTCACCCCACCTCCCACAAACACAGGTTGCGGGGTGGAAGGGCACAGACGTTACACTGTCTCGATCCAGCGGCGCAGAGGCCAGGGCGGGTTCCATTACGATACACAATCTGGAGGAAGGCACTCTGTATGATTTCGTCGTGTTCGCCAGAAACCGGCACATGGACGGGTGGGAAGGGCGTGGGAGCACAGCCATTTCTGCGCGGCCTGTGGCACCGCCATCAGCTGTCTTGAACTTGCGCGTGGTTGAAATCAACGCAACCGGAGTTGGCCTAGCTTTCAAACGGCCTGAGGAGGCGTTGGCGCTGTCAGGCTACAGAGTCTCAAGCATGCAGGCGCCCGACGCCCCAGTGTCGGCCACGCCACACGCGAATCAGACTATGGTGGCTCATGTTGACTCTTGGAGCTTGAGCTTTCAAGACGTGTTTGTTTTCATTCCAGGCCTCAAAACTGGCCTCCTCTATTACTTTGCTGTACAGGCTGTGAATCCTGGAGGTGGGGGTGCTGCCGCACGCACTGCCGTGCGGCCATTTGCGGCTGCACCTGGTCCTGATGGCGTGCAAGTAAGGATGGTGAACACCAAAGCTGCATTCATCACTTGGCGACCTCCTCTCCACTTGGGGGGGCTCTCCGGACTTGTGGTCATCGGCTACTACGTGGTCGCTGTGATACCACCTGGGGCCGCTTGGGGTGAGGCTGGGAGCACAATAGTGCCCGTAGGAACAACGTCCGTCACCTCGTCATCGAAAGGCACTCAAATTAGCCATGCTTTGGCCAACAGCACAATTCTTGGCATGCAATCCTCCCGCCTCACCTACGGAGTCCATGCTCTTGTTGAGCAAGACCTGGCGTTGGGCGGTGGGATAGTTCGTGGCAGCGTCTCTGTTGCCTCCATCTCCGTGGGGCATATTCCGAGCTGGAGAGGCAAGACGCCGCCACACGGGAGTATCATTGTGGCCTGGATTGGGCAGACTGTTGCGGTTTCGCTCGAGGTTGCTGATCCTGATATCGTCGACGGTCAGAGGATCCAGTTCCAACTGTTTGGAGCAGCACCGCCAGAGTCGGGACAGGGCATTCTGGCTGCGGGCATTCTTCGTGAGGGCTCTGTGGAATACGAGGTCAGGAACGCAACTGCCTTATCGCAGCTCATCTTCAAAGGGACCACCGAGGTATTTCCCCAAAGCCCAAAGCCTAAACCCTAAACCCTAAACCCTAAACCCTAAACCCTAAAGCCCAAAGCCTAAACCCTAAACCGAGGTATTTCCCATGCCAAGATGTCTGTGTGCATGCATCCCCACAGCCCTAGCACAGCCCTAGCATAGCCCTTCCTGCTGCGCACGGCGCACGCGCGTCCCCGGGCAGCGCAGGCACCCCGGCAGGCAGCAGGCATGCGGACGCGGCACGCGCCGGGGCCCCGGCGCCCCGGCCACCGGCCCGCGCGGCGCCCAGCCCCCTCCCAACGTGTCCATCCTGCTTTGATGCAAATGTGCGTCTGTTTGGCCCCTTTCTCTCTCCTCCATCACAGCTGTCAGGTTCGCGGTACAAAGTGTGCGTAAGGGGCGTGGACGGGACAAATTTGACGACGGATGCCAGGTGCTACAGCGTTGAGATCCCGAGGCCCAAGCCTGCCTTGGTTACGCCTCCGAACAATTCCTCCTATGCAACCGCTGTGGGTTGCCACCTGATCATCCCGCTGGTTGCGCAAGATCGCACATCCTTCGACTTGGCCCCGGCCTTGGGAGAGGCCAACGGGTACGGGGTGTTGATACAGCCTCTCTACACCTTGAGACGCTCGCGCTACAGGCTTGTCAAGTCTGTCGGCCTGCCTCTTGGTGCTCTCCTCACTCTGCCAGGTGCCATTGCTGCTTCATTTATTGAAATCCTCAATATAACATGATATGACCTTTGCTTTTGAAGGTAGATATAGTTGATAACATCTTGATCTTATTCTTTATCTCAATCCACCTCAATTCATTTCTGAATGCAGGCGTCAACACGTCGTCTATGGACGCTTTGCGCGCCGTCGAGCCCCGAAACCCCAGTCATGCCAACCTTGAATGGATAGCGCGCAAGGGGCAAGAGGGTTACACGTATGTCTTGTGCGTCGTCGCAATCGATTCCTCCAAGGCGTATAGTTCCGTGCGTGAGTCCGGAGGGCAAGAGGGCGACGGCCAACTTTTCTGCCTGAACGTGGACGTGCAGCGATGCAGATATTGTGCGCGCGAGCACGACGCACTGCAGACGGTGGCCAAGGCTTGGCATGGCGCTTGGTCAGAAGTATGGAGCGGCAATCACTTGTACCAAACCGTCGACTCTCTGCTCTTTGATGCGTCGCCTCCCCTGCAAACGCCTGCGCTGCCTGGCACCACGCTGGATGCAAGCAACTTCTTCAACCCAATACAAGTAGGTGTGATTTATGCAGTGGACCTGCAAGATGATTTATGGCACATTGCCCTTCGCTATGGGGTAGACCTCACAGACATTTTGTTTTGGAATCCTGATCTTTCCGACGATGAGGCAAAGAAACAGAAGGTTCGTGGAGGCGATTGTCAGTTGTCAGCCTATCCTCATTTTGTCATGTGTAGTTTTTGGTCAGCTGAAGAATGCAAGAGAAAGAGAAAGCATGTCTTCTGAGTCTTGAAAGCTCATGTCCACCCATTGCGCCCTTTATGACGATGAATTCGTAGCCTCTCACGAATCTGATTCACCATTGTCTGCAGTACGAGTTGGAACTGAATCAAGAGCTGTGCTTGTTACCACCTACTTGCGTGTACGGTGCGCGCGTGACGCACGAGGCGTGGAGTTCCGCAAGGTCGCCAGTCGTCCTCCTGTCCCTCCTGTCCCTCTCCCCTCCCTCCAATCTCATTGCTGCAATGCCATAATGACCTCTAACCGCTGAAAAACTGAAAAACAATGATGTGCAGCGGGTCTATGATCGACGCTGCCTGAGCATCAAGGACCAAATCGCAGATTAGTCTGCAAGGAGGAAGGAGTGTCTGGTTGACTACACGCACACGGTGTCTCTACTGTGAGAGTCAGAACGCCTATGCACCTGCCGGGGGAGAAGGGCAAAGGGTCCGTAGCGTCCGTATCTAGAGAGCGAGAGAGACGCGGTAGGCAAGTCCGTCATGTCTTTCTATGCGAAAGAGAGCACTGTAGTAGGTCTCTTTTGACACTGTAGTAGATCTCTTTTGTCTCCCTCATGTCTTTCTAAGAGAGAGAGAGCATGGCTTTATTGGCATGGGAGAGCAGAGCAGAAAGGTATGGGCGCGAGAGAGAAGGGCGGCAAAGAGAGAAGGGCAGCAAAGGTCCTGGCAACGGTCCTGCCGTTGCCAGGTAGCATGCTCAGAGCAGTCGCTTCTCATTTCCCGCCGACAATCATATGGCCATGTATTACACATAGCGATCACATAGTATCAGCACTCTCAGACGCACAGACGCCAATACCGTGACTAACATAATTGGTTGAGTGTCAATTTTACTTGAATCGAAAAAAATAAAAATGAGTATGAGCGGTAGCTAGCGGTGGCTCTGTATTTGTTATGATGATTCAAAGTTGACCTTTTTTTTGGGTCTGGATCGGATTCTAGTTGAAAATGGAGCGGACTCCACTCAAGACTGCAGCATTCTACGCTGTGAATCCGTTGTAAGTCATAAACGGGGTGGGAAAATACAGGGTGGGCTTGGCTACGAAAGGCGCTAAAGGGCAGAAGGCTCCGAAGGCGCTTGTTGGCGCTTGTGTCGCAGGGCTTTGTCTTCGTCTGTCTCTCCGGCTTTGATGGCCTCGAGGCTCGGCTGTAGCCCCAGCTCTTCTGCCCATTCCACCCAGTCGCTCTGCGGCATAAACGGTGGTTGCATGAGGCACCATCCCCGTACATACATACATACACGGTGGTTGCATCAGGCACCAACCCCGTGTTTGCATCATGCACGAACCCGCGTTCATGTCTTGATGTTGCAACGCCAGTGCCAGGAAATGCAGGCAAGCAGCACACGCGTGCAACCATGGGCAAGAGCCCAGCAGTCTGTGAGGGGCTGCGGGAGGGGAGAAAGACCTTGGCAGCGTCGTCTTTGAAGCGGAGGTGGCCCTGATTCACCGAGTCCCTGCACATGCGCCAGGGGTGGCAGCCGAAAAGTCACGGGCTTCCCTCACGCGCTTGCTGGCTGCTGGCTGCTGGCTGCTGACTGAAACGACGCGGCTAGGCAGGCAGCTGGGGAGGCAGGCGTGGGATGGCCTATCGCAACACTTGCTCCATCAATGTGCGGTGTCCTCTCGCAACACTGTACAAACACTTGCTCCATGCATGTACGTCTATGATGCGTGCCCTATCCCAACACTTGCTCCCCATCGCGTATGCGCATGCCAGAGTAAGGGCCCAGGACCGCTCAAAGAAAAAATCAACGAAGGTGTCGGGAAGCGAGTCCTGTCCGTCGAGCGTCTTGAGCATGTCTCCATACACGCCATAATACGTGCGCTTGTCGACGGCCGCACCCGAGATCTGGCACGAGGGCGGCGCAAGAAGGAAGAAGAATGGAGGGTTAAGAAGAATGGAAGGTTAAGCAGAATGGAGGGTTAAGCAAGAAGAAGCGAGGTTAAGCAAAGCTCTTTCGCCCACCACCCAAGGCTAGAAACCTCTTTGGCCCACCACCGAAACCTGCCGCGCGAGCCTCTGCCTGCAAATCACCACGCCTGCAGCAGCAGGACGCACGTGATAGCGGCGGGCTTGCTGCCTGCTTGCACACTGCACAGCGCATCGCTCAAGCGCACCGGATCTTCCAGTGAATCGATTTGCTTGCTCTTGGCGACGGCCTCCCAGGTAACGCCGTGAAACCTCGAAAACGCCCTGTCGGGCACCAGCGCGCACACACGCCGGTCAGCGCCTGAGATGGCGACTTCTCGTTTTGCCGCCGCGCGATGTGCACCACTGTCTCGCAAAGCACGCCAGCAGCACCTTTCTCGATCCTCATCCTCGCTCTCGGCAGGAGGGGCACTCGTGGCGGCACACGCTCGCTTGGCCGCCGCGCGTTCCTGCGCCACGCATCAGTGGGTGTCGGACACGGCCTCGCGACGGGGACGTAGTCTGCTAGCTCTACTTCCGCCGACTACTTGTGCTAGCCTCCCCTAGCAAAAGTGATGGCGACGCTAGCCTAGCATAGAGATGGCGACGCGCACGCGGGCTCGGCCGGAGCTGCAGCGATAGATAGATAGATAGATAGATAGATAGATAGATAGACATATGCTTGCCCGCTCCCCGCTCCTCACCTCTTTCAGCGCGTCCTTCCGTGCCTGGAATTCGTCCTGCGAGACCTCGCCGGCGTCTCGCTGCTGCCGCAGCGTATCGAGCGCGGTCATGATCTCTGCGCGGTCTCTGCCCCCACCGCGGAGCTGCAACACTGCGCGGCCGCCGGCCGCGCAGTGTTGGGCCACGACCACTTGCCCGCGGCGCACGGCAGCCCCGCCGTGCGCCGCGGGCAAGTGGTCGTGCCACTGGCAAGTGGTCGTGCAGACGCTGCAGACTGGTGCGGTGTGCAATGAGCTCGACGAC
>Ga0315899_10009219_pt1 | contig 10592 bp, 7 predicted proteins | sample LakEriMetagenome_2_FD_203518 | JGI IMG/M metagenome (GOLD analysis project Ga0315899, IMG submission 203518) | Freshwater fungal communities from buoy surface, Lake Erie, Ohio, United States - Buoy 4 MA112 | ecosystem: Environmental > Aquatic > Freshwater > Lake | place: USA: Lake Erie, Ohio...
CGCGCGATGGGCCGACCGCAACGGGTTCGACCCAGCCCTGTTCCCATGCGGTGTCGGTGATATATTTTTCGACAGAGCCAATGGTCACGGCGTCGTGGCCGGAAAATTCAATGACGCAATTGCCCTCGCACAAGCGATCTTGCGGGCAGATGCGGCCGCAAATTTCGGGCATGGTGCTGGTCAGGTTGGAAAGCTCATACGCCTCACGCAAACGCCCTTCGGCGGTCAGGCGCAACCAATCGGGGATATGGTTGTGCAACGGGCAATGCACCGAACAATAAGGCACGCCGCATTGCGAGCAACGCGATGCCTGATCCGCGGCGTCGTCGGATGCATAACGCTCGGCGATTTCGGCAAAATCTTCTGCACGAAGCTGCGCGGCCCGCTTTTCAGGGTAGGCCTGCGGTTTCGAGATAAATTTCAGCATCGGGTCTTTGGCCACAGCGCACACTCCTTGAATATGCGCCGCGCCTACCGCGACAAACGGCGGATGTCACCTATAAAACCCAATAATAGGACAGTTTAGTTGTCATATGATGTATATTTTGGGCCTAAATGAGGGTCTCACGCAATATTATTTCATAAATTTATGACCGTTTCGGCCCTTACCGCATGGTCAGCCACAGCAAAGCCGCTGAACCCACAATGATTCGGTAATAGGCAAAGGGTGCGAAGCCATATCGGCCCACCAGCGCCACGAACGCTTTCACCACGATCACGGCGACGACAAATGCGGCGGTGAAACCAATGGCAATCATGTCGAGATCATCGGCACTCAGCAGTGCCCGATCTTTCCAAAGGGCGTAAACCGTCGCGGCCATCATCGTTGGCACGGCAAGGAAAAACGAAAATTCGGCCGCCGTTTTGCGTTCGACACCCATCATCAGCCCGCCCATGATCGTCGCGCCCGAGCGGCTCACCCCGGGCAGCATCGCGGTGCATTGAATGAGGCCGATGGATAAGGCCGTGCCGAACGGTATATCCTCAACCGAATGGAAGCGGACTTTTTTCACGATCCGTTCAAGCAATAATATGATGATGCCGCCGACGATCAGCGCGATGGCGACGATTTCGAGCGTTTGCATGGCTGCGCGGATGGCGTCGTACGCAACAACGCCGATGAGCAAAGCTGGCACAAAACCGAGCAGGATGTTGCGCGTGAACGCGATTGGGCCGGGCTGCACTTTCAACAACCCCAGACCGACGGCCCAGAAACGCTGCCAATATACCAGCAAAACCGCCAATATTGCGCCCAGCTGGATGGCAATTTTGAACGCAATCGAACTGTTGTCCGTAAATCCAACCAGTTCACCGGCAAGTATAAGATGTCCAGTGGACGATACCGGCAGAAACTCCGTAAGCCCCTCGATAATACCGAGGAGAATAGCGATCAGCCAATCGCTCACTGACTGTCACCAAAGCGACCGTGCCGGCGATAGATGTTCAACCAGTCTGCGGCAATTGTATCAAGCGGCGTGGGTACGATGCCGTAGGCCGCAAGCCCGTCTGTGCCGGTTACGACATTGTCCTTGCCCAGCATTTTATATTGATCTTGCGTAATCGGCGCGCCCGGCAGCCAACCCGTGCCCTTTGCGAGCAGCTTTGCCGCGATGTCGGGCACTTCTACAAATATGGGATCACGGCCGATGGCTTTGGCGATCCAGCGGTTCAGCGCCATCATCGAGAATATTTCGGGGCCACCCAATTCAAGCGTGCTTCCGTCCTGATGGGCCACGCCCTTTGCGATAGCCTTTGCGACATCGCCCACAAATACCGGCTGGAATTTGGTGCCTGCCCCAATGACGGGAACGACAGGAAGCGACCGGATCATTCCGGCAAAGCGGTTGATGAATTGGTCTTCGCGGCCAAAGACGATGGATGGCCGAAGGATGACTGCCGACGGGAATGCTGCGCGCACGGCGGCTTCACCACCTGCTTTGCTTTGCCCATATACCGCTTCGCTGTGCGTATCGGCGCCAATGGCCGACACATGGACGAGCGCTTTGACACCAGCGGCGGCTGCCGCCTGCGCGACGATGCCTGCGCCAACATTTTGCACAGCGTCCATATTATCGAAGCTGCCGACAAGATTGATAACCGCATCCGCATCCATCACGGCGCGCGCCACGCTATCTGGCTTGCGCACATCCGCCGCCATCAGTTGAACTTGGCCGACATTGCCGAGCGGCTTGATATGATTGGCGCCACCGACGTTGCGGCAGGCCACACGAATACGCGCGCCTTCGTTCAACAGCGCCTGCGCCACATAGCGGCCCAGAAAACCGCTGCCGCCAAAAATCGTTACCAACTTGCCTTGCATAAATGCTCCGTCATGCAGCGTGAGAATTGGTTGGCGCTTTGCACCACCACCCGAAAGCTTTCAAGGCCGACCTGCGCCCGCTGGCAGATAATTGGTTCACCCTATGCCTTATCATTGGCATCCTATTCTCTTCACGTTAACGGATATTGATGTGCCTTGGTGGAACCTTATGCATAAGGGGACGTTGGGCGCGAAGGAATGTCTGTTTGATCCGATTAACTGCCTTTTTATATCTTGGGTTTGCAGTCGCACCTTTGCTTGCGCAAAATCCGGCTGGCGGTGCCGTTGTGCCCGCGCAGGGGCCATCCACCATGCCTGCGAAAATTTTGAGCCAAGCGCCCGCTGATCCGCCAACGCCGATCATTGGCGACGCAGAATTCGACGCCGCCATCCCGTCACTGGACGACGCGCCGTTGGAGAGCATCGACGCGTGGCAGGCCGAACAAGAGGAAAAGGAAGAGGGCGGCACGGCCCAGCAGCAGACACAAGCCGCTGCCGATCCCGCTATCGCAGCCGTGCAGGATGGCGATGTCGTGGAAATCCTGCCCAACCCACCTGTCATAGACCCGACGCTGGACGATCCGCTTCTACCAATTGATAGCTTTGATGCGGAACCAAGTCCTGAACCAACGCAGGCTGCCGAGCGCGAGACGCGGGCTTTGCGCTATGTTGTGCGGTTCGATGGGCTGGATGCAACAAAGACAACCGATGTTTCCAAAGATGCCGACGGGGTCGCTGTGGAAGCCGCCATTTGGCGTGACGTGCGCGCAAGATTTGATAGCCTGTCGGTGCTCAACGATGGTGATGGTACGGCGGAAAACCGCGCAGAAATAAGCCAACGTGCACGCGCCGACCGTCAGTTGCTGTTGGATGTCCTAAACGGTCGGGGCTTTTTTGACGCGGAAGTGCGTGTCGCGGTTCAGCCTTCTGTTGTTGAAGGCCAGCCGTTGAACGTCATCCTGACGATTGTGCCCGGACGGCGTTATTATCTCGGGCAAATCGCCTTTGCCGCGCCTGCCGTTCAGCCGGCGGATCTTATCAGCCGCAGTTTTGTGCCCAAAAGCGGCGACCCGATTGTCGCGGACATCATCTTGGCGGCCGAGGCGAATATTTCGGTCGCGTTGCCCCAAAATGGCTATCCTTTTACAAAGGTCGGCGAACGGGACATTTTGCTGGATAGCGACAGGGGCATTGGCGACTACAGCTTGCCCGTCGAAACGGGCGCACGCAGCTATTTCGGGCAATTGCGGACCGAAGGTAATCCGGTTATTGACGCCGACCATGTCTCGATATTACGGCGGTTCAAGACCGGCGACCTGTACGACAGCCGGAAAATTGACGATTTACGCGCCGCGCTCATCGCCACGGGCTTGCTGTCGACGGTATCTGTTGAACCGGTCCCGGGTGAGGGCAGCGCGCCAGATGGAACGCCTTATGCCGACCTGCTTGTGCGGCAGGAAGCGGCACCGCCGCGCACCATTGCGGGCAGCGCAGGCTACGGCACCGGGCAGGGCATGCGTGCCGACGCAAGCTGGACACACCGCAACCTGTTTTCCCCGGAAGGGTCGCTGACCGCAGCGGGTGTGGTGGGGACAAAAGAACAAGCTGCGAGCATATCCGTCGGGCGGGCGAATGCCGGACGGCGCGACCGCAATATCGACATATCGTTGACCGCTTTGCACAGCAAATATGACGCTTTTGAAGCCTATACCGGACGTCTGGCGGGGACGATGTCGTTTGTATCGACGCCGATCTGGCAAAAGAAATTCACATGGTCGATTGGCGCTGAAATATTGGCGACATCAGAAGACCAGTTTGATTTCGCGCGCGGGCTTCGCGACCGGCAGACCTTTTATGTCGCGGCGTTTCCCGGGCAAATCGGCTTTGACCGGTCCGACAATCTATTGGACCCAACCAAAGGCTATCGCGTCAATGTGCGCATGTCGCCAGAGACATCGCTTGGGACCGGAAAGCAGATTTATGCGCGGGCCATTCTTGACGCGTCTTATTATTATCCGGTGAAAGACAATATCGTTGTGGCCGCGCGCGGGCGGGTAGGGACGATATCCGGCATCGCACGCGATAACCTTGCCCCTTCGCGGCGCTTTTATGGCGGCGGCGGCGGATCGGTGCGTGGCTTTGGCTATCAACAGCTTGGCCCGAAAGATCTGAATAATGATCCGGTCGGCGGCCGGAGCATGAACGAATTTTCGTTGGAAGGCCGCACTCGTTTTGGCAATTATGGCGTGGTCGGCTTTGTCGATGCGGGCCAAGCATATCAATCGAGCATTCCAAAGTTCAACTACTGGCGCATGGGCGTCGGGGTTGGCGGACGCTTTTACACCAATTTCGGCCCCATCCGCTTGGATTTCGCAACGCCTGTGAACCGGCGACCGGGTGAATCGCGCTTCAGCGTCTATGTGTCGATTGGTCAGGCGTTTTGATGATGTGGCGCCGCGTTGCCATTGGGGCCGGGGCGGTCATGGCATTGCTGTTGCTGGTGATCGGCGGCGGCTATATTTGGCTGGATACCCAATCCGGACGGAATTTTGTCGCGCGGCAGATTGCGGCGTTCGAAATGGAAAATGGCCTCAATATCCGTATCGGGAAAATTGAGGGTTCGATTTACAGCGATACTATCCTGCGCGATGTCCAGTTTCGCGATCCCAAGGGCCGCTTTGCCCGTGCGCCCGAAATCCGGCTTGATTGGAACCCGCTGTCGTATTTCTCCAGCGGCGTAAACATCACCTCGCTGCGCGCACCCACGCTCAACGTCGCACGGATGCCGGCATTCCGCATGGTGCCCGACCGGGGCGACCCTTTGCTGCTCGATGTGGATATCAACATTGGCCAGCTGCAAATTGACCGCATTGTCTTTGCAAAAGGCATCACCGGCGAGGAACAAGTCGCCTCGCTGTCGGGCAAGGTGCAGATCGCCGATCGCCGCGCAATCGTCACCGCGACGGCGGGCAGCCTGCGGGGTGATCGCATCGTCCTGAAACTGGATGCCGTGCCGGAGGACAATCGTTTCGATGTCGACCTGAACCTCGACGCACCGGCCAAGGGCCTTGTTGCCGGGCTGATGGGACGTGGCGTGCCCATGACGATGACCCTCGCTGGTCGTGGCAGCTGGCGCAAATGGGACGGTGCTTTGTCTGCGCAAATGGATACGGAAAAAGTTGCGGACATTGCCCTGACCGCGCGGGAAGGCACCTTCACCGCAAAGGGGACCGCCGCGCCCGTCAAGTTCATGGCGAACAGCCTGTTGGTGCGCGCATTATCACCCGTGGCGAACATCGACATGGCGGCACGCTTTGCCGAACGGTCTGCGAACATCAGCGGGACATTGCGCTCGGCCGCGATGGAGTTGCGCGCAGATGGCATTGCCGACTTGGGCGAAGCGCGTTTCCGCGATCTTGCCCTGGACATCCGCTTGCTTCGGCCGGGCATCATCGGATCGAACCTCAGCGGGACAAATGTGCGCGGCAAGGCACTGCTGAACGGGGCATTTGCCCAGCCCACCGTCGCCTATTCCGCGACCGCCACGCGTTTGGCATTCGGCCTTACGACCTTTGAGGATGTGACGCTAAGTGGTGAGGCGCAAGGCGCGGCTGACCGCTTCCTGATTCCCGTTACCGCCCGCGCGCGGCGTGTCAGCGGCATCAACCAGATTGCCGGTGGCTTGCTGACCAACGTGCGCCTGAACGGTGATTTGGCGATCGCGAAGGGGCGTTTGCTTTCGGATAATTTGAATATCAGGTCAGACCGTATCAACGCCACGGCCTTGCTGGTCGGCGATATCAATAAAGGCTTTTACACAACCGCGTTGGACGGGAAAGTCGACGGCTTCCAAGTGAACTCGGTCGGGTTGTTTAACGTGGTCGCCGACGTTGATATCGAAACCACATTTGGCAAAGGCTATGCGCTGGTCGGCTCATTGAAGGCACGCTCCACGCAATTGTTCAGTGCCGGCGCGCAAAAGTTTCTGGGCGGGCAGATGTTTGTCGATGCCGGCATTCGTTACGGCACCAACGGCATATTGCAGATTACCCGTGCAACCGTGGTGTCACCGCTTTTCCGGCTGAACAGCGGCACGGGAACTTATGTAGCCGAAGGTGGCCGCGTAATATTTAACGGGCTTGGCTATTCGGACCAATATGGGCCTGTGGCTGTCGCCATGACCGGGACTTTTGACGATCCGGTATATCGCATCACCGCGACCAATCCGGGCTTTGGCGTTGGTCTATCCAATGTGGTCGGCGTTGTCACGCAAAGCCCGCGGGGATATGCGGTCGCACTGACGGGGTTGACCGATTATGGTCCGATCAGCGGTGATGCCGATGTGCTTTCGGGCGATGGCCCGCTCACGATCGACATCCTACGGGGCAATTTTGCGGGCATCGGCATTACCGGTCGCATCCGGCAAGCCGCCGCGGGTCCCTTTTTCGGCACGCTCACCGGCGCAGGCGCTGGGTTTGACGGTAGAATTGACCTTTCGGCACAAGGCAGTTTCCAACGCGCCGTCGTGGATGCGGTGGCGTTGAATGCGGAGCTCACCGGCGCGCAAAAACTCTTTATTGGTCGCGGCATCATCAAAGCCGACGTCATTCTGTATGACAGCCCGCAGATTGTCGCTGACGTTCAGATGGAAAATGCCATTTTGAAAGACGTCGCGATTGCGGCCGCCCGGGCAAAGATCAACTATCGCGATGGGACAGGCACGGGGCAGATATTGGCGGAAGGCCGCAGCGAAGTGCCCTTCCGCGTCGCCGCCAATGCAGATTTCACCCCGCAGCTTTGGCGCATCGCTGCCAAGGGCCGGGCGAACAGTGTCGATTTCGCAACCGCTGGTCCTATCCGCATCATCCCGCGCCGCGGCAGCTATGACATTTTGCCTAGCACCATCAAGCTGGCGCAAGGCTCGGTTCGGTTGGCCGGAAGCTATGGCGATACGATGACGTTCCAATCACGGTTGGACAAGGTCGACATAGCCGCATTGAATCCTCTCTTTCCCGTTCCTGGCTTGAGCGGAACAGTCACCGGAAGCATCGATTGGGCGCAAGCATCCTTGGCGGCGTTTCCCCGCGCCGATGCACGGTTGGAAATCAGCAGCTTCGTCCGCGCCAATCTGGGGTCGCGTTCGCAACCTGTCGATATCAGTCTGGTCGGGCGATTATTGCCCGATGGCGGCAATGCGCGCGCGATTATCCGGCGGCGTGGTGCGGCTGTGGGGCGTGTCCAGATTGACCTGACGCCGCTGCCGCCCGGTACCGCCAGTTGGACCGAACGATTGCTTGCCGCGCCCTTGTCGGGTGGCGTGCGCTATAATGGTCCAGCAGATACGCTGTTTTCGCTGGCGGCTTTGGCGGATCAGAGCCTGACCGGAAATATCGGCGTTGCGGCGGATTTTTCGGGCCGTGTTCAAACACCGCAACTGACTGGCGTTGTCCGCGCCAATGACCTGATGTACGAAAATGATGTCTATGGCACGCGGCTGAGCAATTTGCGTATCCGCGGTCTGTTCACCAACGACCAGTTGGACGTGACCGAGCTGAGCGCAAAGGCAGGCGACGGGACGATCAGCGGGAAGGGCATTGTCAATCTTAGCTCGGCAAAAGGCTTCCCGGTTCAGCTGAACCTTGACCTCGACCGCGCACGTGTTGCCCGAAGCGAGCTGATCTCGACAACCGCAACCGGACAAATCACCGTATCAAATGCGCCGGATGGTTCCGCACTGATCCGCGGTAAGTTGCGCCTGCCCGAAACGCGTTTCAAAATCATCCGACAGGGCGCGGCGAAGGTTGCAACGCTCACCGGTGTCCGCCGCAAACAGTCCATTCGCCGTCCGCGTGCGTCGGGTGATGCCGATGCAATCGCAAGTCTGCCCAGCAACTGGAAACTCGACATCGCGCTCGAAGCGCCCGGCAACTTATATGTCAGCGGCATGGGCCTTGAGTCTGAATGGGGCGCAAAATTACGGATAACGGGCACCAGCGCTGCGCCGTTGATTTCGGGCGATATGGAATTGGTGCGCGGCACATTGGGCTTTGCCGGACGGTCGTTCGAACTGGAAAGCGGCCGGATATCCTTCAACGGCGGCCCCGCCGCCAACCCGTCGATCCGCGTCGCCGCCGCCAGTGACGTCGACGGCACAACGGTGCGCGTTAACATCAGGGGCACGGGCCAAAATCCCGACATCAGCTTCAGCTCGACCCCGGCTTTGCCGCAAGATGAAATTATGGCACGCATATTGTTTGGCAATTCGATTGGCGAGCTGTCCGTAATTCAGGCGTTGCAACTGGCAGGTTCGCTGAACAATTTGCGTGCCGGACCGGGCGGACTTAATCCGCTTGGCGTGCTGCAGTCGGCAACGGGATTGGATCGCCTGCGTATATTGGGCGCGGATGACATCACGGGGCGCGGTATGGCGGTGGCTTTTGGCCAATATATTACCAATGATGTCTATGTCGAAATCGTCACCGACGCGCGGGGCTATACGGCAACGCAGCTGGAAATCAGCCTGACGCCCGCGCTTTCGATCTTAAGCCAGATCGGCAGCGGTGGAACGTCCAACGTCAATGTGCGGTATAAAAAGGATTATTGATGCGTCTTGTTTCGTGCATTCTGTTGCTCATACTGGCGGGCTGTCAGAAGGATTTTGACAGCCAATATGCCGAAACCGAACGCAAGGTGAAAGCTGCCGAGGCCAAGATTGACGCGGAAATGGCGAAGGAAGTCAAACGGGAACCCGGCGAAGTTTTCAAATCCAACTAATCTATGCGCTTTTATGGCGCACCCCTTCACATTTTGGTTAACCGGTCCTAACAGATACCTATGTGGCATCTCCATCAATATCCGCTGTGTCCGTTTTCGCGTAAGGTACGACTCCTTTTGGGCGAAAAGGGTGTGCCGTACAGCCTGGTGCGCGAAAATCCGTGGGAACAGCGCGACGAGTTTCTGCACATGAACCCCGCCGGACGCACGCCGGTGATGCGCGATCCGGAACGCAATATCACTTTGGTCGATTCGGTCGCGATTTCAGAATATATCGATGAAACCGTCGCCACTAATCCGATGATCACAGGCACTGCGCAATATCGCGCCGAAACACGCCGGCTGGTCGCGTGGTTTGACGAACAATTTTATGGCGATGTGACGCAGCCGCTTCTGCACGAACGGATGAAAAAGCGTCTGATCGACCGGCAACCGCCCGAGTCCAAAATATTGCGTGAAGCGATGAAGCTGGCCAACGGGCATCTCGATTATATCGATTACTTGATCGACCACCGTGCATGGCTGTCCGGCGCGGTGATGAGCATGGCCGATCTTGCCGCGGCCGCACAAATTTCGGTGGCCGATTATCTCGGCGGAATTGACTGGACAGGGCATGAGCAGACCAAGGCTTGGTATGCGATGTTCAAGTCGCGCCCAAGCTTCCGCCCATTATTGTCCGAACGGATGGAAGTCATCACCCCGCCCAAACATTATGAGCAGGTGGATTTTTAGGCTTCTGCCAACGCGACCAGCCGCGCCATTGCCCGCCTTTTGAAAAATCAGGCCAGCCACCCCTTGCGTTGCCAGTGCCGTGACAGTTGCCACTGCACAACTGCCATCACGATGATGAACATCGGGAAAGCGAGCATGGCGATGTCGGATCGTGCGCCACTGGCGATCAAGAAGGGGTAGCTGAACTGGATGATGATCGCGATCAGGCTGAATGAAAAGGCAAGCGGTGCCCAAAATTTGCGCAGGATCAGGCCGATCGCACCAAGCGTTCCGACGCCAACGCCGGTTGCATAAGCCGCCCACGCCCAGCCCGGCATCGATACCCATAAATCACGCTGCGCCTGCGGCAGCGCGGCAATGTCGGCGGCTGTCATCGTCCATTGGCTGACAAAGGCACCGACGCCCATGAGGTTCCAGAGCAGAAAAAGGATGCTGACCAAAGTTAGCCAGCGTGGTGAGGTCAAAGCGTTCATATAAGTGCTCCAGTTGCGCGCTGACGGGCAGTGCAGAGAAGGGGGTGGCGACGCGCGATAATGTGAAAAGCATAACAATTGGTTGGTATCTATCAATCCACCCATGAAAGTCGCGCGGCGTAACCGCCCAGAGCTAAAACGATGCGCGACTGATCCCGGTTTCGACGCAGATTTGATATACCAACGCTTCGTATACGAACCGGCAGCGGTTGCCCTGCGCAGGATTTTTTGCGCATCGGATGCTTGTCGACTGCTGGACCGGTCGACCGGACCTCCGCTGCAGCTTCATCCCA
>Ga0315899_10009221_pt1 | contig 10590 bp, 10 predicted proteins | sample LakEriMetagenome_2_FD_203518 | JGI IMG/M metagenome (GOLD analysis project Ga0315899, IMG submission 203518) | Freshwater fungal communities from buoy surface, Lake Erie, Ohio, United States - Buoy 4 MA112 | ecosystem: Environmental > Aquatic > Freshwater > Lake | place: USA: Lake Erie, Ohio...
TTTTTTTCTTTAGGAATTTAAAAACTGAATGAGCGTTGGAGCCATTGACATCTACTTTTGAAGAAAGCTGAAAATCCACTCCATAATTAATTGAACAAAATTCAGCAATCTCGTTGTCATTGCCCGGCTCTTGGTGGGCGAATTGATCACACGGAAATCCGATTACGACTAAGCCTTTGTCCTTGTATTTGTTGTGCAATGCTTGCAAACCTTCATATTGTGGTGTCAATCCACATTTACTGGCAGTGTTTACGATCAAAATTGCTTTGCCAGCAAACTGGCTCAAACTTATGGTTTCACCTTTGTTGCTGGTGAAAGATAGCTCGGAGAGGTTGTTAGTCACGGTCGAAGGTTATCTTGCTGGCGGGCTCTTCGAGCCTTATGTCGAATACGCCCCAAAAGTTTGGGAGTTGTGGGGTTAAATTCAGATTCTCTAGAGTTAGGTCCAGCATGGTCTGCAACAGCAAATATGCCGGAATGAGGTAAGGATGTCAGAAACCACAGTATTTATTGGAGATAGCGTCACAGACTGCGGCAGATTAGAACTACCGCCATTCGGTGATGGCTATGTGCGTGACATTGCAAACAGCGGAAAACTTGCCGGCGAAATCATCAATGTTGGGACAAGTGGTCACCGGCTAATTGATTTAGTCGCTCGCTGGGATGACGACGTACTTGCACATAATCCAACTCGGGTCTCAATTGCGATTGGCATAAACGACACATGGCGCAGGTATGACGACAACGATCCAACCTCTGTTGAAGATTTTGAAATGAACTACGACGAAGTTCTTGCGAAAACAAAAAATGTTTGCAATCCAGAGTTGGTTTTGTGCGAACCATTTCTTTTGCATGTTCAGCCGGAGATGGCAACTTGGCGCGAAGACCTGAATCCTAAAATTGCAGTTGTTCACAGGCTTGCCAAGAAGTATGGTGCAAAACTTGTTCCGTTCGATGATTACTTGAATTCAATGATTGGCAAGCACACGATTGAAGAATTAGCAGATGATGGAATTCACCCATCAGTTCTTGGGCACCAACTCATGGCAGAACTTTGGTTGAGCAAGGCTCTGGCCTAGAGATAGATTGAATCGTTTGAGTCCACAAACTGGGGACACGTGCGAAGAAATAGGTCAAATTTAGTATCTAGGCTTCACCTGTGCTGAAGTCTCCGCAGGAACCATCGTTTGCAGTCATAGAAGACCACCCCATGGTTCGTGCGGCCATTATTGAAAAATTATTGGACAAATATCCAAATGCAATTTTTGTTTACCAAGGTCAATCAACATCTGAAGCAATAGTCCAAATTCAAAATCATCCAGCCGACTGTGTCATATTAGATCTTGACTTAGGTGACGAACACTCACCAATTCAAAACACGATTGACTTAGTCGGAAGCGGTTGTCCAGTTCTTATTGTTAGTGCGCTTGCAGACGCCGCAACAGTGAGAAGCTCGCTAATTGCTGGAGCGCTTGGATTTGTCTCTAAGAATGCTGATGCTACTGAATTTCTTGAATGCGTTGAACAAACACTGAGAGGAGAGCAGTCTGCTTCTCGCGATCTCGTTGCACTTTTATTCCAAGGAGAATTCACGGTGAGTTTGTCTGCACGTGAGCGTGAAGCGATGGTGCTCTATGCGTCTGGACTAAAACTCGAAGCCGTAGCGCGGAAAATGAATGTAAAGCCAGGTACAGCGAGCGAATACATCAAACGTGTTCGTGAGAAATACTCGAAAGCTGGCAATCCAGTCTCAACAAAAACTGATTTATACAAGCAGGCGGTCCAAGAAGGCTTGCTGCCTTGAAAAAGTATGAATACATAAATTCACCAGAATTAGCATCGGTCACTTCTGCAGCTCGAATTACTACAGTAGGAATTGCAGTTCTATACGTGCTTCCGACTAACTTAATCCTTCTTGCCTATTTGCCCAACCGCAATATGTTCCATTTTGGACTAGTCCTGATCTCTTACGTTTTGCTACTAGCTTCAATCATGCTCCATCGCAGGAGTATCGCATCAGTTCTCGCTTTGGCTTCTTTCTTTGTCACCAGTAATACAACAACTTACTTTGGTCCTACACTCGATATTATTGCAATGAGTGCACCAGGGATTTTCTTGTCCGTGATTTTAGGAATTGCAACTCTACCGAAAAAGTGGATTCCCACATTAGTTGTAGTTGATTCGATTCATTTGATTTTCATGATTTTCAAAATTGGTATCCCAACCCAAATGTTTGTAAATGAACTGCCGATTCGCTCATATTCAATAATTCAATTGTTAGTTGTTGCTGTCTGGTTTTACCATTCTTGGTACAAGCAACTTGAATTTGCTAAAGCACGAGATGTTCTCAATCGAAGGCTCGCTGATAGTCGCGAATCAGCCATTGCGCTGCAAGAGCGCACTCGCACCTGGCGTGACCTATTAATTCATACCCACGAAACGGTGCTTAATGACATTAGAGCGGTCTTGGATTCGAAAGAATTGAATTTTAAGGAATCACGTCGACAAATCCAGTCTCGAAGCAAAGCAATAAAGACTCCACATAGCGTCAATCCAAACTTTTCCGATCTCATGGCAGAAGTCCAAGAAGAGGTACAAATACAGATTGATTTGAACATTTCTGGAGCAGGAACTGAAATCCCACCGAATGTCTTTTCAGCTTTGCGTGCAGTAATTGTCGAGGTCAGTCGGAATTTTGAACGGCACGCAGGCGCAACAAAAATCACTCCAAAAGCTTCGCTAATTTATGGCATCCTAAGAATTGAGCTGTTTCACAACGGCCGGGACTCTACAAGCAATTTTGAATCAGGTATTGGTCAAGGAATCGTAATAAGGGAGACGCTTGACGAAATCAATGGAAAACTGTTTAGACGAATCAGTGGTGTAGAAATCTCAATTGCCTTGATGATGCGTCAACAAATTAGCCGCACTCTAAGCGCCTCGGATGTTATACGTACAGCGGGCTCTACTATCAATGCTAGCAATGCCGTTGGAGGATTTCTTTTCCCACTTGTTTTGATAGTCCAGGCAAGTCCTGCAGAAAAGTTTGCTGGACTTTCAACTCTTTTACTCACTGTTTGTGCGGCTTACTTTAACTGGAAAAATTTGCCGCTAAACAAGTTTTTTGTGTTGATTACTAGTTGTTTGGCCTTATTTCATGCTGTGGCGACATTCTTTTCTATCAACGAAACAAACCTGATTGATATTCTCGCAATCAATAGTCTTACAGCGGGATTTGCAGTGGTTGCAATTTTGACTTGGGTGGATGGACCTAAGTTATGGTTGGCAGGACTTCCATGGTTTATTGGAGTAATTGCATTTCGAACTCAATTAGATCCCGAAACTTCTCGAACGGCAATTTCATCATTAAACACAAGCTACGGTTTACCTTTATTTGCTGGCGCCGCTATTCTAGGAGTTATTCAAGGGCAAAAGCGCCTTGAAGAATCTGAAGATTTAAGTCAAACTGAAATCCGCGAGCAGGCAGCGGCGATGGCTTTGTCGGACTTAGCAAATGAACTTGATAATGCGATTTCCGAAGCTACTAAGATTTTGCATGAGGTTTCCAACGAAGAAAAAGTATCAGTAGCAAATAAAAATGCTTTGATTCGATTAGACAGTTTGATTAGGGCAATAATCCAAGTTGATCCAAAGACTTCTGGTGGTTTTTCTAAAGCAGCCCTAGAAATTGTCCGGCACACAGTTGCGCAGGAAGTAAAGATAAAAGTCTTGACGGTCCGAGATCGAGGTTTGCTTGTAGAGATCGATGAAGACTTACTGGTGGAACTGAAACGGATTGTTCTTTGCACCCGAGACAGCAAAACTTCAATTCAAGTATTAGCTGACTCGAGCTCAAGTATTCTTGTGGTAAAAATCTCTGCTAGTACCGCTAAACGAGCTGGCATGAAGACACTAAAGAATTTCAATTTGGAAAATATGTCAGTAAGTACAGTGGAATCAGAAAATGATCTCATTATTTCCGTCGAACAAGTTTCGGCTAGTTAGTTCTTGTTCTTGTTCTTGTTCTTGTTCTTCTTTTCCATGTGAATAAATCTACCTGGCCAATTTGCATCGTGTTTGTAAATCTTGCGGCGGTAGTGCATCCCACCCCAGGAATCTTCATCAACAATAATCCAGTTTTTTCCGACTTCATCTACGTATGCAACGTGACCAGCACCAGATCCATATTCCCAGCCATTCCATTGGGCGATTGATCCAACTTTAGGCTTTTGGTTTACCTTAAATCCGTTGCGCTTGAAGTAGTCATCCCAGACTGTTGCGTTGCCATTGAATGGCCCGAAGTTCTTTGGCGCTCCATCGCGAATCATTCTGAAGGCCACATAGTTGGTGCAGTTGTGTCCGGTGTGCTGGCGCCAATAAGTCTTGTTCGGGTTGTAACCGAGCTTGCCGTCGCAAACCCACTTTGATGAGCGGCAAAGCACTCCGTCGTGGGCAGAAACGGTGGGAGATCCGAACAGGCTTAATGCCAGAGTGACCACAAAGGCCACTGCCGTTATCCCAATTCTCGGAAAGCGCATTTGGCGGAAAATAGACGGGGGTAGCGGCTTTGGCTAATCAATTCTTTACGATTTTCGGTCTATTTCGGACATTTAAGAGTGAAAATCAGGCTCACAATATGGAATTTATTGATTTTGTCCACAGTATTTGGCAACGAAATGGCATTCTTCGCTTACCAATTATGGAATAGGGTGTTTATGCGCAAAGCTGGAATCGGTGTCATCATTTTTGGTTTCATTGACGTGATTTCCCATTGGCTCTTTCAATTCAATATCTATGAGTACTTGAACCTAAATATGCCGGACTGGTTGTACCCATATTCCTCAGCTTGCGCCTTTGTCCTTGGAACCGCAATGGTGACCACTGCGGACAAAAACAAGAAGCTGGACAAGAAATAGATCGATCGGACCCACCTTCTCGCAACTTGCTGCCTTCTACTAGCAGGCGTACGCTGAAGTTATGACAACAGAGTCAGCACTAGATACTGCTCGTGCCCAGTTAAGACGCACGGTTGATTTACTTAAACTTTCTGAAAATGAGTGGCAGACACTTTCCACTCCCCGCCGCATTTTGGAAGTTGCGGTCCCACTTCGCCGAGACAACGGCAATGTTGAAATCTATAAAGGTTTTCGAGTTCAGTATTCAACAACTCGTGGCCCTTCAAAAGGTGGCGTTAGATACCACCCAACTATTGACATGGAAGAGACAGTTGCGCTTGCAATGTTGATGACTTGGAAGTGCGCGCTTACAAATCTTCCATACGGTGGCGCAAAAGGTGGCATCGCAGTAGATCCGCATGATTTGTCTCTTTCAGAAAACGAACGGCTAACTCGTCGCTACACATCTGAAATCTTGCCAATCATTGGACCGGAAAAAGATATTCCTGCTCCAGACATGGGAACTGACGAACGCAACATGGCGTGGATGATGGATACCTATTCTGTGAACGCAGGTTTTTCTGTCCCTGGTGTTGTCACTGGCAAACCAATTGTTTTAGGTGGTTCGCTCGGTCGCACCTCTGCAACCGGCGATGGTGTTGCCATCGCAACCATGGCAGCTTTGAAATCCCGCGGCATCAATCCAGCGAATGCAACGGTTGCAATTCAGGGATTTGGAAAAGTGGGTTACTGGACAGCAGTCGCGCTCGAAAACTTTGGTTTGAAGATTGTCGCAGTCAGTGATGTAAACGGTGGAGTGACTGGTTTCAAATCAGTAGCTGATTTGTGGAGCCACTACAAAGAAAGTGGAAACATAAACGCACCAGGAACTGAGTCTCTGACAAACGAAGAGCTAATTGCACTCGATGTTGATGTTTTCATTCCTGCTGCACTTGCTGACGCAATCACAGAAGAAAATGCCTCCAAAATCAAGGCAAAGATTGTTGTTGAAGGTGCTAACGCCCCGACCACATCTGGCGGAGATCGAATCCTCAACGACATGGGAATTCTGGTTGTTCCAGATATTTTGGCAAACGCCGGTGGTGTTGTTGTTTCTTACTTTGAGTGGGTTCAGGACAATCAAAACTACTTCTGGTCTGCAGATGAAGTTAAATCCAATCTTTCAGAAATCATGACTCGCGCTATTGTCGATGTCGAATCTATGTCTGCTGAAAAGAAAGTCACCTGGCGTGACGCAGCCCTAATGATTGGTGTTGATCGGGTCGCAGAAGCCCATCGACTACGCGGGCTCTACCCATAAACGAATAGGTTTGAATTTCATGACTTCGCTTGTTCCAATGTCTGAAGAAAACTTTCAGATATGGCTTTCATTAATTTGGCCCGCCTATAAATCTGAATTGATTCAGTCTGGTGTCTCAGAAGATGAAGCCGAAAAAGATATTAAACGAAACATTAAAGAGACTATGCCTGATGGAAGGCCCACTCCAAACCAAATCTTTTTTGATGTGATGGAAGATCAGATTCATGTGGGTTCGGTCTGGCTCTCAACTGATAATGGCGAGTGGTTCATCTACGACATCGAGATAAAAACAGAATTTCGCGGACAAGGCCATGGTCGAAAAACTATGCGGGCAATCGAAGAATTTGTTCGTTCAAAAGGTGGGGCGAAGATTGGTCTTTCCGTTTTTGGATTTAATACAGTCGCAAGAAAACTGTATTTATCCGAGGACTATGAAATCACCAGGCTATTTATGGAGAAGAAGCTTTCTTAGGCTAGTTCTCTATATACTAGACAATCTCCATCGCATTAAATAATGTTCTGCCGAAGCTAAGGGGGCTTTATGGCTGACGAACAGCAAAATCTTGAACCACCCAAGCACGAAGAATCTGCACCACTAAGCTCGCAAGATTCAGGCACAGGTGGCGGGTCTACAAACGCTGGTGGCTACACCATGGGATGTGGAGCACTAATTGCCTTCTTTCCACTGATTATTGCCTGGTTTGAGACTGCGCCAGGTTCAAACATGTGGAGCGAAGGCGATCCAAATAGTGGCGGGGCTGTCCTTTGGTTGATGATGTTGACAATTCCAATCGGTTTTTTCGTTGGACTAATCGGTTTGATTATGCAAATTAGTAGCTCATCGAAATCAAAAAAGAAATAATTAAAGATTTTCGGCGGCAGCCGGAATTCTGTTCACCATAAATCCGAAAACAAAAACATGAAACGGTGCTACTGCCCACCAGTAAATGTGTCCAAACAGACCTGTCGGCCGGTACGTGGCTCGTTGGCGATAAATCGTCTGACCCTTTTCATTGACATCGACAATCAACTCGAGCCATGCAAGACCTGGGAGTTTCATTTCTGCTCGAAGCCGAAGTAATTGCCCGCGGTCGCATTTTTCTACTCGCCAAAAATCTACGGTTTCGCCGACATAAAGATGTTCTGGATCTCTTCGTCCCCTGCGAAGTCCAACCCCACCAATTAAGCGATCAAAGATTCCGCGAATTTCCCAAAGAAAAGGCAATGAGTAGTAGCCGTTCTTGCCGCCGATTCCCTCAATGATTTTCCATAGGTTCTCTGGGGTCGCAGAAGTTCTCTGCTCGCGCAAATCAACATAGAGGCTACCGCCAGACCAGTCTGGGTCGGTTGGAAGTGGTTCAGATGGTGTGCCTGGCACTGAAGCTGAAGACCAACGGGTCAACACATCTTGATTTCGAACCTTGTCCAATGCGAATGTCACGGCAGTGTTGAAATCCAGTAATCCATCTGCTGGTGGTTCGAGAAAAGTTCGAACATCGATTTTTGGATCAACCACAACTTCATTAACGAGTGAATCCACCAGCGGCAGGGCAAGACGACGCGGAACTGGCGTAACAAGCGAAACCCAATGAGACGAAAGTCTTGGGGTTAAAACTGGAACTGTGACGATTTTGCGTGGCCGCAGTCCTGCTACTTTGGCATAACGCTGCATCATCTCTTTGTAGAACATAACGTCAGGCCCACCGATGTCACCGATGTGGCTTTCGGTGGTGGTTTCTTCTCCAGCCTTTATTAAGTAATGCAAAACATCTCGGATCGCAATCGGTTGGACGCGATTGTTCAACCATTTAGGCGTGATCATGAAAGGTAGGCGTTCGGTCAAGTAGCGAAGCATTTCGAAGCTTGCGCTGCCAGAGCCAATGATGATTGCTGCACGAAGCTCGGTGGTTGGTACACCAGATTCGCGAAGAAGTTCGCCGGTGTGTTTGCGTGATTCGAGATGGATACTTAATTCTGTGTTCGATGGTGAAATTCCACCTAAATAAACAATTCGCTTGATGCCAGCAGTTTTAGCTGCCTTGCCAAAGTTTTTCGCCATAGTTGCTTCGATGGTTTCAAATCCATCATGCTCAGAAAGCGAATGCAGCATGTAGTAAGCAACATCGATTGCATCTAAAGCCTGTGGAAGTGTGGAAGCGTCTTCGGCATCAGCTTTAACAACTTCAACTTGGTTGATCCACGGATAGTCGCGAAGTTTGTCAACGTTTCGGGCCATCACTCTGACCTGGAAACCATCTTCAAGCAATCGGCTAACCAATCGGCCACCTACATAACCGGTTGCGCCTGTGACCAGTGCTCGTTTATTCATAAAGTCATTGTGCCTTATTTGAAGTTGAGTTGCGTAATAAACAAAATAGGGCAGTCAAAAGACTGCCCTATTTTGTTTAGCGAATTAGTCGCGGTATTCAGATTCAGCAAATTCCTTGCTGTCTTCTGCGGACTTCATACGTGCAATCTTGAAGATGATCAGACCGTATAGGCACTTGGCCAAAACGTCTGCAATTGTGTAACCAACTTCGCGGTTAACAAATGCGGCTGCATCCCAACCTTCAGCATTCATCGCCATGATGAATGTGATTGGGTAAACACCCCAGGTTGCGATTAGCAATAGACGTAGTTTCTTAACGGTTTCGCGTACTTCTTCTGATTGACGTTCAAGACTCTTTGTAAGTTCAACAAATAGTACGTAAAGAATGTATAGGAATGGGATTGTTGAAAGGAAGCCCCATACAGGTGCGCTAATTCCAAACAGATCCAATTTCGCATCGCCTGGGTAACCCAAGACGATCATTGCTGCAGCTGCAGGTACAAGGCTGTTCAGAAGTTTCTTCTGAAGAGCGCGACCGATTGCAAGAACTGCAACAGTTTCAACTAGCAACAATGGAACTGTTAGTAGCCAGTCCACGTAGCGGTAGCCAACGTTGTATGCATATGGGTTGTTTTCCATACCTGCGAATGCGTGATTGAATGAATCAAACATACGGAAGTAGTGGTAAGCAGCAATTGCAGTAACTGTTGCTGAAACTGTGACTGCCATACGGTAGCGAGGCAAAACTCGATCACGTGAAACGAACAGAAACAGTGATGTGAAAAGCATGCTTGCCAAACCAAGTGAAAGCATGTTGTAAACAATGCTGAACTGATTGTCAGAAAGCATCATTGAGAGGTTGTTCATATTTCTCCTCATGTACACATGCCCACTCACTGAACATGTGGCCTCGCACCCTTGCGAGTGAGGAGACTTTGCCCCCATTTGCACAAAATTGCACTAAGAAATACGGTCAAAAGTTGGTCAATTTCCCAAAAAGTGGGTCAAAATCGTTGCAATTTTCCAAAATTGGTCAAAATCGATGGAAAATGTCGTGGTCTAGGAAATCGTCACATCTAGGTAGCTGAATGACGGTCCGGCCACAAAAGTGCGGTTGCCGTAGATATCGATAACCCCATACCAAACTGTGTACGTGCCGCCCGGTGCGTAATCCATCATTCGGAAAGTTTGTTGCCAGATCCCATTGAACCTATCACCTGAGACTGGTTCTGATGGCCAATCGACAGCCTCGCCCCATAACAAACCTGTGGTGATGTCTACAAAGAATCCATCGCCAGCTATGTACGCGTAGACACTTTCGACGCCACTTTCATCGGTGAGTTCGAAACTAATTGTGAATTCTTCACCTGCAGAAACCGTTTCTGGTAAGTCCATCGAAACTAGTGTTGGCGCAGCATTGTCGGCGATGCCATCTGTCACTGTAAATTCAAATGGCAAATAAGTTGCCTGACTGACAATGTCGGATGAAATAATGAAGAATGAATAACTTCCGTTTACAGCAGTTGATGGAATTAAACATTCAACTTGATAAGTGCCATCTAGGTTGTCACCTGCAACAAGTTGAGGTTCAACTGGGAAACCGCACCATTCAGTGATCCAACCGCTGGCTCCACCTAGGTAAGCGCCGGTGTAATAAACCCCTGAATCATCGGCTGTTTTCCAGCTAAAAACAGCTGTTGTTCCCGCTTGAACCGTGGCTGGAACATTCACGTCATAAATTGTTGGGGCGATTTGATCGATGATGCAACTTCCAGTTAACGAGTCGTTTAGATCCCAAGCGCAATAATTGATGCCAATTCCGGAATCAATAATGTCAGAACCATCTTCACCATTTATTGCATCGCGCGCAGTACCACCAAAAACTTGATCATCACCTGGGCCAGCCATAATCGTGTCTCTGCCACTGCCACCAATTAAATAGTCGTTTGCACCTTCACCATAAATAGTGTCCGGGCCAGCTCCACCGTTAATTCGATCTTTTGAATCAGAGCCGCAAATTATGTCTGCGCCTTGCCCGGCAAGAA
>Ga0315899_10009222_pt1 | contig 10589 bp, 14 predicted proteins | sample LakEriMetagenome_2_FD_203518 | JGI IMG/M metagenome (GOLD analysis project Ga0315899, IMG submission 203518) | Freshwater fungal communities from buoy surface, Lake Erie, Ohio, United States - Buoy 4 MA112 | ecosystem: Environmental > Aquatic > Freshwater > Lake | place: USA: Lake Erie, Ohio...
CTTCTGCCTTCAGATGAGGCGGCCGCGTCCAGCTTGCTCGCTCGCTTGCTGTCGAGTGTGTGTGTGTGTGTGTGTCTCTGTGTGTGTGTGTGTGTGTGTGTGTGTGTGTGCACATATACACATGTAAACAAATATGTACATGTATACACACACACACACACACACACACACACACATACACACGCACATAAACACACAATACACACACACACACACACACACACACGCACATAAACACACAATACACACACACACACACACACACACACACACATAAACACACAATACACACACACACACACACACACGCACACACACACATACACAAACACACGCACACACACACACACACACACACACACACACATATATATGCTGCAAGTGTGTGTGTGCATGTGTGTGCACACACGACCGGTCGCGTCGCTCACGAACGCGCTCCAAGGCCCTGTTGCGGATACCCTCCAGGGCAATATTGCACGTGGGGCAATGCCCTGCAGCGCGCACGTGACAATCCTGTGTATGGCGTCCATGTCTAGTTTAGTGCAATGCATGACACATTTCTATGTACTTGTAGGCAATGCCCTGCAGCGCGCACGTGACACTCCTGCAGCAGGCAAAACACATTTTTTGTCAGCGGCCTGGCCGCACGGGAAGATGCGTAGAGGAACACTCAGAAAAAATAAAAATAAACTTTAAAAGTGCATGTATGGTCAGCGGCCTGGCCGCGCGGGGAGATGCTCAAAAAAAAAAATAATATTATAATAATAATAGAGGGGATGAAGGTGTCGAGCAAGTGCGGGAGAACGGTTTAAGGTTTAGCGTTGAGGGTTTGGTGTTTAGGGTTTAGGGTTTAGGCTGCAGGGTGTGCGCGGGGAGATGCGCATAGACGCCGGAGGCAGAGGCGTGCAGGGCAGGCGCGGAGGAGGAAGGTTTCGAGCAAGTGCGGGATAACGGCTCAGGGTTTAGGGTTTAGGGTTTAGGGTTTAGGGTTTAGGGTTTAGGGTTTTGCGTCCAGAGTTCAGGGTAGGATTCATTTTTTTTTTTGGGTTTCAGGTTTAGGGATTAGGCACAGACCCCGCAGAGAAGATGTCCACTCAGGCACTGCCAAACAACCCCAAGGATAGATTCCAGACACATGGAGCACTCCCACAATTCTGCCAATAAATAAATAAATAAACAACCCAAAGGATAGATTCCAGACACATGGAGCACTCCCACAATTTTGCCCAGTTTCGGGTTTAGGGTTTAGGGTTTAGGGTTTAAGCATTGAGGTTCAGGGTTGGAGTTTACGGTCTGCCCAACGACCCCAAGGATACTTCCCGAGACCCTACACAAATACGTTAGATGTCCACGTTGTTTTTTTAATTGCGAGAGAGAGAGAGAAAGAGAGAGAGAGAGAGAGAGAGAGAGAGAGAGAGCAAAAAGCGAAGAGAGAGTGTGTGTGCTTGAGCGAGCGAGCGAGCGAGTGATCGAGCGAGGGAGGAAGGGAGAACGCGAAAGAGAGAGAGAGGGATGGGGGGGAAGGGAGAGAGATTGCGAGAGCGAGAGAGATTTTGCATGCACGGGAAGGCGTGACTAGCCCCAGTTGTTTAGCAGTGAACAACACAACAGCGAAAGCACATTCCGGACCGGATCCCGAGGATGATTCGGAAAGGGCCCCGGAATCTCGGCGTTCAACATGGGACAAGCCCGGCAGAGACGAGTTGGGGAAGTCGTCCCTGAAGGTTTAGTTTAGGGTTTTGTCCAACATTGCGAAAGCAGTTTTTCCAACAACGCGAAAGCAGCTTGCGCGAACGCCTGCACCGTACTGGGTGGAAACATACTCTAGCGCGCCCAGCAGTGCCTCATCGACCGGCGGGAAAAAATCGTTCGCCATTCGATCACTTTGCAAGGCCAAACGGTGTTTTTATCGCGTGTGTATATCGCGATAAACACCGTTTTTTGTTGGGCGAGTTTCAAACGTCACTTTTCAAACGAGCGACCACGCCCTGAGCCGGTGCGTCGAATCAGGAGCTTGCTCAATCAGGAGCTGGCGCAGCGAGCGGGACCAGCACGACAGAGGCACGTCGACGGGTTGCGGACGCGTCCGCGACGAGAGCACGGGTTTCGCTTGCTGCGGTCCTCTGCGCCGCTCTGAGACAGTCTGGCCTGGAGCGGGTCCAGATTGTCTCGGGCGCGGCAGCAGGAGATTGCAGACATCTCTCTCCCTTGGCTCTCTCCCTTTTCGCTCCTCCGAAACCGCCCGTGCCTGCAGCGCTTCAACGCGCTGCGCGTCTTTGTGCTGAGCATCATCACGGCAGCGTTGGGCGGGCACGTCCCGGAAAGCAGCGACGCGAAAATGCCGGTGAGTCCAGGATGCGCATGGGCCAAGCGCGGCCCTGACGCGCGTGCCCGCTTTCGAAAGGGGCTTGTTGCGCTGTCTCCTTGTGCGCCCTTTCGCTTCAGCGGCTCGTTCTTTGTCTGCGCGTTTCCCACAGCAGTCCCTTACCGTGAGTGATGTCCGGTTCTATCTCCCTGCTTGTCTTTGCACTTCGCCTCCTGGTCTGCGCGTGCGCCGCAGCTCGATGCAAAGGACGCAGAAATTCAAAGACTCACGGAAGAGCTCAAGGCTGCCAAGGAGTACTCCCAGGTGTGCGAGGACGAGTCGGTCGAGCTCCGGCGTCAGCTGTTTGACATGACAAAGCAGTTCAAGAAGCTAAACAAGGAGCTCGAGCGTCTCTCCGCTGCGCAGGCCTCGCAGGAACAGGCAGGAGCAGCACCGCCTGCATCAGTCACACCCACCGTCCCGGCGTCGCGCAACACTGACTCCCGCAGGAGCATTTGCCTTGCACGTACTAGTAGCGAATCACACATAAACGCGAGCGATGGCGGCAGCGACTCGTGTACGTCCTCGGGCGGTGACCACAGCATGGATGAAGGCAGTGCTCTCCGCCGCTCAGCGCGTCTGCGCCCGAGCTCAGCAGCACATGCCGTGGATGCCTCTACCGCGGCAGTCTCCAAGCGGAAGGCGCCAGCACGGGCTTCGACAGTTGCTGCTGAGGGTGATGGACGCCTGGCACCGGGCAGCAAAAAGAAGCGTGTCACACCGGGCAACACCAGGAGCTCGGAGGCAGTAAACGCGTCGGTCGAGCAAGTTATTGAAGTGGTGGTTTCGGCAGTGGCGCGTGAAGACCGTGTAGTGGGTCAGGCAAGGCAGGTCGTGGGAAGAGGGGGCGAGAACCCGGAGCAGCCTACCGAGGAAGAGCAAGCGCCATCCAGTCCGCCGGTCACCGCAGACGAGCAGATGAAACTCCTCGACGTGCTGATCGAGGCCAATTTACAGCTGCAGGAAGGGTGGCTGCCTCGTATGCGCGCGCTCAAGCAGCTGAAAACGCTGCTCACGTCGCCCGGGCACCTCAAGTGCGAAGAGAAGGCCTTTGTCGACAAGATGCTGCCGGCTCTTGTGGTGCAAGTGTCGGACGCGCGGTCACAGATTGTGCGTGAGGCGTGTGATATCATTACTGCAGTCTTGCCCACCTTGAACAAGTACTACGCAGACGTGGCCCGCGTGCTCCTGCCGCAGATGTGGAAGCTCACCTACGTGAGTGCCTCCCTTCCTCTCTTCTCTTTTCTTTCCACCTGCATCCTTTCCCGCATTCCTGCCTCGGCCTCGTGCGCTCCTGCACGCGGCTCGATATGCTCTGCTCGCTTGCTGAACCTAATTCCAAATCTTAACCTTACACTCAAGTAAGAGAATGCAAGTGCCTGCAATATGGGGCAGAGTTTACAGCACGTGCAAAGCAGGGCTGCGTTTCCAGAGCCATTGATGGGGCTGCATTTTGAGCAAGCCCACACCAGTGCCAGCATTATAGGGCTGTGGATGCGGACCGACGATATCTGCTAACTTTTGGCCTGTGCTTTGGTGCTTCCTCACGCCCATTCACATTCTCCTGCCCATGCTCCTCCCCACGTTCCTATGCCATGCAGATCACCATCAAAGTGATGTCAGAATCAGGGACCAAGTGCCTGTTGTCGATAGCGGAGCAGATGCCCATCGCCCTTTTTGTATCCTCCATCTGCGATGCGGCTCTAGATCCCCATGCAATGTGCCGTGCTCAGGTATCCCTTTTCTTGCTTTGCCTGCCACGTCAGTGTCAAAGAGACCTAGTATATGTATCCATTCCTGCATTCAGTGCGCATAGTTTCAGCCTTGTATCTTCTTCTCACGCGCGCGCGCTGTGCCTGCACACACCAGGCGGCGGTTTGCTTGAAGGTGCTGCTTGAGCGACCCAAGAGCCATCTCCAAGAGGACAACCTGCCAACCATGTGCGCAATTCTGGCAAAGATGTTAGAGGACACGTCAGCTGACGTGCGCACCAACGCCAAGGCTGCCTTTGAGTCCCTCCTCAAGCACTGGCCCCAGCAGGGCCAAGCGCTTCAAGCTGCAGCGCCCGAGAAGGTGCAGCGTATGCTCAAGGTTGTGGGGAGCGACGCGGGGGTGGGTGGGTCGGGGGCGACCAAGGAGGACACTGCTAAGTCTGGAGGGAAGAAGATGGATATCAAGGCTCTCCGACTGGCAGCTATGCAGAGGGTGAAGAAAGAGGGGGGGGGTGATGTCGTGATGGGCGGGAAAAAGACGCACATGCATGTGGCCATGACTAAGGAAAATGTGCTCGACAATCGCGCGTGATCGCATTTTTCGTGTGTATGTTTTTGTACATTGTATCTAGACTGTACACACGTTTTATTTTCATGTATTTTGTATAATTTCTAGATGTATGTATTGTATATAATTTCTAGACCTAGACCTGTATAGGGATATCCGACTATCTTGAGGAGGGGCGAGGTCGCGCTGCAGCCCACATGACTACACGCGAAATTGGACTGACCTTTTCAGTAGGGCGAGCCGTTACTGCTAGTACAATGTGGGCACTCATGAGTTCTTGAACGTAGATGAATTCAGTTGCTGATGCTGTAATCGTTGTTGAAAATAGACTCTTTGCAAGCCTTGAAGGAAGATGTCAGTCTATGAGAGACCTACTCAAACCCTTGATACACATGACTGTCGTTGGGAGATACGTTCCCCGGGAGAGGGAGAGAGAGAGAGAAGTTTATTGACAATCAAATAGATGACTGAAGGTCGGTAAGTACAACGCCTCTTCAGGGTGACACCGCCGCTGGGAGCAGCCGCGGCAACCCTGTACCTCTCTCTGGTACTAAAACTCCTTTACTTGAGATTCTTTGGAATGCCCCCAGAGATTTTGGAGTCACTGTACCCTGCCGCTTGCAGCACCTTGACCACCTGCCGGTTTAGGGTTTGGGTTAGATAAGGTTTGTTCAGAGAACCCTTCAGTTCTCTGATCGCTGAGCTCCGATAAAGAAATAAACTCAGGTCAAGTTCGGTTTTCCGGGATGATCGCAGACACAGACACACACATCTACATCTATCCATCTCTCTATCTCTCTACACACACACGCACCATCTCTGCATGCTCACCCTGCACCTCGAGCTTGCCATCATCTGACATGCTACCTCCCCCGGCAACGGCGCTCTTGGTAGAAATTCTGAAAAGTCAGTGTTGAGCCACACTTTCAAGAGTAACTTTGCACTGGCACTGCCTTTTGAGAAATTTTGCCTTGAGTTTCTTGAGCAATTTTTTTTTCTCTTCAACCGGCAGCTGCTGCAGACCATCAATGACCGTGACTGCTCAGCGCGCTGCCGTGTCAAGTAAGAAAAAGCAACGTCTGGAATGTACAAAAATGCATGCACGGTTGCGTTTGTGTATGTGTGTGTGAACCTGTTTTCCCTCCCCTCCCGTTCCTGGAGACCTCGACCCTGCATCTGTACTCGCCTACAAACATACAGAAAAGGGAGCGAATGCAGGGATGTCGTCGAGATCGCTCATCGGTTCAGAAACAGAATCGGTGTCCCTTGCCTTCGATCATTTCACAGAGTGGGGCGCATGCAACGGTTCGCCCGCGCAGATGCTGTGACAGATGCCACGAACACACGTGCACACACACACAAACATGCATGCATGAATGCACACACACACACACACACACACACACACGCCTGGTGCCTTAGAAGCCGCAGTGGGCGCGGCAGGCCGAGCAGTTGCCGCCGGCACCTTGAGTGTGACCTTTCCCCGCTGCTGTTTGCCTGCCTGAGATACAGCAGCAGGCGGCACGTCAAAATCGCTCCACGTACCCATCCCCTTCTTCAGCTTCTCTGCCAGCGACCGCATGTCGTTTGCATCCTGGGTGCCGTCGCCGGTGTCGCCTGCTCCCAACGCCGAACTCCACCGTGTTGGGCCCTGCGCACATTTTGCGCCGTCAGAACGCTCCGAACGGCACACGTCACAAAAAAAGCTTTCACCGGTCCACTGCCGATGTACACACACCCACACATCCCCCCACGCCCCCCACCCCCCCCTCCACACACACAAAGCGCATGTTCTTCTACGAAAATTTGCGATTATTGAAAATATGTGAGTTTGTGTACATACTCACAATGCCTCGCACGGACGATGGAGCCCCCGGGCGGTCGCAGCCGATCGCACGGAGCACCCGGCAGTTCGCCGGAAGCCACGCCTGCCACGCCGCCGCGCCTCCACAGAGAGACAGCAGCGCGATTGTCCGACGCCCCATTCCAAAAGAGTTCGTGGATTCGAGAACTTAAGGCCCTGAAGGCCCTTATTCTCGGCTTATTTCCGTCATGTTCGCGCTGCTGTCTCTCGGGCTAAACCCTGCGGGCTACTCATTCGCCACAGATAGGCCGGCCGGGCTGGTGAAGTCGCTTTCGAGCGCGGGCTACTCCTTTGCGAAGGCCGCCAAGACAAACTCTGCCTTTAGCACCAAGACTGCCGTAGAGTACGATGTTCCGGGTGCCTGCCACAACACACCGCAGCACCCCAATGCGTGAGTGTCCCCTCTTCTGCTCTCACCCGCACCGATCCTTGGTGGCCGCACCACCATCGGTGTGGCTCCCGCGGCTCCTGCTGTCCGGCTAGTATTCTCTACCGGTGCTTGTCTCACCCTGGCTTGTCCGCTGGGCAGCTGCGAGCAGCAGAATTTCTATGGCGATGAGACTCATGCGGGCAATTGGCAAAGATAAATGTGCCAGATGCCGGGAACATGCGGCTACATGAAGGACCTGTTCGTTGGATGCGCCGGACGACTATCAGTGACGGTGGGCGGGGCCCACGTGCGAAAAACAACCATGCAGATGGACAGATTGCGTTTTGATTTCCAGCAGGTGGATGCTTGGGCTAAGTCGGTCGATGGGCTTTGAATGGCCCGGGGTGTGGAGTGCGCGTCAATATTTAGTGTGAATAGACGCCCGCGCCCTTCAAGGTGCAAAAATAAACAAGAGCGTTTATCTACCAATGATATCAAGAAGAAGTATAAACGCAGAGGCCCAGGCTTAGAGGAAGGTGGCGGATTCAAACAGGACACAGAGAGCCCAGGCGAAAAGAAATTCATTTTTGGAAAATTGCGCTCCGGATGCAAAGCTAGTTGTTCAGCCCGAACGCAGCGGCGTAAGGTTGCGGCGGAGGAAGGCAGCGCGTTTTGGATCGCCGATGGGCGGGGCCTGCGAGAGAACAGTTTCTGGCCGTGAAATTTCGCCGCTCGCCTCCAGGTCTGAAAAATCTCCAATGATGTGGCGCGTACTCCTAGCTCGGGGGTTGAATAGTCCCACCCCCATGCCGCCGCTGGTGGTGGCTCGTGCTACCCTGCTGTACCGCTGCATCATGTCCGAAATCTCCTCCTCCACATGTTCTGGTGGGACTCTGGGCAAGAAATCTTGGTGCGAATCAAGCCCGGTTCCTGGACACGCGCGCCCACCGCCAAGGGCCGTCCACGCACGCTGCGCTCTGATCTCGTCTTCCAGCTTGTTTTTGTTACAGAACGTCGTGTTTTCGTAGGCATAGTCCACGTCGTACTGCCCGGGCCCTGGCACTTTGCGAGCACGCGCCTGTATTTGGTCAAGGGTGCCTGGAACACTGCTCTTCCCGATGCGGCCTCCCATGATGACCATCTGCGACGGATTACCGTACTGCCCGGGAGCAGGCAGTTTTGAAGCACGGTACATAATCCAGTCCAAATCAGATTTTGCATGGAACGTCGACCACTTGCCGCCTGAAATTTGCTTGTCCCTCAGCCTTGAGGTGTCCCACGGGGCTGGCGAGTCGTTGGATCTTCTGACTAGCATGTCCATCGCAGATGGCGCAGAGGATTTGCCCCATGTCTGTCCACCCTGTGTGGCTGTGCGTGTCAGTGGCGCGTGTGGGAAGGATGCTGCGGCCATCTGGTTTGCTGACGGAGCTCACCTGGGGCTTTAGTGCAACAGCGTACTGCCCTGGGCCGGGGTTATCGCGGGTACGTTTGACCTCCACATCAATATAGTTGGGCACGGCCGCCGTGCTGAATCTCCCGCCTGCCCAGACACGTCAACATTCAGAAGGCTTGAAGGAAGCCCACAGAGATTTTGGAGTCAGAGCACCCTGCCGCTTCCAGCACCTTGACCACCTGCCGGCCGAAGGCGCCGGCAGGTGGTCAAGGTGCTGGACGCGGCAGGGTACTCTGACTCCAAAATCTCTGGGGGCATTCCATTCAGAAGGGCGCACACCGACCGGCCGGGTAGGCAGCCTACAGGGAAGAGGCATAGCACGGGGTGCGCGAATTGCACGCGGGCAGCGCGTAAACAACGCTCACAGCAGGCAGGCGCACACCGCCGGGCATGCCGATCGCGGGGTTGTCGTAGGAGCACGGCCCCGGAATGTCCCTCTTACTGTAGACGATCATGTCCAAGCCTGCTCGGCGCGGGGCGCGGGGTCAGCGGGTGTGGAAAGCGCAGCAGAAGGCAGCATCCACCATCTCTGAGACACGCAAACAGGTTCGCCGCAGCCCAACCTGTCTTGCTGATACTGCTCCCAAATCGGCCACCTCCGACCGGCGCCGACTGCGTCACGTTGTACTGACCGGGCCCAGGCTTGCCGCGGTGCAAGTGCACCTGGTGCTCCAGCGTGCCGTGCAGCGCGTGTTGTGACGGCTTGCCCCACCGTACGGCCCCCCCCCTGCGCACACCTCCCTTCCCCATGGCGCGCCTGCCAAGTCGGTCCGGAGGTCGTCCCACTCCAACTATGCCTCCATGCGTTCGTAACTAATTTATATGATGGACTGCCGTGCATCGTCTGCGCTGCTCGACGACGATGATGCCGATGGGCGCGGGGGCGGCACGGCGTGGGATGGCGACTTCTGGGTTGACACCGAGGCGCAGCAGCAGCTGGGGAGCATGTTTGAGGTCCTTTCTTTTTCCTCCCATTTGGCAGCGGGGGGGCTCGCACGCAAGCTAGTGTCGATGCCTGTGCGGCGCGCGAACCGCTGTTTCTCCACGCGTCGGCCCTGACGGTGACACGCGATGCACGCACGGCGGCTATGTTGCACCTCGTCTGACGGGATGCGGCAGGCGATCGAGGGGCTCCTGCACCAGGACTGCGGCGAGGCAGCAGGGGCGCTCAGCGCGTGGGGCGCCCCGGTGCTTGCAAAGAGCACCATGGACACCCGTGCGCAGCGCGACGAGAGCGACGAATGGCGTGATTGGTGATCGCGAGTGCATGCTTTTGCCTTCTTCCGCCCCCATTTGGCTCCATTCATCCCCAGCAGGCGTGTGTATGATGCTCAACCAAAACCCTAATCCCAAACCCCAAACCCCAAACCCTAATCCCTAATCCCCAAACCCTAAGAAACGCCTTACGCGCATACACGGAGAGCTGATCGTGTCGATTCTCTCGCTTGCGCTACGTGGCAGGGCCGAGCGGTTCCCACATTTTCGCGTCGTGGGCACACGCGCCAGCATCTCGAGCGCGCGCGAAGAGAGAGAGACAGGGTCGTGCTCGGAAATGGTTTTTGCCTCCCATTCAGACGCGCAGGTTAAAGTTTTTTTGAATTTGCGATATTCTAGTTTAGGTTCAGATTTAATTGGTGTTTTCTAAATTAATGCTTAAATTAATGCTCAGTGAATGCTGTGTAATTTGCAATACCCACTCCGGCGCGCAGGCCGCAGACGGGCAAGCAAGCAGTGGAGAGGACGCCAGTGCAAGCGATAATCCGCTGGAGGTGGTCTCTTTTGATACTATTAGGTCTATTTTGCTCCCTGTTAGGCCTGTGTGTAGGTCTCTTTTGACACTTTTAGGTCTATTTTGCACTTGATAGGTCGGGATGGAAAAGGTCCAAAGGCCGCGCACGCGTGGTGGTGGCGGCTTCGCCATCTTGGAGACCGCGGTTCTTGTTCGGCCTGTGTCTGTGGCGCTTATGCAGCGTGTGTGTGTGTGTGTGTGTGTGTGTGTGCGTGTGTGTTTGTGCGCGCGCGCGTGTATGCATATGTGTGCGTACACGTGTGTGTGTGTGTGTGTGTGTGTGTGTGTGTGTGTGTGTTTGAATACACACCCACCCACCCGCCCACCCACCCACACAGGTGCAGGAACGGCTAGTATCAGTAGCCCTAACCCAGCTAGGAATGCAAGACCCAGCCTAAACCCTAAATCCTAAACACTAAACACTAAACCCTAACCCTAGACCCCAAATCCTAAATCCTAAACCCTCAA
>Ga0315899_10009223_pt1 | contig 10586 bp, 10 predicted proteins | sample LakEriMetagenome_2_FD_203518 | JGI IMG/M metagenome (GOLD analysis project Ga0315899, IMG submission 203518) | Freshwater fungal communities from buoy surface, Lake Erie, Ohio, United States - Buoy 4 MA112 | ecosystem: Environmental > Aquatic > Freshwater > Lake | place: USA: Lake Erie, Ohio...
GAGGTCATCGCTTCGACGGCCATCTGTATCCGCCGGGGGCCCCAGCCTCTTGAACCGGCGATCGGGACCCACATACCCCTCGGCCTGAACAAACTGGCGGTCTTCGTAGCTTATCCAGAAGAGGCGCTGAAGAAGCACTTTTGGGAGCAAGGGCTTCGCAATGGTGAAATGGGCTCCCATGTCACGTCCCAGAGTCACATCAGACTCCGGGGTATGTCCGGTAATGATCACGACCGGCACAAAGCGTGTGGGCTCCGGGGCCTCACGACGGATCCACTCGGTCAACTGGTAACCGGTCTCGCCCGGCATCTGGGCGTCGGTCAGCACGATGTCCACTCCGCCGCGCAGGAGCGCCTGACGGGCCGCCGCAGCGCTGTCCGCCTTGGAGATGTTTCGGACGCCAAACCCCGAAACAACCTGAGCCATGATCTGGAGAGCGTGAGAATTGTCATCGACCAGCAGGAAATGAATGCCGTCAAGCCTGAGCTTGTCCCCATCCAGCATGCGCCTCAAGGTCGCCATCAGACGTTCTCACCAGAGCTCTGGGTCGACGGACCCCGTGACGTCCGGCGCCTTACCCTGAAGGCGGTCCCGGAGGTCCGCCAGCCTGATGTCATCCAGGACACTCTCCGGCACCGTCTGATCCGAGGGGCAAATCGCGCTTATAGTGGTCAGGAAGATACCGATCTCCGCCAGTGTCTGAGATATCAGATCAAGCGCCTGTAGACGTTCAATGACACTGGCGGTCATGTTCTCGGCCGCCAGCTCGGACACCACATCGTGGAAGTCACTGGCAAGAACAGAGTTTACCTCGATCTCATGGGCTACCCGTGAGAGTAAATCCCTGAGAGAGAGAAGTCCGGAGGGTTTCATCTGCGCCATCCCCGCAGTCGGAGCCTGGGCGAACATCAGAAGAGCTCGATCGCGTCGTCTGCGACCTGTCTTGGATTCGGACGCGCCGCGACCGCCTCCACAAACTGATCGATCTCCCGCTGCCTGGCCCGACCGCCTACAGGCCAGAACTCTATCCGCCGGGCGCGGCGACCTCCCAGGCTCTCACCGACGACCGGTATGCCTTCGGTGGCAAGGAACTTCCGGGCGAAGCGTGCGTTCTCTGCGCCGATATCGTTCAGGCGCTCCATGATCTTGGCGCCGCCAAACAGTTTCGCCTGAAGGCGATCCCTGGACGCTCCCATCTTGAGAAGATCATTTATCAGTATTTCCATTGCATAAACACCATACCGCATGGCTTCCTGGCCATCACCGTCCGCCAAGAGAAAATGATTCATCCCCCCCACTCCCCGAAGCGGGTCATAAAGACACGCCGAGACGCAAGAACCAAGAATTGTTAACAACATTTCATCTTGATTTGACGAAACGCGATGTTCTCCCTGAACAACATGGAACTTAACAGGCATATGTAAAGATAAATGATCGGTGGCCATCATTATGTTATTGCCCCGAATACTTCTTCAATTTTCCCCCTCAAGGTCACGACTGTGAAGGGTTTTACAAGGTAATTGTTAACTCCATACTGTGAAGCGCGCTTCACGAGTTCAGGGTCGGCACGGCCAGTCAACATGATAACCGCGGTGTTCCGAATGGGCTCGTAGGTTCGGATGGCCCGCAGCAGTCCCATTCCATCGAGTTTCGGCATGTTGAAGTCCGTAATGACGAGGTTCGCGGGACGCGCCACAAGAGCGGAAACCGCCTCCTCTCCATCGCCGGCCTCGCGAATATTCGTCACGCCAATCTGCTTTAGGCCATTACGAACCAGCGACCGCATTGTCGCCTGGTCGTCGACAATCAGTACTGATAATGCTGAAGCAGCGGGCATTTACTTCCTCTTTTCGGCAAGTTTGAGTAACAGTGGACCGATTTTCTCGAGTGGGACCTGATGCTCGACACCGCCCATTTCGTTGGCCACCCTGGGCATACCATAGACGACGCAGCTCTCCTCATCCTGCCCGACGGTACGGGCGCCCGCCTCCCGCATGAGTTTCAGCGAGGCTGCTCCGTCGCGGCCCATGCCGGTCAGGATGGCCCCCACGGCGGTCGGTCCACAAACCGAGGCGACAGATGAGAACAGGGCGTCAACTGAGGGACGGTGTCCGCTGACCGGTTCGCCATCGCGCAGGCGGCATTGCAGACCGCCACCGGCCTTCACCACTTCGAGATGCCTTTCGCCACCCGGCGCGAGATAGATTTTCCCGGGTCGAAGCGGCGCGCCGTCAAACGCCTCGGACACGCTGGCCGGGGTCACCCGATCAAGTCTGGCTGCGAAGCTGACAGTAAAGACAGCCGGCATGTGCTGCGTGATGACCGTTGGCGGGCAGTTGGCCGGAAAGTGTGAGATCACACTCAGAAGCGCTTCGACTCCTCCGGTGGACGCCCCAATCGCAACAATACCGTCGGAACCGCGGTACTCAGTCGCTGGCGGCGGCGGCGTTGGTGTCGAGGAGGGCCGGACACGAGCCCCGGCCGCCGTCTTCACCTTCTCGGCCAGTTCGCCGAGGCCGATCCTGGCGTCTATGGTGTTCGATGACTTTCCGACGCAGTCCACCGCGCCGAGCTCAAGCGCGCGAAGCGAAGCCTCCGCACCAGCCTGGGTCAGGGTCGAGACCATCACAACCGGCATGGGCCTGAGCCTCATGATGCGCTCGAGAAACTCGAGGCCGTTCATGTTGGGCATCTCGATGTCGAGCGTAATGACGTCCGGGTTAAGCTCCTTGATGGTCTGACGCGCCTGGTAAGGGTCCCCAGCGAAGCCAACGACATCGATCTCGGGGTCCCGCCGAAGCAAGGCGCCGATGAGCCCCCGCATCGTGGGGGAGTCATCGACGACGACCACTCGCACCGGACTCATGACCGGCTCCCCTGATCTCGGCGATAGACCGTCAGACCATCTGAAACCAGGGCAGGGATGTTCGCGCTGACACGCTCTGAGTGGCCGATATAGAGCCTGCCCCCAGGGGCCAGAAGCGGCAAGAACCGCGAACAGATCCGCTCCTGAGTCGGATCGTCGAAGTAGATCATCACGTTACGACAGAAGATGGCGTCGAACGGACCCCGAACCGGCCAGTCGCCGATCAGATTGAGCTCCTTGAATGTGACCAGGGCGCGTACGTCCTCGCCCATGACCCGGGCATGGCGATCCTTGGGATCTCGCCGCATCCAGCGATCCCGTTGCGCCGCCGGAATGGGCTCTACCAGGTCATCCGGATAGACTCCGGCCCGGGCCTGATCCAGGACCCGGGAGTCGATATCGGTCGCGAGGATCTTGATGTCGAACCTGGACGCATCGGGCAGCACAGAAAGGACAGTGAGGGCCATGGAGTAGGCCTCCTGTCCGCTCGAGCAGGCCGCCGACCAGAGACGCATGCGGCCCCCGGCCTTCAGGTAGGGGATGGCCGGTCGCAACACCTCGTCGCGCAGGTGAACAAAGTGGTGGGGTTCCCGGTAGAACCGGGTCACGTTGGTTGTCAGGGCGTTCAACATTGCAATCTGCTCGTCGACGCCCTCAGGGGAGGCGACCAGGGCGCAGTAACTGGCGAACGAAGAGAGACCGAGAAGTCGCAACCGCTTCGCCAGTCGGGAGTAGACGAGGCTGGCCTTGGTTTCCGTAAGGGCAATCCCCGCCCGCTCGTAAATGAGCGCCGCGATGGTCCTGAAGTCTTCGGCCGTGAAGCTATACTCGCCTTCCACGAGGGTGGCGGAGTCGACCTGACGACCGAGCACAGAGACACTCATGCCGCGAGACTCTCAGGGTCCGGCAGCAGGCGCTCGACAGCGATCTCGCTGACCATCCGGTCTTCGATCGTGATCAGGCCGCGGACAAAGGCCTTCGCCTGATCGCACCCGACGTCAGGTGTCGGCTGAATCTGATCCGGATTGATCGACAGGATGTCGGAGACAGCATCGACCAGAAGTCCAACCAGACGCTCTCCCACCTGCACCACTATGATCACCGAGCGCTCCGACGGCTGGGTAGGCGGCAGCTCCAGCCGTTCGGCGAGATCCATGATCGGCAGTACTGCGCCGCGCAGATTGATCACGCCTTTCATGTAGTTCGGGCTTTGCGGGAGGGGCGTTGCAACGCTCCACCCCCTGATCTCACGCACCGACATGATGTCGACGCAGTACTCCTGCTCTCCGGACCAGAATGATGTCAGCTCGCGACGATCGTTAGCCGCGCTATTCACTTGCTGGTTCATGTTCACTCCGCAGCTTCGATTAAAGGTTCATGTGCCCGGACAGGTTCACGCTTGCGCATCGCGACCAGGGCGTCGACATCCAGGATCAAGGCGACGCGGCCATCACCCAGGATCGTTGCAGCTGCAATTCCTGGTACCTGCTTGTAATTCGACTCCAATGACTTGATGACAACCTGCCTCTGGCCATGAATGCTGTCCGCGACCAGGGCTGCGCGACCACCATCCTCGCTATCGACCAACAGCACGACCCCCTCGGCCGGATTGGTCGCTTCGGCCTGGAAGCCAAGCACCCGGCCGATGTCGACCAGGGGCACGTAGGCGTCCCGAACGGCAAGGACACTGCCCTCTACGCCCACTCGCTTGACATCGTTTGCAGCCGGGCGAAGGCTCTCCACAATCGCGCTCAGCGGCACGACCAGGGTCTGGCCGGCCACGTCGATGACCATGCCATCGAGCACCGCAAGCGTGAGCGGAAGGCTGAGCGTGAAGGTCGATCCGACCCCCGGCCGGGAGCTTATCGAGATCCGGCCACCGAGGCCCTGAACCGACTTGCGTACGACGTCCATGCCGACCCCGCGGCCCGAAATATCCGAGACCGTCTTTGCCGTTGAGAACCCGGGGAGGAAGATGAGATTGTCGACCTCCTCATCCGTCAGCTGAGCATCCGCGGCGATGAGGCCGCGACTGATCGCAATCTGGCGAACACGCGGCCGGTCAATGCCCTTGCCGTCGTCACCCACCTCGATGACGATCCGCCCGCCACGGTGCAGCGCCGCCAAACGAACCGTTCCCTCCGACGCCTTGCCGGCGGCGATCCGTTCCCCCGGGGTTTCCAGACCATGATCGATCGCATTGCGCAGCATGTGCGTGATCGGCTCCGAAATCCGCTCGATCACGGTCTTGTCGACCTCTGTGGTTTCCCCGTCGGTGACCAGCCGCACCTGCTTGCCGGTCTGGCCAGCGATCTCACGCACAAGGCGGGGCATCCGCTGGAACACGGACTTTACGGGCTGTGCCCGGATCGCCATGACGCTGTCCTGGATATCGCGGGTCAGTTGCTCCAGTTCATCCAGGCCCCTGCCAACATCCGAAGACGCCGCAAAGCCGTGGCCAGCAACCCGTTGGGCCAGCATCGCCTGGTTGATCACCAGTTCCCCGACAAGATCGATGAGCTTGTCGATCCGTTCAGGGTCGACACGAATGGTCGCCGGATTGGCCTTTTCACCCCCTGCTCGGGCGGGCGCCTGGCGGGATAAGGCGTTGTCACGAGGCACAACTTCTGCGGATACGGCCGGCAGCGACGGGATCAGGTCTAGCGCGCTGGACAGCTCCTCGGGCGACTGAGCCTCAACGGAAGAAGGCGGCTCAGCGAGCCCGGCCTGCGCCGCAGCGATGATTGCGGCGATGTCTGGACCCGCATCCGGTTCCGCCGTCATCGGCGGGGACGCCGCCCGAACGATCGTTGTGGAACAGTCGCCCTCTACAAACTCGAAGACCTCGCGGATCCGCTCTTCGGTGGCCTCGGTCTTGAGACGAACCTTCCAGGCGAAGTGCGCCGTTTCCGGCTCGAGGTTATCAAAGGGCGGCAGAGCATCGTCGAGGAGTTCGACCTCGACCTCACCCAGGCGTTCGATTTCGCGGAGGAGGAGCCCCACCTCGTTCGCCTTGACGTAGAGTTCATCCATCGGCTGGAAGGTGATCGTCCAGACCTGCTCCTTCGGTGAGTCGTCGACCTCCGGTATGGTGAGGGTGACCGGCGTGAAGACAATGCCGTCGTCATTGGGCGGGAGTTCCGGCTCCGAGACCGATTGCGGAAGGATGGGACCACCCGAGATCCAGGTCTCAAGCTCCTTCACCATGGCGGCCGTCGTAGCGATGTCACCCTCGCCGCCAAGTTTCGCGGCGGCCACATGATCTGCGAGAACATCGGCGGCGCGAAGCAAGACCTGAACGAGGTCAGACCGAAGACCGATCTTTCCACTGCGGACATTCTCAAGAAGGGTTTCGAAGACGTGAGCGAAGCGCACGAGGGCCTCAAGCCCGAAGGCGCCCGCGCCCCCTTTCACAGAGTGAACCGCCCGGAACACTGCGTTCACCAGCTCAGGCTCGGCGTCCCCGGCGTCGATCTTCAGAAGCCCCGCCTCAAGGTCAGCCAGCAACTCGTCACATTCCTGGAAGAACGTGAGCTTGATTTCCTCAAGTTCGTCCATTGGCTCAGGCCGCCACCTTGCGGATGACATCCAGCAGCTTCTCGGGGTGGAAGGGCTTGACGATCCAGCCGGTCGCGCCGGCCTCTCGGGCGCGCACTTTCTTCGCGGGATCACTCTCCGTGGTGAGCACCAGGATCGGAGTCGCCCGATGGGCGGCGTCCTCCCTTACCCGCTCGATGAAGCCGAAACCATCAAGCTTGGGCATGTTGATGTCCGTGATGATGACATCGGCGCCGCTCTCGTTGAGCACCTCGAGACCATGCTCCCCGTCGACGGCCTGGGTGACCGTGAAACCCTGCCCGGCCAGAGCCAGGCGCAGCATGTCTCGCATCGTGCGGGAATCATCCACTGTGAGGACCTTGATCACCCGAAGACTCCGTCTTTGTCGGCCTGGAGGCCAAGATGGGATTGAGCACCGAACAGAGCCGTTGCGGCGGAGAAGGCTGAGGAGCAGGGCTCTATCGTCAGGTCGTGACCCTCCTCGGACCATGCGCGCCGGGCGGCGATCAGAACCTGCAGACAAAGCCCCCCGAGGCGCTCCACATCTGAGGCGTCCAGCCGGACGGAAGCGCCGCGATGCTCCGCCAGCGCCGCCTTCAGGGGCTGGGCGGCCTTAAGGTCCAGCACCCGGTCGAGGCGAAGTGTGTTTGTCATCTCCTAGAACTCCTCCCAGCCATCTTCAGAAGGCTTGAGCGCGGTGGCCCCAAAGGTCTCGGCGATACGGCGAGTGGCGGCGCGTGGAGGTGAGGGGCGAGGCGTCGCATCCGGAGCCGCCAACTGCGGGGCTGGATGCGCCGAGCCCTGGCCGGAACCCGTCCGGAAGCGGGAGATCAGGCGGTTGAGCTCCGCGGTCTCCGACTTGAGGGCGTGAGTTGCGGCCGTGGATTGCTCAACCATGGCGGCGTTCTGCTGCACGACCTGGTCCATCTGATTGACTGCGGTATTCACCTCGGCGAGGCCGGTGGCCTGCTCCTGGGCGGAGGCGGCGATCTCGGAGATCAGGGCGTCGATGTCCGCCACCTGCGCAACGATCTTGTCGAGCGCCCTGCCGGTTTCACCGACCAGTTCAACACCCTGACCAACCTGTTGGCTGGAAGCTGAGATGAGCGCCTTGATCTCCTTGGCGGCTTGGGCGGAGCGCTGGGCAAGTGCGCGCACCTCCTGCGCGACCACGGCGAAGCCGCGGCCGGCGTCGCCGGCGCGGGCGGCCTCAACCCCGGCGTTGAGCGCCAGCAGGTTGGTCTGGAAGGCGATCTCGTCGATCACGCCGATGATCTGGCTGATCTCCTGGGACGACGTCTTGATGTCGCCCATCGCCTGAACGGCCTGGGCCACCACTTCGCCGGACCGGACGGCCTCGGACTTGGCCATGGCCACGGTCTCGTTGGCTCTCCGGGCGCCCGCAGCCGTCGTCTTCACCGTGGCGGTGATCTGGTCCAGGGCGGCTGCAGTCTCCTCGAGGCTGGCGGCCTGCTGCTCGGTGCGACGTGAGAGGTCGTCCGAGGCATGAGCGATCTCCTCCGCCCCGGTACGCATGGCGTCCGACCCGGTGCGGACCTGACCCAGAGTATCAGAGAGGGACGCGACGGCTGCATTGAAGTCTTTGCGGAGTTGCTCGTAATCGGCCGGGAAGGTCTCGGTGATCTGCGATTGAAGGTCACCCTCCGAAAGGCTGCTCAGGGCGCTGGCGAGCGATGTGACGACAGCCGCCTGTTCCTGCGCTCGCTGGGCGCGCTCGGCCTCCGCCTGTTCCCGTGCGATTTCCGCGGCGGTGATGTCGGTTGCGTACTTCACCACCCGGTAGGGTTTGCCGTCTTTTCCGATCAGCGGCGTGTAACGCGCCTGGATGATGACCTTGCGTCCGCCCTTCGCGTAGCGCGTGAAGACATCTGCAATCGCCTCCCCGCTTCTCAGGCGCTGCCAGTGACCTGCGTACTCCGGACTGCGGGCGTAGGCGGGATCCAGGAACATGGCGTGCTTTCTTCCGACGATCTCGCTCGCCGAGTAGCCCATGGCGCTGAGGAAGTTCTCGTTCGCCCCGATGATCGCGCCGTCGAGGTCGAAGTCGATCCGGGCTTGGGATTCATCCATCGCCGCCGCCATGGCCTTCAGGTCGAAGATCGACTTGGCGTCCGCTTCTTCCCGCTTGCGCAGCCCGCCGGCGACCGTCACCGCAAACCATGTGGCGACCGCAAGAATCGCGAAAACAACGCCCAACTGAAGGGCGAGCTCCCGATAGAAGCCCTGAATTCGCTTCTCCAGCATCTGGCCAAGCTCGGCGGAGGCCGCAGGCCAGATCGTCTTCATTTCAGATGCGAATGCAGCCTGGGCTCCCGTGGCGTCGGCGGGCGCACCTGTCATGGCCAATTCACCCTGGCGGATCAGCGCTTCGGTCGCGGGCGTCAGCCGGGCGAGCTGGTTCTGCAGATTGGTCCGGGTTTCACCCGGCGGAGAAGCGGCGACCGACGCGCTCAAAGATGCGTGAGCCGCACTGCTGGCTGTCTTGAGACGGTCAGTCGCAACGGCGATGTCCGCAGCCGGTGCGGCTGCATTGATCGTGTTGTAAAGCCCCGACGCCGTCTCCAGGAGGGCGGGAAGACGCACTGTCAGGGCGTCCATCGTGTAGAAGCTGTCAAGGTCCGGATCCAGAGTCAGGTTCGACCCATCGGCAACCGCGCTTATCAGCGACCGTCCTGTGGCAAGTCGTTCAGAATGGCTGGCCGCGGACTGAAATGCTGAAGCCGCTTGGTCGGCGTTAAACGCCTGCGCTCCGGCCATCACGGCGCTGTCGAGCTGGCGCGGCGCAGGGAGCCGTTGTCCACTGACTTGCGCGCTCTCCAGCACCACCGGCCAAACCTGCTCGATGTACAGACGACCGCTCTGCTCCTTCTCGGCGAAGTTGATCCGCTCAAATCGCTCCAGGACGATCAGCGTCATGGCGATAATGACTGGGATGACAAATATCCCGCCGACGAGACCAATCCGCGCCATAATGGACAAGCGGTTATTCAGCATATTCAGCATTTATGGTTCCCCAAAAGTTTGCTCTCTTCCTCGAGCTTGGGCTTTTCGACCATGACGCCAATTAAAGTTATCAAACATTAATTATGCCATGGAGTGAAGACTACGATTACATAGATATCGGGTTCGATTAACGCCTGGTTTAACGACGAATATAATTTTTCGGCCCAAACAAGGTTTCTGAACTGTGAATCAATTGGCTGGTCTATATGACCTTAGGGATGGCATGGGTGGGGGGATTCCTTGACGCGCCCGGTCCTTTCCCGGCACGTGGCTGGCGGGCTGACACCAGCCGGTACACGGCATCGCCGGTTCTGGCGTCAGGCTAAGGTCCCGGAGGATCGGGGCTGGTCGGGCGCGCGGGTGGCCCTCGGTCCCGTAAGCGAGGATCCGGAAAAGGGCCCTGTGTTCGGTTGGGTGACTCTAGGGCGCCGCAGGGGCCCTGAGGTTCAACACCCACGCAATCGTCCTCCCGGCTTTGGGCGAGGAGCAAGGATGTCGCCCCACCCGCAGGCGGGAGGACGGCGGGTGAATTGGATGACGGGTTCCCCGGAAGGACCTCCGGAGCTATCGCTCAGGCGGATTCGGCGGACCTGAATGCGGGGCGGGCTTCCAGCCGGTCCGCGTAGGCGGAGAGGTTCGCAAGCGCCCCGAAGTCTGCGCCGAGGCGCCTGGACATGATGATGGCGTGGCCGGTGATGGTGTCCGCCACGGTAAAGTCGCCTGCGATGTACTCACGCCCGGCCATGTGGACCTCGGCGGCGTCCAGGGTGCGGTTCAGAACCTTCAGGGCGCGCGCCGCCATTTCCGGATTCCGCCTTTCGGGGGGCAGCAGGATGGTCTCGACCACGTAGTTGTTGATCGGCGGCATGATCATGCCTTCGGCATAGTGCAGCCACTGCAGGTACAGGGCGAAGTCAGGATGATCCGGCCCGCGGATCAGGTGCGGGGCGTACTTCGCACCCAGGTACTGGGCGATGGCGGTGCTCTCCGAGATCGTCACATCGCCGTCGACCAGGGTCGGGACCCGGCCGTTCGGGTTTATGCGGGTGTACTCCGGGCCCCGCATCTCCCTCTGACCGAGTGTGAAGCGCTCCAGCTCATAGGTCCTGCCTATCTCTTCAAGAAGCCAGACCGTGCG
>Ga0315899_10009224_pt1 | contig 10586 bp, 24 predicted proteins | sample LakEriMetagenome_2_FD_203518 | JGI IMG/M metagenome (GOLD analysis project Ga0315899, IMG submission 203518) | Freshwater fungal communities from buoy surface, Lake Erie, Ohio, United States - Buoy 4 MA112 | ecosystem: Environmental > Aquatic > Freshwater > Lake | place: USA: Lake Erie, Ohio...
CATTATTGTCGGACATATCTGCGATAGCACCCAGATGAATAACCCAATCGTAATCTCGTACGTCAGGCCAACATTCTGGATCTGGATCCCAATCCCATCCTGCAACTTCCCAATCGGGTTGCAGGCTTAGGAAAGCCATCATATTCTTTCCGATGAATCCTTCGGATCCTGTAACTAGAACATTCATTACTCAACTTCAAATAGATCAGGATCAAGTTCTAAATCTGTACTTTCAGGTTGTGCTATCTTAGTAGGATCATACAAATCTGTACGCTCTGCTGGAATCATAAATCTATCCATCATCTTCTTAACATAGCACCACTTAGGTCCTCGAACAATACCATCCGCTGTTGTGATGACATAGTTACGACTGTTAAAGTAGTCAAAGAGATCTTGAATTGTTTTGCCAAATGCACGAGGCTGTGTCTCAACACACTCAACTTGTACAATAGGACGATTAGTAGCAATAGTGTTACTAGCGCCTTCTAGGACATTAAGCTCATAACCTTCTACGTCAATTTTAATGATATCTACATCTGTAAAGTTATAGCTGTCTAGTGTAAGTTGCGGAACACTGACACGTTGGTATCCTGTGTTTACTTTAACAGCACGACCTGTGACAGTCTTATAGCCATCATTGCTTACACGATTGTGTCCATCGTTTTTCTTAATGTGCATTTCCACAGTACCGGGCACAGGACCCAATGCTACATTGTATGTTTGAATCTTAGCAGTAGGCAACAGACTTGCCCATGTACCATCTGTCTGTTTCCACCAACCCTGTGCAGGGTCCTGGTGATTAATATTAAGTGCAATATTATCTAATGCCACTTGATAAGTAGCAGGCACCGGCTCAAAGCTATGTACCTCTTGTGCAAAGGTAGCATATTCCCAAGTGTTCATACCGATGTTCATACCGATGTCTAGCATCTTACGTGGCTGAGGACATAAGGCACGAAGATGCATTAAGTTTTGTTTCTGGTAAGGACCAGCACGAAGTCTTTGGGTATAGAAGCTATCGCTATCCCACACCCACATTTGCCTACCTATTTTATTTGTAATTTTTATTAATTGTGTTTGAGCCTGTACTGACATAAGTTCTCCTTGTCTACTATTATATATGGTCGCAGACAATAATGCAAGGCGAAACTGGCCTTAAATATCCCACACTTGAAATAGACTTTCTTCTGTATTGTTACAGTAAGGAATCATACCATACTTGGCTTCAAATGCTCCCATGAGCTGATCCTCTAGGGCATCAAACTTATCTGTAAACCAAAAGGCAATTTCAACATCGTCAAAGTTAGTAAGTCCTTTTTCTAAACGAAGCTCACGATACTTGGCAAAGTATTCTGTAGTGCCTACACCCGAATTCCATTTGTCTGTGCCATCTAACTTAACACCGTGTTTCCAAACACGATCGCTAATATCTTTACCTTTACCAATGTAAAAGCCATTGGGGAAGATACTATCTCGTAAAATATAGATACCGGGCTTGCCTACTTCAAGGGGGCAAGGACGAACATCTAATGCTTCTGTTAGTTCTGTTTTTGCAAAGGTAGCAGTACCACCATACTTACGTGAACGCAGGCGCCAACCACAATCGGTGTGGGTACGATCTTTACTTGTACGATCCTGTTCATAATGTTCGTAGACATCGCCAACGAACTTATAAAATTTAGTACGATTTACTTTTGCCATTTGCTAGTCCTTGTGTGTTGATATGTAATTATAACATTAAGTGTGAAGAATGTCAATTGATTAACAATCTAAATGGCTATTCATCCAATCTCTAAATTGAATCCATTCCTCTTTAAGAATATCTCGTTTCCAAATATTATAGATCAAAGGAACAATAACCAAATTGTCAATAGTCAACACACCGCCTTTGGCTCTAGGTATCTTGTGATCTGGGCTAGGCATGTGCATAAAGTCTTCAGTAACCTTATTTGCACCCATTCCATAACATACTTTCCTATTGCCAAAATAGTCTGGTGCTATTGCATACAGCTCTTCGGGAGTTGCATCATACTCAGGTTGCCTGCTCCAATAGATACAGCGCAACATTTTCAAATCCATTCGTCCTTCCATAACTGCCAGATGGTAGTCACCGTTAATATAGGTAGCACCATCTGGCATCTTGTTAGGACGAGCTTCATTAGCTAAAATGAGCTCGTTCGTTGTCATTAAGAGATCAACCAATTGTGTACACGGATAGTTTCACCGTACTTGTTCACAGGCGCAGTCATACCATGCTTGTTGCCTTTGTACTTGTAAACATGATAAAGGGCATGTCCAACTTTAATTTCAGGACCAATACCGTTACCCTTGCCGTACTCATCGTTAACTGCTTTCTTGCAAGTAGCATGAAGACTTTCACTTCCTGTTCCAAACTCGTCTAGGATTACCTTTGACAAGTGTTCTAGTTTAGGATTAGTTAAACTACCATTATCAATTGCAGTTTTTAAATCAGGAATAGTCCAAGTGTTATCTTGTTGACTAATCAAGTTAGTAAGTCCTAGCAAGTTTGCAGACTTGATAGTTTGATCATCGTAGCAACGAATATGAATTGCTGCCGCAATGTCCATATTAGTAATACCCATACGTGCTGCCTTAAGCAAATCGCCCATGTGACTAATGCCCCGGTTGCTACTGGCTGCAGGATCGTTTGCACGACAAATACGGATGGTCCAACGACTGGCCCAATGTTTAATATCAAGCATCTCTTGATCTTCACGGAATGGACGCTTGCCACTGTTGATATAAATCTCAGCACGGCTTGAGCGGTTACGATAGTTGTCGTATGGCTCGCTGGGCAAGTTATCTACGTTACATGCACAGAATTGATCAATGTCTACTGTAGGGTCATCGCTAGTACGATATTGCACAGCCATATATCGCATACCAAAAAACAAGCAAGCCATGGTACGATGTTGACCGTCGTTAATATATACGTGGCCCGAACTGTCCTTACGACCGATTGCGTTAAACACTGACCATGGGTCAAATTTAAACACAATGCCAATGCAATGACGGAGATATAGGATACGTTGGCTACCGTAGTTAATCCAAAGATTTTCTACAGCGTGTCGCTCAGTGCCTTCCATAGGCATAAAAGCGTGTTGTGGTAAGTCTACGCCCCACATGGCTTTTGAATCAGCAAGATTGTCAAGTGCAAGAATCCAACTATCCAAAATAGTCAGCATGCCACCGCGTGTTTGATTAACCCAAAGTTTTTCAGGAATCTTTTCTAGTCGTTCTGCAATTTCTGTTTGGCTTAGTGTGCGGTAGTCAACTCGTTGATTTTTAGGACCAAAAACCAATTCGAGATTGTCGCCAAATTTTTGTTTGATAGCATCGGGATATCCTGTGTTAGTATATAGGCTGGCTACATATCTACTTGCCTGCCCATCTGTAACAGTAACGGACTCCGGTGCGGATGTGATTGTGTCTTTAAGTTTCATAAATTTCCTTATCCAAAAGTTTAAAAATTTGTTAGCACCACGCTAACAGGTCTAATTATACACTGATTTTAATATTTGTCAACTGGCTATCTGTCCATTTGACAAAAATGCCTATCTGTTATATAATAGCACATCAACAACATTTTCGTAGAGGACTATTATGGAACAGGCATTCAAAGAGACTACGGTTTGGGCAGACGGTAACACTTCTATCAATCACACATATCTTTTGAACGGTGACAAAATGGTTGCCTATATTCGATATGGCACTACGGAACCATTTTGGTTTAAGACACCAATCAAAATAGACAAGCGTGGACGTAAGTTTGAACAGGTTGATTCAATGCTGTTCCACAGCTCATTTAATGTGTTCACACCCAATAACATTAAAGAAGTTGAGGGTAGTAAGGGTGCTAAGTACATTGTTAATTTAGACGAGAACACTTGCACCTGCCCAGGTTATACATTTCGTGGTACTTGCAAACACGTTAAAGAATTGGAGCCAGCATGAACGAACAGTTGATTGGTGATTTATTTGCAGAAGCAACACGGCGCATGACCGGTAGTTCAAGCAGAGAGTTTAGCGAAAAGTTCGCCCAGTTGATTGTGGCAGAAATGTTAAAGACTTGTGAAGAACATCCTGGTTGGACTGGTCGAATGATTAGTGAGCATATTAAACAACATTTCGGAGTTGAAGAATGATAGTCAAAAGTTACGATTACTCAAGTCTTATCACAGACAACGACGAGGAAGATGCTTGCCACATTATCAAAGGCATTATCGACTCTGGCAACTACTTTACTAACAGTCCTCCGTTCCAAACCAGAGAGAATCTATTTGCCAGGCAGGAAGCAGTGTGGCTAAAATACCGCATGACCTTTTTGACGAGTGCGTTTTTGTATTTGGGCAAGGAGCACAAGGTAGCTAACATGCAGGCGTGGAGCTTTATGACCAACAAAGCATCACAGCCTGATAGAGATAAACTGTGGCACCATCATGACAAGCACGGTATGAAAGGGTTGAGCGGCATCTTGTATTTGCATGTGCCCGAAATAACTTCTGAGGCCGGAACTGAAATGGCACCTAATGGTCCGGAAGGTGTGGGTAAGTTCTATGTGGGGCCAAACAAGCATACATGGAATATCTATCCAAGTGAGACTTGGCACAGGCCTGGCATTAACTTTTCCGATGACTATCGTTATATCATTGCTGTTGATGTTGGGTACTACGAATGAAAATCACTGTTAAGAAAACAGACAAGCGATATACTGGTTCAGATGTATTTGGCTACGTAGTTGATGTTAGGACTACTCCATTTCCAGTAATTCACAACAAGTTAAACAAGAGTCAAAAATTTACTCAGTTCCAACAGGTGCGAGATTGGTGCATACAGACTTGGGGTATGAGTTGTGAACGTGAACACTACTTACAAATGCTCAATGATGAGTTTGATGTTAACGCACATTGGTGTTGGCACACTGAGTTTTACGACACTAAGATCTATTTGCGTACAGACAAAGAGGCCAATTGGTTTAAACTGAAATGGCTATAAGTGTTACCGTTGAAGGCCGAGACCCAAACGATATCCTGGACATAGTTAAACAACTACGTGCCAGTGGATTGGTACAAGGGGTGCATTTTGACTTTGCCTTTAATCAAAGCCGCTGGGATGAAATGATTGGCGAGATACCCAAGTTCACTACCTTTACCTTCTATGAAGAAAAGTATTCAACTCTATTTGCATTAAAATACCTATCATGAAATATAACTTTGATTACCGTGTCAAACATCAAGACAATGTTGGAGACTTGGAATATTTTATTTCCAAATTTGAGTGTCGTGTTGAAGACAGTCGCGAGTACAATCAGTATATGAGACAGGTGCCTTATCATCGTGATTTTTACGATAGTGACAATTTCAAAGTGGAAACTAAGGTCACTCCTATGAAAGCCATACACTTGACTTCGGACAACCTAGCAAAGTTAGTGGCAGAGCAGGAACACATGCAACGGCTTAGTGATGATGCTGCGTTTGGCAAAAGAATATGGACACAGATACATGAAGATAAACGAGTACGAGATTCTAATCCCGCAGTGGAAAAGGCCTATCGCAACTACCAAATGTTGCTGGAGTTAGCACGTAAATGACATTAGAAGAAGCACTATTAGAAGACGCGGCACAGAAGATGTCTGATGATATCGATCGGCAGGTACTTAAAGGTGTGGGCTATGTTTTTGATTACTATTTAGAGTATGGCCGGGGCACAATCTTTGGGCAGGAGTATCTTTCAGTGGCTCCTATGAACGCAGAAGCTCAGTGGAGTGATATGATGGCATGGATGATTAAGACATTTGGCCCTACACCCTTTGATAGTATATGGATGCCTGATCAACGTTGGCATGTTAACAATGCTAAGTTTTGGTTCCGCGATCAAAAGGACCGCGATTGGTTTGTGTTGAGGTGGACATGACAGGATTCAACAGTAAACGAGCAATGGCTATTGGCAGGCAAACAGGCAACTCAGATTTCAATCAAACATTGCAAAAGTTCTATGATATGCAACCTTCTCCTAAAATCATTTGGCATCAACTGCCAGGACATAAACTTAAAGCCACATGGATTCCTAGTGATAGCAGAAGATTTGAAATGGGTTTGAAAGAATCTGATATGGATCCAATCCAAAAGTGGTGTCAGGATAGCAAATGCGGCAAGCGTATTAGTTTTGATATGTTTCAATTCAAAACAGATAAACAGATAACTATGTTCTTATTAAGGTGGAGTTCCTAATGATTTTAAAAACATGTGAAGTTGGTATGTTCAGACTTCCGGGCATTACTATTGAGGCTGAGGAAGAAGAAACTATTACAGAAGAACAGCTTAAAGAAATGGAAGACTGGTGCAATAGTGAGTTTGGTACAGGTATGCGTATGACTGACAAGCTGTTTAGTTTTCGAAAAGAAAGCCAGCGTGATTGGTTTATCTTACGTTGGAGTAAGACTTAACCAAAATGCTTTACATTTAATCTACTTGAGCTTATAATACTTGTATTATGATTAATTTTGATTTTAACATTAGTAATCCGTTTAGTTCTAGATGGGGTACGTTATTTGTTTCTTCAAAAAAGATTACAATACATAAGGCAATAGAAGCTAATCTGTACAAGACAAATGCCATTGTTAGCATTAATCTTAGGATTAGTATTAAAGGCGATCATGCAGGCATACAACTTACAGGCGGACTATTAGGCTATGAAGTCGAACTACATTTCTATGATACCCGACACTGGGACTACGAAAACAATTCTTGGGCTACTTACGATCGCTAGCATTGTAGGTTGTGCTTCTGCACCATCTAGTCCTAGTAACCCGATTGCACCAATTGCAATCGATTGCCGTTATGCAACATCTATGTCTGCAGAATTAGAGCGTGTTATTTCTAATCCATCTGTTAGTTATACCAATTGGGAGCGAACATTCGCTAACTTATCTGGATATCAAACAGCCCAACAACGTACATCATCAGCAAAGACTGTGCTATGGACTATAAGAACTCGGTGCCCTGGCTTTTAATACTCCTTGCAGGAGTAGCCAACGCAGAATGTTATATGCGATCTGCAACTGTCAGCAAAGGCAATAGCACTATCGACGCTATTGCCGATTATAAGAAAGAAGTTGTTCCTACAGGTTCAGGAAAGAATCTCTGCAGAATAACATTTCGAGCACACATTAATGGTAAATGGTACACTGCTCAAGGTGAGAACATTGCTCAAACTTGGGGAGACTTAGATATAGCCTGTGCCAAAGCAGGACAAGCCGCCCAAAGTAACATATTAGATACTGTAGCAGGAAAAAAGATTACTGTTGATCAAGAGATGATGTGTACTGATCAACCTATGCCCAAATTTAAAGACAATGTTAAGGTTGGAGATATTATTTGGGAAAGTAGTGTTCAACCTCATCCAATCCATTATGATAATTTTAGATACCGTGGCGCATTGTGTCGTTGGTTTGTCGAGTCCATTCCACAGGCAGGTCGCGTGGATATGAGCCAAGGTATCATGTGTCGCATTTCGGAACAAAAAGTTTGGAAAGTTGTTGACAAATGGTAATCGTTCAAGTATAATAAACATATCGCAAACACACACAGAAAGGCTCATATGCGAAATTTTGTTATTGGTACAGTCTTTGGACTAGTCTTAGCTACTGTTGGATTCAGCGGTATTGCTCGTATGCTAGACAAAGGCGTAGACACAATCAAAACTCAGTCACAGGAGATTGCAAGATGAAAACAGTATTTGTAATCTTATTGGCCACCGTGCTTGCAGCCTGCGGCACAGTCCGTGGTACTGCTAGCGGATTCGTAGGCGGCGTTGGTATTGACGTTAACACTGTTGGCGACGGACTTGGTTCGCTTGCAGATAAAATTAAACCTGAAAGCAGAAAATGAAACGACTTTTTACTCTATTACCAATCGTAGCTGTACTGGCCGCATGTGGTACAACTGATCCTATGGCTAAACGTGCTGAACAAGAACGTGAACGACAGGTACGACATGTTGAACGTACAATTGACAAAGCACCAAAGTGGATGACAGAACCTCCAACAAGTTCTTCAGCAGTCTATGCCGCTGGCACTAGTGTTAGTGGTGACTATTCTATGGCTATTCACAAAGCCAAAGCTGATGCCTACGGAAAGATCTGTATGAGCGTTGGAGGTACTGCCAGTCAACAGACTAAGATCTATCGTACTGACAGCGAAGCGACTAGCACTGAGTTTAGCGAAATGGCTTTGAAGTCTAGCTGTAAGGAAGTAGACCTCACAGGCGTTGAAGTGTCCAAGGACGGTATTAAGATGATTGCTGAAGGCAATAGATATCGTGCCTATGTGTTGGTTGTTATGCCAACAGGTGATGCTAATGTTCTACGTCGTGCCAAAGAGGCAGCACGTCAGCGTGAACTGGCAGCGTCACGAGCACCGCAGGCTTTTAAAGAGTTAAACTAATCATGGTGAGGCTTGCTACGGCTATTATGGCTTGGGCAAGTCTCACAGGTTGTGCCGCCTACAATACAGCCAGTGTTGCCAGTGTAGTTACTACAGGTAAAAGCATCGTAGATCACGGCGCTAGCATAGCCACTGGTGCCGACTGTAACATGCTCAAACACTTATGGACTGGCAAATACATTTGCGAGCAGTCTCCTACTTACAATCAACACGCACTATAATATGTCAAGTCTAGCTGAATACTTTTCTGCCAACAGACCTAAGCCTAAGTTCTCGTTTGGAGATAGGATAGAAGGTACTTATAAAAAAATACCTTATGTAGGTACAGCCTACACTGATAATATGCGTAATGAAACAGAAGGACCTATGGTCTCTGTGCACCTAGATTTGCCAATGAAGATTGGCAAAGAGTGGCACCACTATATTCGTGTAACATATAAAGACATTAAAAGTCTACGCAAATAAAAACTAATTGTTAGTAGTAGTAGATGTAGATGTAGTTGTAGTAGTAACATTAGGTTGTAACAACGGAAGAGCATCTACTAGTTTAATTCCTAGTCCTGATAAGTTATTCATACCGGTATTTGCTACAGAAGTAACTGAGCTCAATCCAGTAGTAGCAATAGTAGAAGCAGTAGTAAGACCAGTAGTAGCAATATTATTAGCCGCTGTGAGTCCTGCATTGGCAATTGTAGTATTAGATGTTGCCATATTGCCATTCATGGTAGCAAACGTTGCATTTGTGTTTTGTGCCACTGCTGTTTGATTGTCGCTTTGTCTCATACCTAAAGCAGTTGAGTTATTACTTTGTGCAATGGCAACTTTACTATGTTGACTAATAGTATAAAACTGTCCAAATGTAGGTAATAATACACCTGCCCAACGTAATGCAGTTTCGCTTGAGCTTACTGGAGCGGCAACTTGTTGTTTAGGAGAGTTACCTCCACCACCATTAAATTGGATGCTCATTACGGCTGCAACTTTTGCCGCAGTATCGCCTTGCTTGGCAATTTCAGCTAGTGCTTGGTATCTAGCTGTTTCTTTTTGAGCTTCTGATTGTGCGATTCTCTGTTGTGTTTCGGCATATAACTTGTAATCGTTTGATGCGCATCCGGAAAGAAGGACTAGGCTGCCGGTAACAGCCATCAAGGTTTTTTTCATAAGATTTTTCCTAATTGTTAGGAAACCCCTTAAGAAAAGATTCTCTGGCTGACCGCAACCCTTCCCTAATACAATGTAGGTTTCACCATTATTTATAATAGTAGTTGATTTATCGATTAAAATATGCTACAATCTATCATGACTAAAGTAGATCTAAATAAAATTAAAACTAACGATACTCGTAAAGCTGTTACTTGGTTACTACATACTTTTGGACCTTGTGGTGATCGGTGGATGCTTAAAGACTTATCCTATGTAGAATTCCGTAAGGATAGAGATGCTACTTTATTTTTATTACATTGGAGTTAATAATGATCAAAGGAATAAACTCAAGCGGGCGTTATCTTACCGTAACTGGGGGAACACCATCTAACCCATACATCAGTCCAGGTAGTGTAGGAGCAGGAATGATGAGATACAATCCCAATATGAACTGCATTGAAGTCAACGACGGTAACATGTGGAAGCAATTAGATATGAGTTATGCTTCAGTTGAACTTAATTCAGATACTGAGGCACTGTTAGAGTGGGCAAGACTAGAACGTACTAAGCAACGAATCCTTGCAGAGCGCATTGAACAAAACCCTGCGCTAAAGAAAGCCTATGAAGCTGTAATTCGAGCCCAGGAAAACTTTGATATCCTAGATAGGATAGTTGGAGATGATTTGGACAGAGAACTCCGCGAGCTTGCACCGTAAATACATTATGAAAAAAACTCTTATTGCCCTAGCCATGTATACATTTGGCTCTTGCTATGCTAATGGTGCTTATGCTCTCTATAACTACGAACGAGAAGAATTGCAAGTAAGTCATAACTTCCAAGAAGTCCGTAGCATTGCCAGTATCACTAAACTTTTTACTGCTGTGACTATTCTACGCAGTGGTATTGACCTTGACGAGAAGGTTAAAGTAACAGGCAAGTCAGGTGGCCGCTTTGTACGTGGCACGATGGTTAGCCGAA
>Ga0315899_10009225_pt1 | contig 10585 bp, 14 predicted proteins | sample LakEriMetagenome_2_FD_203518 | JGI IMG/M metagenome (GOLD analysis project Ga0315899, IMG submission 203518) | Freshwater fungal communities from buoy surface, Lake Erie, Ohio, United States - Buoy 4 MA112 | ecosystem: Environmental > Aquatic > Freshwater > Lake | place: USA: Lake Erie, Ohio...
CGTTCAGTCTCCATGCGATGACCATGAAGCCCAACAAGAAAATAAGCACCCACACGCCAATGCGCACCCGTGAGTTTTGGACCGGCTCGGCCATCCATTGCAAGTAGCTGACCAGGTCACCCACAGCTTGGTCATATTGCAAGGGCGTCATGGTGCCAGGTTTGACCTGCTCCCAGCCCTTGAAAACCTGAACCTCGTGGCCGTGTTGCTGGGTCACATCAAAAACGGGGCGGCGCTCGCCTTGCAGCTCCCACAGCACATGGGGCATGCCCACATTGGGGAAGGCCAAGTTATTCCAGCCCGTGGCCTTGGTGTCGTCGCGGTAATAGGTGCGTAAATAGGTGTAGAGGTAGTCGGCACCCGTGCCACCACTGCCAGAGCGCGAGCGCGCCACCAGGGTCAAGTCGGGGGGGAGACCACCAAACCAATCTTTGGCTTGGCGTGCATCGATGTTGGCCTTCATGGTGTCACCGACCTTGTCGGTGGTGAACAACAAGTTGTCCTTGATTTGTTGCTCGGTCAAGCCGATGTCGGTCAATCGGTTATAGCGCATGTAAGCCGCAGAGTGGCAGTTCAAGCAGTAGTTCACAAACAGCTTGGCACCGTTTTGCAATGCGCCCAGGTCGTTGGTCTTGTTGGGCGCTTTGTCCCAAGCGATGGTGTCGCCACCACCAGCCCACACACCAGACAAACAGCCCAGAGATACCAACAAAGAGATGAGAATTTTTTTCATGTTGATGTTCCTGCGCGCTCAGTGGGGGGTGAAGGTCACGCGGTCCGGCACGGGCTTGGTCTCACCCAAGCGGCTCCACCAGGGCATCAGGAGGAAAAAGCCAAAGTAAAACAAGGTGCCAACTTGTGAGACGCGCTCACCGATGGGTGAAGGCGGTTGCACACCCAAATAACCCAGGATCACGAAGTTGATGACAAAAATGCCGTAGAGGTATTTGTGCCAATCGGGGCGGTAACGGATCGACCTGACTTCGCAGTTGTCCAACCAGGGCAGGAAGAACAAAATAATGACTGCGCCACCCATGACCACCACGCCCCAAAACTTGGCGTCAATCTTGAGCATCAAGCCCATCATGATGACCGCTGCGGCCACCACCGCAGCTTTGAGGAAGCTGGGCATTTTGATGCGGGTGACCCCCAAATAGGCGGCGATCACCACACACAACACCAGCGCATACATCATCTCAGTGGTGATGGCGCGCAGCATGGAGTAGTAAGGGGTGAAGTACCACACGGGTGCAATGTGCAACGGTGTTTTCAGCGGATCGGCCGGGATGAAGTTGTTGTACTCCAAGAAGTAGCCACCCAACTCAGGTGCAAAAAAGACGATGGCTGTGAAGATCACCAAGAAACCCGTCACGCCCAAGATGTCATGCACCGTGTAATAGGGATGGAAAGGAATGCCGTCCAAGGGGCGACCTTGCTCATCTTTGTACTTTTTGATTTCAACGCCATCGGGGTTGTTGGAGCCCACCTCGTGCAAAGCGATGATGTGGGCCGCCACCAAACCGAGCAGCACCAAAGGCACTGCAATGACGTGAAAACTAAAGAAGCGGTTCAAGGTGGCGTCACTCACCACGTAATCGCCACGGATCAGCAAAGCCAAGTCGGGGCCAATCACAGGCACAGCCGCAAACAGGTTGACGATCACCTGCGCGCCCCAATAAGACATTTGGCCCCAGGGCAGCAAGTAGCCCATAAAGGCCTCGGCCATCAGACACAAGAAGATGGCGCAACCAAACAGCCATACCAACTCACGGGGTTTGCGGTAGGAGCCGTAAATCAGGCCACGGAACATGTGGAAATAAACGACCACAAAAAAGGCCGAGGCGCCGGTGGAGTGCATGTAGCGAATCAACCAACCCCAAGGCACATCGCGCATGATGTATTCCACCGAGGCGAATGCCAGCGCTGCATCGGGCTTGTAGTGCATGACCAAGAAAATGCCCGTGACAATTTGAATCACCAGCACAAACAAGGCCAAAGAGCCGAAAAAGTACCAGAAGTTGAAATTTTTGGGCGCGTAGTATTCGCTCAAATGCTCTTTGAAGAGCTTTGAAGCCGGAAAGCGGTTGTCCACCCAGTTGAGCAACTTGTCGCCCGTGCTGGCGTTGGGGGAGATTTCTTTGAATTCAGCCATGTTGGTTCCTGTCAGGCTTTTTTGTCTTCGCCGATGATCAGCCGAGAGTCGGACAAATACATGTGCGGGGGCACTTCCAAGTTGTCTGGGGCTGGCTTGTTTTTGAACACACGACCAGCCATGTCAAACGTCGAGCCGTGGCATGGGCACAAAAAGCCACCCGCCCAGTCATCGGGCAATGAAGGCTGTGCACCCTCTTGAAACTTATCCGACGGTGAGCAACCCAGGTGCGAGCAAATACCCACACCGACAAAAAATTCAGGCTTGATCGAGCGCGCTTGGTTGCGGGCGTACTCGGGAGTCAGGTCTGCGGGGTTGCGCTCAGACTTGGGATCGGCCAATTGGGCCTCGGTCTTTTTGAGGGAATCCAACTGCTCGGGGGTGCGACGCACAATCCAAACTGGCTTGCCGCGCCACTCAATGGTGAGCTTTTCGCCGGGCTTGATGGCACTGATGTCCACTTCAACCGCTGCGCCTGCAGCCTTGGCTTTCTCAGAGGGTTGAAAAGTGCTGACAAACGGTACAGCTGTGGCGATACCGCCGACTGCACCAGCGCAACCAGTGGCGATGAGCCAGGTGCGCTTGCTGGTGTCCAAACGGGTGTCACTCATGAAAATCCTCGAATTTACGTCGCATGTTGGGTCAACCTGCGATTGTAACTGAGCCACCAAGCACCCTACTGATGCCACCCTGTCACCGCAGCCATGGCCTTGGTGGAGGGGGTCCATCTATTGAACACTTAATAACTCATTGGAGGTGCGGCATGTGGCAAGAATTCAAAGCCTTTGCCATCCGGGGCAATGTCATCGATTTGGCCGTGGGGAATGATCATCGGCGGGACGTTTGGCCTGCAAAACAAACCCTGAGGGTCAAACAGCCCTGGCCGACAGGGTCCTGGCCATGGCCAGCGCGGCCAACAAGCTCGAAGGGTCGGCCACGCCCTGTCCGGCAATGTCATAGGCCGTACCGTGGTCGGGGCTGGTGCGCACAAACGGCAGCCCCAGCGTGACATTCACCCCATGGGCCAGGCCCATGTATTTCACCGGGATCAAGCCTTGGTCGTGGTACATGGCCACCACCGCGTCAATGGCATTGGGCTGACCATGGCTGGCGCGGGCACGCATGAACACCGTGTCTGGCGGATAGGGGCCACTGGCATCGATGCCCAAAGACCGCGCCAACTCCAATGCCGGCTCGAGGATGTCAATTTCTTCACGGCCCATCAAGCCACCCTCGCCGGCATGTGGGTTGAGACCCGCCATGGCCAACCGGGGCGGCCCACCGTTTGGGTTGCGCAAACTGGTATGCGCAATGCGCAAAGTTTGCAACACGTTGTCCACCGTGACCGCTTCGATGGCTTGGCGCAACGAGACATGGATGCTCACCAGCACCGTGCGCAACTCTGGGTTGGCCAACATCATGCGCACTGGCAGTTGGTCCACCGGCACGCCCAGGTGGCTGGCCGCCAGCGACTGCAACAACTCGGTGTGGCCCGGAAAGCTTTCGCCCGCAGCGGCCAAAGCCGTTTTGTTCAAGGGCGCGGTGACCACAGCCTGCACCTGACCGTTGAGGGCCGCTTGCGCCGCAGCGCGCACGCTATCGGCGGCCAAACGCCCAGTGGCTGCGCTCACCTGCCCCCAAGGGGGAATGTCCCTCTCCACACCCACCTGCCAGACCGGGATCACCCCTTGGGGCATGGCCAAGGCCTGACTCAAGTCGGAAATCACGGCCACGCTGAGCTTTGGGTCCAACTTCAAAAAATGCAGCGTGTGCTGCATGATGCGGGCATCACCAAAGACCAGGCAGCCTCGAGCGGCGGTGGGGTGATCAAAGGCTTTGGCAATGATCTCGGGACCAATGCCCGCCGCGTCGCCCAAGGTGATGGCCACTGGCCTTTGGTCGGACAAAGCGCTCCCCTCAGGCCGGGTTGTCAATATCAATGAATCGATGATCAAGGCCCAACTGCGCAGCCACATGGGTTGCCACGGCGGGTGCGCCAAAGCGCTCGGTGGCGTGGTGGCCACAGGCAAAAAATGCCACCCCTGTTTCACGCGCCAAATGGGCTTGGGGCTCAGAAATTTCCCCGGTCACAAAGGCGTCGGCGCCTGCGGCAATCGCCGCCTCAAAATAAGACTGGGCCCCACCCGTGCACCAGGCCACACGCCGGATGGGTCGCGCGGCATCATCGGCCCCCACCCACACGGGTGCACGGCCCAAACTCTGCTGCAAGTGCGCCGCTAAGGTTTGGGCGTTGGGCCAGGCGGTGCCATCAAGGGCTTGGCCCAGGCAACCCAATTGCTGCTCGCCAAAATTTGTGTCTGTGCGCCAGCCCAAACGCTGCCCCAACTGGGCGTTGTTACCCCAGTCGGGGTGGGCATCCAACGGCAGGTGATAGGCCAGCAAATTGATGTCATGGGCCAACAACAAGCGCAGGCGTTGCTTCATCCAACCGGTGACCGTGCCGTCTTGCCCGCGCCAAAACAAGCCATGGTGGACGAAGATCGCATCGGCCTTGGCTTCAATGGCCGCTTCGATCAAAGCCTTGGACGCGGTCACGCCCGAGATCAACACATTGACCTGCGCCTTGCCTTCCACCTGCAAGCCATTGGGCCCGTAATCCTTGAACCGCTCTGGGGAGAGCAAGGTTTGGCACGCTTGCAGCAACTGATCGCGGTGGGCGCTCATCGATCGACCGGCCTTTGCTTGGGCCTCTGGGCCGGGTTGACCGACACCGACAGCGGGCTGCCACCACGCTCAATCGACAAAGAGGCCGTCACACCCGGCTTGAGTGCTGCAATGGCGGCCAGCAATTGATCAACGCTTTCCACCGACTTGCCATCGACACCCAAGAGCACGTCCCCTGGGCGCACACCCGCCTTGAAAGCCGGGCCGTTTTGCAGCACACCGGTGACCACCACGCCTTGCAGGCGAGAAATGCCAAACGACTCGGCCAACTCGGGGGTCAGGTCATTGGGCTCCACGCCCACCCAGCCGCGAACTACCACACCGTTTTTCACAATGCCTTCCAGCACCTGGCGCGCGGTGGAAACAGGGATGGCAAAACCAATGCCCATGTTGCCGCCCGAGCGCGAATAAATGGCCGTGTTGATGCCCATCAAATGGCCTTGGATGTCGACCAAAGCGCCCCCCGAATTACCTGGGTTGATGGCGGCATCGGTTTGGATGAAGTTTTCAAAGGTATTGATGCCCAAGCGGCTGCGCCCCAATGCCGACACGATGCCGCTGGTGACCGTTTGGCCCACCCCAAACGGATTGCCAATCGCCAGCAGTCGGTCGCCCACTTGAAGCTCATCGGAATTGCCCCACACAATGACGGGCAACCGATCGAGTTTGATTTTGAGCACGGCCAAATCGGTATCGGGGTCGGTGCCAATCACTTGGGCCTGGGTGCGACGGCCATCGTGCAAAACGATTTCAATTTGATCGGCGCCCTCGACCACATGGTTGTTGGTCAACACATAGCCCTCGGGGCTGACGATCACCCCACTGCCCATGCCGCCTTGGGGCACCTCTTCTTGATCACCATAGAAAAACTTGAACCAAGGGTCTTTGGCATGCGGGTTGGGGCCGGCGGCTCGGGTGGTGCTGATGCTCACAACTGCAGGTGACGCTTGCTTCGCGGCCGGGCTCAGACTGCCCACCGCCACGGCACCTGGCGTGCCCGCAGGTGCTTGCAGCAAATGCACCGCACCCGACCAATTGCCACCCGTGCCCACCCACTGGGGCTTGAGCGTGACCATCACGAACCAAATGGCCAACAACACCGTGACCACCTGAGAGAAGATGAGCCAATAGCGTTTCATGGGGTGTCAAGCCGCTGGTGGCTTCTCGGCGTCAGGGGCTTGGGTGTGGCGAATGAACAACTGCGCAGCCAAAATGCCCACTTCGTACAACAGGCACATGGGTATGGCCAGCGCCAGTTGCGACACCACATCGGGCGGGGTCACGATGGCCGCAATGACAAAGGCCAGCACCACAAAATAGGAACGAAAAGCTTTGAGCTTTTCAATCGACACCACTTTCATGCGGGCCAACACGACCACCACAATGGGCACTTCAAAAGCCATGCCAAATGCCAAAAACATGCTCAGAACAAAACTGAGATAGGCCTCGATGTCAGGCGCAGCCGTGATGCTTTTGGGGGCAAAACTTTGGATGAAGGCAAACACCTGGCCAAACACAAAAAAGTAGCAAAACGCCACACCCAAAAAGAACAAAAAGGTGCTCGACACCACCAGCGGAAATACCAATTTTTTCTCATGCGTGTACAAACCCGGCGCCACAAAGGCCCACATTTGGTACAGCACGACTGGCAAGGCCAACAAAAAAGCGGCCATCAACAAAATCTTGAGCGGCACCAAGAAGGGCGAAATCACCGAAGTGGCGATCATGGTGGCGCCCACCGGCAACTGGGCCACCAACGGGGCGGCCAAGATGTCGTACAAAGGGCCGGGGCCCGGGTAAAGGGACAAAGCAATGGCGAACACCGCAATGCCAATCACTGCTTTGATCAAGCGATCGCGCAGCTCAATCAGGTGCTGCACAAAAGGCTGCTCGGTGCCGGCCAGCTCGTCTTCCGGTTTGGTGGTGGGATCTGACATGCTGGGACTCTAGCCTAGGCGCTGCGGGCGAAACCGCGCCACCCGTGCCGCACCCGACAAAGCCTTGCTGCGAATGCCATGGCGGGCCTTGTACCACTGCGGAGCAGCCCCTTGTTTGATGCGCCACTTTTTCTTCGGGAGGGCGTATTCGGGGTAAACCACCTCAGGGGTGTAAGACACGGTATCCAGGCCTGCAGTGGCCGATTGCCAGTCTTTTTCAAAGTCGGTGCTGGCGGTGTGGACCTGGGTTTCCACGTCGCGGGCGGCGGACTCAACGGTTTCCTTCATTTTCTTGAGCTCTTCCAGGTCCATCGAGCGATTGACCTCGGCCTTCACATCGGCCACATAGCGCTGCGCTTTGCCCACCAAAGCTCCCAAGGTGCGGGCCAATTTGGGCAGTTTTTCGGGGCCAATGACAATCAACGCCACTACGCCGATCAGCGCGATTTTGGAAACACCCAGGTCGATCACGGCATTCGATCAGAGCTTGGGCCGGGCTTCGACGTCGATGGTGTTTTTGTCGGCAGCCGGGTTGGCCGCAGCCACTTGGGCCGCTGGGGCAGCGGTTTTGTCGTCAGCGGGGGCTGCGCCGGGTTGGCCATCTTTCACGCCATCTTTAAAGCCTTTGACAGCTCCGCCCAAGTCTGAGCCAATATTTTTGAGCTTTTTGGTGCCAAACACCAGCACCACGATCAATAAAACGATCAACCAGTGCCAAACGGAAAACGATCCCATGGGTATCTCCTGAACAATCTTGCGATTCTAGTGGGCAGCAAACACCACCCATTTCCAAGGGCTTATCCCCGCAACCAAGGACGCGGGCCACCCATCACATGAAAGTGCAAGTGATGAACCTCTTGCCCGCCTTCTGCGCCAGTGTTGGTGACGATGCGAAAGCCACCCTCGGGGTAAGGACGGGCCCCTTGCTCCAAAGCCAAGCGCGGGGCAAGTAACAAAATGCGGCCCAAAAGGGCCTGGTGCTCGGGCTCAGCCTGCGCCATGGACGGAATATGGGCCTTGGGAATGATCAAAAAATGAACTGGTGCCCACGGGTTGATGTCGTGGAAGGCAAAAATCTCTTCGTCTTCATAAACCTTTTTGCTCGGGATTTGGCCGGCAACGATTTTGCAAAAAATGCAGTTGGGATCGGTGTGCATGGTGGGTTTAGGGTGGTTCGCCGTGTCGCTTCGCTCCTCGCGATGACGGGCTAAATCTGCAAGTTTAATCTTGCCCGGCTTCACGGGCTTGCGCTTTGCGCAAGGCTTTTTCTTCCAAACCGCTCAAGCCCTCGCGGCGCGACAGCTCTTGCAGCACGTCCTCGGGGGTCAGCTGGTAATGCGACAGCGCCACCAAGCTGTGGAACCACAGGTCGGCCATCTCGCCCACCAACTTGTGCGGGTCGCCGCCATGGTCCAAGTCTTTGGCGGCCATCACCACCTCGGTGGCCTCTTCGCCAATTTTCTTTAAAAACGCGTCGGGGCCTTTGTGCAGCAATCGCGCCACATAGCTGGTGTCGGGGTTGCCTCCGTTAGCCGCTTTGCGGCTTTCAATCACGGCGGCCAAGCGGGCCAAGGTGTCGTCAGAGCTCATGGTTTGGCCTTGTAAATGGTGGCGGGGTCTTGCAACACCGGCTCGACGCTCAGCCACTGGCCGCCGTCAGGGCTGGCTTGCCAGCGTTGGTAAAAGCAGCTGTGCCGCCCCGTGTGGCAGGCAATGCTCGGGTCGTGGCCGGTTTGGGTGACGGTCAGCAAAATCACGTCGTTGTCACAATCGAGGCGGATGTCATGCACGGTTTGCACATGGCCGGACTCCTCGCCCTTGAACCACAGCTTGCCCCGCGAACGGCTGAAATACACCGCACGGCCGAGTTCGGCGGTTTTTTGCAACGCCTCGCGGTTCATCCATGCGAACATCAGCACGTCTTTGCTGCCAAGTTCCTGCGCGATGACCGGCACCAAGCCTTGCGCGTCCCATTTGATCGTGTCTAGCCAATTCATAGGGGGAGATGTTAAGGGCATCGCCCTGTCACGGCTTTTGCCATTTAGAATACATGCACAACTACCTGAACAGGTCCAGGCCATGCAAGTCATCAGTTACACAGACGCCCGCAACTCGCTCAAAGCCGTGATTGACAAGGTCATTGACGACCAAGCACCCACATTGATTCACCGCCGCGAAGGGGGCAATGCAGTGCTGATGTCAGAAGAGGCTTACGCCAGCATGCAGGAAACCTTTTATTTGATGTCCAACCCAGCCAATGCACGCGCTCTGTTGCGATCGATTGAACAGGCCAAAGCAGGAAAGGCCAAAAAGCGTCAGTTGTTGGATGTATGAGGGAGATCCACTTCACCCCTGATGGGTGGGACGCCTATGTGTGGTGGCAAGGTCAGGATCGCAAAACCCTCAAACGCATCAACACGCTGATCAACGCCGCTTGTCGAGACCCCTTTACCGGCATTGGCAAACCAGAACCCTTGGTGGGTAACTTGTCAGGCTATTGGTCACGCCGCATTGATGACACCCATCGGCTGGTTTACGAAGCAGATGATGTGGCCGTTCTGATCGTGGCTTGTCGGTTTCATTACGATAAATGAGCGGCCTTGATCAACAATCAGGCGCAACACTTGGTCAGCGTTGATCTGAAAATAGGCTGAATCTTGCCAAATTTTGCCAAGCCAAGATATCTAAACTTACCGCATGAGCACGATGAACATTTCCCTCCCCGAAGCACTCAAGTCTTTCGTTGATGAGCAGGTCAGCCAGCGTGGGTTTGGCACCAGCAGCGAATACGTTCGAGAATTGATCCGCAAAGACCAAGACCGGCGTCAACTGCACAGTTTGCTATGAGAAGGTGCGGGTTCTCAGCCCACACAAGCCGTCACGCCCGCTTACTTTGTGGGGCTGCGCGAGCGGGTGGGCAAAGCCAACAAGACCCGTAATAAGGCGTGAAAGCCAATCTAGGCGAATCAAAACTCTATTGGGCATCGATCATCGGTAAGGCTGGTGGGAGCTTGGTCATAGCCTCTCCGTCCAATACTCTGGGCAACGCTTGTGTGCGGCAACGACGAGCACCTCAATGCCTGAATCCACTATCCGGTAAAGGATATTGAATGGAAAGCCAGGTACACGGTACTTGTGAATGGGTGGTGGAAGCTCGATGCGATAGCGCTCAGGTGTTTCGCACAGTGCTTGCATCGCTGCGTCGAAAGCCAACAGGTATCGAGCGCCTAGACTTGCTTTTCAAGATTCATAGCAAGCCACATGTTCAAGGTGCTCATCTCGCGCAGCCTCAGAAAAAAAGTAGCTCACTTGAGCAAGGCATTGGCTTGAAGCCGCACTTCCGCAGCAGAGATGAGTTTGGACAAACCCCGATCAATTTGCGCAGCACGGTTCGCGGCCTCATGCAACCAGAGCGCTTCAATTTCAGTTTCGGTCAGCGCGTCCAGGCTGGACAGTAACTGAGCAGCCAGCTCCGCACGTTGCTGCACAGGCAGTGAGAGCGCTTCGCTGGTGATGTTGGCAGTGTCCTTGAACAAATCCTATCATTTAGTTAGATCTAACCCCAAGGTTAAAGCTCACATCTGTACTGCGCCAGGCAATAAGCAGCCCATCACAAACAGCACCCAAACCGAATTAACACTGCGTTATTTTTGTGTATTGATGTGTAGAATTAACCCGTGAAAAGCACCGACATCCTCAAACAGCTCAAAGCCGACGGTTGGTATTTGGTGCACGTGGTGGGCTCGCACCACCAGTTCAAGCACCCCACCAAGCCGGGCAAGGTGACGGTGCCCCACCCCAAAAAAGATCT
>Ga0315899_10009226_pt1 | contig 10585 bp, 16 predicted proteins | sample LakEriMetagenome_2_FD_203518 | JGI IMG/M metagenome (GOLD analysis project Ga0315899, IMG submission 203518) | Freshwater fungal communities from buoy surface, Lake Erie, Ohio, United States - Buoy 4 MA112 | ecosystem: Environmental > Aquatic > Freshwater > Lake | place: USA: Lake Erie, Ohio...
GCCGAGTTCACAGTGCATGTGCGTGTACATGTTGATGTGTATGTCCATGCGAGTACAGTGTGCATGAGATGTGTGCTTGTCTGCGCAAACGTGCGCTGGTATGAATTGTGAGACCCTTGCGTCCTCCTCGCATACTTATGCTTGCTATCTCGCACCGTGTACAGTGCAGCTATTGCAACGGAATCTCAGCTCGGTGCCAACGATGCCCTAAGGTCCTTCTGAAGTCCTTTATATTATGCGCGGGCGGGTTGGAGCAAGATATTTGTGTGCAAGTGTGTGTGCTTGTGCGCACGCGAGTATGTGTGTGTGTGTGTGTGTGCTGTAGATAACACAATATCGTTCATACATGCCCACGCGCGTCTGCGCGTTTGATGTGTCAGCGGATTCTTCGACGTAGATGCATATGCGCGCGAGCGCGCAAACGTACGCACACTCAATCACGAGCTTTTGCGTGTGCCCGGATCCAGGGATTTGCACGGTCGCATGCAGACTGGTGTGACTTGCAGTGTGTTGTATGCTGCGGGGTTCTTGAAAGCTGGGGCTCGCTACCGGCTATAGATGGCAAAGCCCGTATTCGCCGTTGGTACTGTCTTCGCCTTAAACTCTGCACCGTAAACCTAAACCGTATTGGCCTTTGGTGCAGTCGCCGCCTACGTGCATCACTCACACTCACAGACGTGAATATATAGGTGTTCAGGATGTGTGCGGCACACTGTGCATGATCTGGAACAGCTGCGAACGATTTCTCCAGCAGGTTTCTTGCCTGCTGTATCTTTCTCGCGCAGACACGCACACGTCCGTACACCTTTTCAGAGCTACTACAATTCACTTTTATGACAAACAAAGACATACACGAATCGCCTCGAGCACTGGTCATTTTTCCTTCTCCAAGTCCTTGATGCAGCAGGGCCTCTCCCGACCTGGCTTCCCGTCACCGACCTCACCTTGTCTCCCTCTCTCACACACACATACACGCGCGCACACACAGTGTACCGGTGTTCCAACTGCCACGTCACCACAGTGCCATGCTCAACATGCGAACACGGAACGCGCCTCAAGACACGATCATCAGAAAGACCGGGGGGTTGGGGGGGAAGGGGAGGGAGGCCATGGGCAGGTGGGGCATCTGCTAGTGGAGCTGAAGGCAAGAAAGCAGAGAGTGACGAAGAGACCAAGGCAATGAGCTCGAAACAGTGCAGAGCATGTGTGTCGGGAAAAGAGTGGAGTGAATTGGAGCGTTACCATCGAGAAAAAAGTGCGATGAGTGCGATCAGTGCATCTAACACCCTTGCACCTAAAGCCCAAAAACCTCACATCAATTGTCGCGATGCGCTCAACGCAACCGCAATTCCTTTCGCGATGCACTAAACCCTAAAGCCTACCCTAAAGCCTGAAGCCTGAAGCCCGAACCGCACAGCTGAGATGAGCAGCGCGGCACACTCGCACGAAGCGCTGCTGCCAAAGCAACAGAAGCAGCTTTTGCATCGCCTCGAGGCGTTTGGTGAAATTCGCACGTATCGCAAAGACGAGGTGCCCTTCTGCTCCATGCATGTACACAAGCACACACGCCACAGCACTGACGCCCTCGTGGTTGTTATCGTGGTGCCCCCAAACCCTGCATGCTTGTACTACGCAAACTCAAGCACACGCGCAAATACACGCACGGCATTAGCACACACGCGAAGACACGCACAGCGCTGACGCTCCTCGCCGTGCCCCCAAAAACAAGGTACTGATCCAACAAGGTTCAGCCGAGCGACAGCTCATGGTAGTTCTCAAAGGCTCTGTTGTGGTGCAGAGAGCAAGGGCGGGTGGCAAAGCTAATGCCAAAGTCAGCAGTAAATCTGCGGCGGACTCGCCCGTTCTTGCTACCCTAGGTCAAAAGCGTTTTGAGTTTTGCTATCTGCTGTGAAGGAACCAATGCATACAAGATATGCTCGTCATGCCTGTATGTGTGAGCACTGCGCGCGTGCGTGTGCCCCCCTCCACCTTTGTTGGTGGATCTGCTTCCATAATATCACTCAGAAGACTCTTTGTGTTGACTGCGTGGGTGGAGAGAAACAACAGGCAGCCGGAATCAGGCAGCCGGATTTATGGTCCTGTCCGTCACACTGTCAAAAGATGTCGTCCCATGGGTGTGAATGTGTTCGTGTGTGCCGCGCAGGTCCTGGTCACACAGTTGGAGATATAGTGTTCCTGAAAGGTGGCAAGGCGACCGCGACGGTTCGGAGCATGCACAACGACGTTTCGGTCTTGGTTCTGCCTCGGTAAAAGTTTTCTTTGGCGTTTTGAGATGGCTGCTCTTCATCCTGGAACATTCTTGTGTGTATGTGTGTGTGCATGTCTGCGTGTTGTATACCCATCTGTCTCGCTGTCTGTTTGTCATCCTCAACTCCTCCTCTCACTTACGTTTCTTGCGCTCTCTCTCGATCGCGCGCGCGCACTCTCTCTCTCTCACTCACTGCAATTTTTACATGCAAGCACGAATACATACCCACCATAACGATACATTACAGGTCGCAAGTTCTCGATCAGAGTCTTCAAGATGAGCAGGGAGGCGCCACGCAAGACGTAGTTGTCTTCTATCGTTTTCTCGCGGGCCATCTTGCAGACAAGATTCGGCGGCTCAACGACAAAACTTCTCGGTTGCCTTCTTCTGTAAAAGGCATTGCTCACGAGCTATCTGGAAGTTATAGCAGGTTTCTCCCTGTATAACCACACACATAAACTCTCTCACACACACTCCCTCTCTCTCTCTCACGTATGTTCTTCCATTCATGCTTGCTTGCATGCACGTATCCTTGCATACATGCACGGTGATCGCGCGTGCGTGATGATCACCTCCAAAGGAGGAGAAGGTGGGAAAAGGGAATGCAAACAAAGTATGCAACCTTACAAGCGCTGGGAGCGACCCCTTCAACTTGAACCTACTCGAGCCTAACCTCACATGTACGTCCGAGTCCTAATCTTCCCGAGGCATTTTTGGGCAGCCCCAAAATCTCTTGTCGTGAGGGGTCTCCCACGTCAAGCCCATTCAATGTGCTGTCAAGAGTCGTTGACCAGGTCCCAACTTGTGCAGATCAACACATGCATACATGATAGCTGGCAAAATCGTGTTACTGCCCTTAAATGGCAGTACTGGCGCGAGTGTCTGGGTGCGCAACGAAAAGATACTTGAACTCTACGGAGAAATACATGACACCTTGGTGCCCGTTCCCCAGTCCCACCCTCCTAACCCTCAGCAGGGCGCGGACGTTCTGCAGGGCTCCAAGAATGACCTGCGTGCGATGTTCAACATACATGCTTCGGAATATTTGACAATCCCCCAGCAACCCGCAGCCCTAGTTCACCACGGCAAACGACCTCTTTGGGGCAAGGTGTGTCTGCTTGTGCGTGTGTTTGGTAAGGCGCGTGCCTCGGGAGACTCCTTGTGTGTGCGCGTGAAAGTGTTTGCGCGCGTCCCGCGTGGCGAGTAGATCTAGGGAAAATCCCTCTGTATTGTATGTGTGTGTGTCAAACTCAAGTGCGGAAGAACAAAGAGAAGGCGCAGGTGCACGCACCTTCGCGAGTAATTAACGTGTCAAGGTGCATGAGCCCTCTGTCAAATAATATAATATATAATGATATAATACTTTAATCTCGAGACCAGGTGTGCGCAACACAGAGCTATATGTGTTTTTGCGGCGACCTCTTTGGGCAGCCAACGCGCTTCGCGTTCCACTTCTCGATGATTGAGCAAATCGATGATGTTGACCAGGGCCGCCGCGCGTACATTGGTGCTGTTTGTCTGAGTATGTGCACGGAATGCTTGTAGGAGGTAGTATAGGAAACAGACACAGACCAGCAGCCGGTCTACCATGCACAGAAACTCATGTATGGATGCACATTGTGTGGCCCTCGCCGTAGTTCGCTGAACGCAATGCCTTTGCGTGTGTGCGGACAGTGCTTGCGCGCGGAAACAATCCGTGTCTCCCAGCTTTCTTCTCATGCATGGGCCCTAACGCTCATCAAACGCATCGCGTGTGCGCATGCATGTCTGTGTACATACACAAACACATCTAGAGCTGAACCTACACCCAGAAGATGCTGACGACGACGAGCAGGACTCTCGATTCCTCTTCCTCTTTGCCTGTTCTGAGGTAGTTCTACCCTCTCACAGAAACCCCTCCCTGAAGCCCCTTTCGTCATTTCATGCACCCGGAAGCTGCATTGCCACTCTCATGCACCCACCAGCAGCACCTCAATTGCCTCATTTGCCTTCAAACCCACACTGCCTTGTCAACGTGGTTCCATAGATGCCAACTAATTGCCACACACATATGCACGCTTACAAACATGCACACGTGTACGCATGCGCCGCATACTCTCTCATTCTCTCTAACCAAACACGACATTGCCTGCATTCTCTCTCACTGTCAAAACACACCAACACGACATTGCCCAGGGCCGTGACCTATTCGGGTTCGACTTACGTGAAGTTTATGGTCAGCAACACGTCTGGAAACTAAGCCGAGGAAGACGCCGCGCCTCCTATCGTGTGCAGCACGATGAAGTTCCCATCTTCAACCCCGCCGGGCAGAATCGATCGAAGGTAATGGACTGTTGTTGGTTTGCGCATGTTTCAAATAGCTAGAGTGATACGCTCGCACTGTCTCTCCTGGTTATGGCATACACACATGCGACACCAAATGGTATTGCGTCCAAGCCGTTCGATCTGATCTAAACCTTAAACCTAAGTCGTCCGATCTGATCTAAATCCTGAATCATGTGCTCTTTGCACATTCGGCAGCAGACAGATTCGAATCAGAACCGGGCACGAGCTCATCGGCAAATGGATGACAGTCCGCATTCCGCCCCTGCTTATGGCGATGTTTCGCTATCATCGGTGACAATACTGTAGACCAGCTATCTTACAAATGAAATGCGTTCATGAATGCTACTGCATTTGTCGCGTATCATCAGCACACGCACAGACACTCTTACACATTTCAGAGAGACGCACAAGACCCAGACTCGAAGCACTTGAACCCCGGCATGGCGCACCTCGTTGAAGGTACTCGCCTTCTATCAGTTCCAAATTAGTGCAGCATGACATCGCCTCTCTCTCTCTCTCTCTCTCTCTCTCTCTCTCTCTCTTTCTCTCTCTCGTTCTCTGTCGTTCTCTCTCGTTCTCTCTCGTTCTCTCTCCTTTTCGCCCTCTCGCAATCCTGCTCCCGCTCTCTCTTATCTCTCTCTCTCTTTTTGTTTCTGTGGTTCCGTCTCTGTCTTGCTCTTTGAGTGTGTCTGTGTGGTTTCTGTGGTTCTATCTCTTTCTGGTGTCCTCGTCATCCTCTCCTCTCCTCCCTTCCCGCGCGCGCTCTCTCTCTCTTTCTCTCTCGCTGCTTCTCTCTCTCTCTCTCTCTCAGGGGCAAAAGCGATCACGTTCGACAAAGATGACATCATTATCCACGAGGGTAACCGAGACCAGCGGCTGTATCAGATTGGTGTGTGTCCTCATTTCTCTCTCTCTCTCTCGCTCTCGCTCTCGCGCTCGCTCGTTCGCTTTCGCTCTCCCTCCCTCTCTTCCTCTCTCCTGCCTCGCCCGGTCTCTTCCTTCCTTCCTCCCTCCCTCCCTGTCGCGCGCGCGAGCTCTCTCTCTTTCTGTCTTTCTCGTTCTCTATCTCTCTCGTTCTCTGGCACGTATGCAAACGCTTTTCCTATGTGCGTCCTTGTAACAACGGCTTGCGCGGAAAGGGCAAAATATCCGCGTCATTTTCGCGTTGTGTTCTGCCTCGCCCTGGCTCGCTTCCTGCCCCCTGCTCTGTCTTACTCCATTCCTCCCACTTTCCCACCTTCGCCACCCTCTCTATTCAATACGTCCGTCCCACATTGACTCATGCCCCGTCCCACATTGACTCATGCCGTCTTGGGCCAACCTCTGTAACTTTTCCGCTACGGTCTCGACTGTACGTATGGTATTTAGGGATTGGGTCTGTGCGCGTGGAGAAGGGCTTCTCCTCCAGCAGCCGTGTCATTGCTGTACTGGAGCCGGGACAGGTTGACTAAAAATGTTTGTGCGCGTGCGCACCCGCGGAAACGTGTCGGTGTGCGTGTAAGCGTGCCTTTGCTGCCTTTTGTGCAGAAAAACATAGAGGGTTAGGATTTAAACCCTAAACTCTAAACCCTGAACCCTAGACCCGAAGCGCGTATTGGCTGCCTTTGCGCAGGTAAGTGTGACTGATTCTCCCTCTATTGTATCATCAAGTACAAATAAATACAAGTAAGTTTATTTTCGAGAATGGGTACCCATTCCCTCTCTATTCTCTTTGTCGCCGCTTCCTACTAAATCGCCACAACCAACTACTACTCTTCCTCCTCCTCGTTGGGAGTTGTTGAAATAGGAGTGGCTGGCGCTGCCGCCTCTCCTCCTCCTCCTCCTCCTCCCCATCCTCCCCCTCCTCCTCCTCCGTGCACGCTCTCTGCCTGACCTTTCTCTCTCAGGTGTTTGGGGAGATGTCTTTGATCACAGGCGGTGCAGCTAGTGCCAGCATCGTGGCCGGTAATCTCTCTCTCTCTCTCTCTCTCTCTCTCTCTCTCTCTCACGTACACACACACGAACTGGGTGGCACATATACGCTCGACCGTGACGCTCATACAACCCCCTACCCCTACCCCCCTCTCCCTGCTCCACCCCTACCCCTCTCTCCTTCAAAGATCAAGATGAGACCACGGTCTACATGTTTGACGGGACCCAATTGCGCACGGGGTTCGTGAGGCAGCCTTCTATCGCCGGTATATAATAAAACAATGATAATAATAAAATGATATGTTGCGCACTGGGATCGGGACGCAGCCTTCTATTGCTGGTATATGGGTACGCGCATGTGCTTCTCCTTTTGAATGTATGCGACTTTAATTTTTTTTTGGATATGGAGAATATATTCTGGTGCTTGCCCAGCATTTTCGAACGCATGTACACGCACATTAGTTTTCTGTATATGTGTATGAGAATACAAGCGCATACAGTACTTAAAGTGCATACATGTACAAGAACACATACACACATGCTGTATTTATACTGGATGTGTGTATGCGAATATGAGGTTTTGGGCCAGTGCAGATCGTGTCCCCTAGATTCATAATACGTGTATGTATTATAATACATGTGTCCCTGGCCTTTAATTGTATGTATGATAATCCATGTGTTCCCTGGCCTTCAATACGTGTATCCATGTGTTCCCTGGCCTTCAATACGTGTATGTATTATCATACATGTGTCCCTGGCAACTATTCATGCCAGCCGCACATGGTCGATCAACTGATCATCCGCCACCTCCGCCACCTCCTTCCACGCATCCGCACCCCACTGCCCCGTGCTCCACATTCTCCTCCCTCCCTCCCTTCGCCCATCCTTTTCTTTGTTTGTTTGCCTCATTATGAGCGGACTTCTACCGCTACCTAGCGCTCCTTACGGGAAATCCCGTCCCTATACAATGTGTTTGTGTGTGTGTGTGTGTGTGTGTGTGTGTGTGTGTGTGTGTGTGTATACATACCGCTTCCTAGCGCACCTTACGGGAAATCCCTTCCCTACACACACACACACACACACACACACACACACACACACACACACACACACATCAGCGGACTTCTACCGCTACCTAGCGGAGCTTTTGGCGGATCGCTTCCGAGTGACAACGTTCTTGATGGAAAATGTAAGACACGTGGTGCAACATCATGTACATGTGCTGCAACATGATGTATACCATACAATATATGGGAGGCAGGTATGAATAAGGAATCGTTGTCAGGGACACATGTATTACAATACACATCCGTATTACAGTGTGTGTGTGTGTGTGTGTGTGTGTGTGTTTGTGTGTGTGTGTATCATATTAAAAGTCAAGGGGACACAATCTGCACTTGTTCGAAACCTCACATTCACATACACATATACAGTCACTGCACTCTACTCACAATACCTTTTTTAGTTATCCTGTTATTTTCCCTGATTATTTTTCAATTAAATAAAGTCATTTTTTTGTTGCTGTTTTTGCAGAGCGGGGGCTGCGCGGACAAAGAGACAGAAGCAAACCCCACGCAGCGTGCCGACAAGAAGGGCGCGCTCAGCGGCCTTACAGGCGGTCTTACTTTCAAAATGAGTCTCAAACTGAATAGGGAGGCGCAGTGGGCGGCGTAGGCGGTGGGAGAGGAGGAGGCGGGGGCAGAGGAGGAGGAGGAGGAGGAGGAGGAGGAGGAGGAGGAGGAGGAGGAGTGCTATGAATGAGGTGGACGCTGGGCGCGACCGGTGGCGCTATCGGAAGCCCAAGTGGTCAGCCTCAGCTCTGCCCGCGCAAGAATGCGTCTTTCGCCGCAGACTCTGCATCGAACTTCACCAACATCGCCCGACCATCATCTACCAAGACTGCGAGGCCGCACAAAGAGCCTCTTTGAAGCACATGCAGCAGAGCAGCGCGACGGGGGGGCGGCGGCAAAAGTGAAAGAATGGGCAAGGGCGTCAGAGGGGAGGAGGGGAGCGGATGCGGGAGTGGGCTGCAAAAACATGCCCAGCAGGCATTCCATAAGGAGGCGGAGATGTTTGTGGCAGTAGTGGAGAGGTGGCGGGATGGTTCGGATAGGGGTTGGTGGGGGATCTAGGAGGAGCGGTAAGGAAGAGGCTGGTTAGATTAGCAAGGGCCAGCACCATGCTCTGGTTTCCGCGCGTCTCGTGACTGGAGATGTGTGTGTGTGTGTGTGTGGTTTATTGGAGCTGATTCAAAACATTTCTGAAAATGAGATTCCGGGCAAAGGGCTGCGAAGAGCAGGGTGCAGGGTGTAGGTCGTAAACGATTCGTCGCCGTTGCCGTCTCCTTGTGCGCCGCCTGGTCCAGCCAGAACTAGATGGCGTCCGTAGGCCCCCCACGGCCGGCACAGCGCCTAGCGCGCCGTGTGATCGCCAGGATTGAAGAGCAGGACTCGGGCTTTCAGATGACACCACCCACGTCCTCGGAGGAGCTCAGGGAGAGGCTCTAGAGACCTCCAGGTGGGGGAGATGCTTTGGGAAATCCAGTACAAAACTCAACTGCTCAAACAACCTGGATTGTGTTGTCACTCAAAACCTCCGAGTGTATGTTTGATGGGTCCAAGACAACATCCTCGTCACGTCACACTTTGGCTGCAACGAGCTCTTGCCGCCACTCCTTTAGCAGGCCCCACCCGCCCAGCACCTCATCCGCAATCATCACCAGCGCCTGCTCGTCCAGCCACGACACGCCCGACGCCGCACCCAGCCGCGAGTGCATCCCGCTCGCAAACGCCGCCACCTTTTGCTGCTGCACGCGGAAGTAGTCGAGCGTCATCGCGTTGGTCCAGTCCTCGTTGGCGGCCGCTGCCGGGAGCCCCAGCGCTTGCCAGCACGTGCTCAGGCGAAGAATCCCCTCGACGTCGTTGAGCAAGGGCAGGGGCCAGGCCTTGAGCGCGCGGCCGATGGCAAGCACGTCCCCTGCCTGTAAAGCTACAAACCCGGAAGCTCGGAGGCCAAGGACTTGCAGCTGCTGCAGGCACGGCAGCGAGCGCGACAGCCCCGTGAATGCGCGGCTGCCATGCGCGTAGTCTGCGACATCAAGGCGAAGCTCATGCAGCGCCACGAGAGACTCGATGCACGACATGTCCTCCAGCGGGACGTCCAAAATCCACAGCTTTTGCAGCCGCGACAAGTGCATGATTGACGCCGGTAGTGTCCTGAGTTTCCAGCAATAGTCCAGTGTCAGGTGCTCGAGCGCTGTCATCCTGCCCATGGTATCCGGCATCTCCTGCAGCTCATCTAACCCGTTAAGTGTGAGCTCCCTCAGCGCCCCCAGCTTGCCGATTCCCCGCGGCAGCGCCCTGCCATTCAATGGTCAAGCTGCCCAGCGCATTCAGCCCGATTAGATCCGGCATCTCCTGCAGCTCATCCAACCCCGCGGCAAGCGTGAGCTCCCCCATTGGTCGCTATGTTGAATGTCCGCGCCCCGCCGTCAAGATACTGCGTCTGCGTGCGGTCAAAGCTCACGTGCCCTTTCCCCAACGGCCCGCCCTGCGCGATGTATGCCGGCAGGACGGTTGACCCCACAGCAGCTGCACCCTCAGCGCCCCCAGCTTGCCGATTCCCCTCGGCAGCGCCCTGAGCTCTTCGCAGTACTGAATCGTCAAGCTGCCCAGCGAAGTCAGCCCGATTAGATCCGGCATCTCCTGTAGATTCAACCCCAAAAGCGTGAGCTTCTTGAGCGCCCCCAGCTTGCCGATTCCCCGCGGCAGCGCCCTGAGCTCGTCGCATCCTTCGATCGTCAAGCTGCCCAGCACAGTCAGCCCGATTAGATCCGGCATCTCCTGCAGCTCATCCAACGCCCGAAGCGTGAGCTCCCTCAGCGCCCCCAGCTTGCCGATTCCCCTCGTCAGCGCCCTGAGCTTGCCACACCACTCAATCGTCAAGCTGCCCAGGGAGGTCAGTCTGACTACGGCATCCGGCAGTACCTCCAGCCCGTCCAGCCACGCGAGCGTGAGCTGCTTGAGCGCCCCTAGCTGCCCGAGGCTCGCCGGCAGCGACTTGAGCACGGCGTTTCGCTCT
>Ga0315899_10009227_pt1 | contig 10583 bp, 7 predicted proteins | sample LakEriMetagenome_2_FD_203518 | JGI IMG/M metagenome (GOLD analysis project Ga0315899, IMG submission 203518) | Freshwater fungal communities from buoy surface, Lake Erie, Ohio, United States - Buoy 4 MA112 | ecosystem: Environmental > Aquatic > Freshwater > Lake | place: USA: Lake Erie, Ohio...
TGGTCAGAGACTGTATATTTGCTCTGTGTTCACCGGCAAAGCTCCCCCCGTCCATTTCCGCATCTTTAGAATCTGACGCGCGTTCCCAGTCTAAGATGCCTTCGTCCACCATCTCCCGCAGCGCAACATTGTGCTCGGCATTCATACGTTCTAGCGAATATTTTCGCTCATGGCGCCACGGCTCCACTGCTATGCTTAATTGATTTTTTAGCTGTGTGTCTGACACTTTGCCCCCGTCAGCAAGTTGCAACTGATTCCAACGGTAATCGTGCAAGGCAGGGGTCTCCTGTGCATGACGATTGTCATTGGATGAGGTTGAGAGCATAAGCTTGTCACGGGCACAAACTTGAATTGCGCAAGAAGTTATCTCCCCGCGTCGCAGAACTGATGCAACGTCTCCAACTTGGCAATGAAGATTCCATGCTATTGCATCAGGATGCTTGCTCGCTCCGAAAATGGCAAATTCAACGATGATGCTCCCCGGTGACAGCGATTGGATCATAATGTTCTCAATACCAATGCCAGCAGCCGCACAAAGGTCACGAACAAGGATAGCTTCAAATTCAGCGCGCGGTAAGCTGCCCTCCGTCCCGGCTTCTTCAAAGTCCATGTCCAATACCAGAGTTACATTCGAAGAGTGTGGAAATGTCAGCCCCTCCTCTCCACCTCCTTGAGGCCCCTCCAGACGATGCGACAATAACCTCATATCTTCAGTGATCTGCAGCACTGCCGCGTGCATCCGACATAGTTCCGCCTCTGCAAGTCTGTACTGCTGTTCACGATGCTTGATCTCAGCTTGATATTCTTGTCGGAGCACTGACAGCTTGAACTCAAATTCCAGAGCCTCCTGGGATCGCAGGTTTCGGGTTTCTTTGCTTGACTGACGGACAACGAGCAGTGTCGCCTTACACGCCTCCAGCTCACGCTTCAAGGCCTCTGCTTCGTGATTTCTCTCCCTTTCTCGTTCGCTGAGAGACAGAAATTGCTCACGCATCACAGCTTCTGTTTGTCGACTACCTAATGTCCGATCGTGATTCCCCTCCCCAATAGCGTTGTCCTCGTGTTCGCGCTCCTCACTTGTACCTAGTCTGCAGCTTTTCGCCTTCTGCCCTCCATCTTCATCTGTTTTCGTGCTTGCCGAATCGTGTACACGCTTCACGATGGAGCGAACGACCTTGCGATGCATGTGCGCGGACGTCTCATCTGGCGCTGGATGTGCACTCTCAGTGAACTTGGGTTGGGGTCCAAGTTCACTGAGGATGGAGTTTCCAATGTGTTCCAGCCGAGGGGACAAATACTTTGGCAGCTGGTTGAATTTTCGCGGGCACTGGAACATTCTGTTGGTGGTGAACATTCTGCCGTTGCTCTTTGCCATGCTCGGCGCCGCGGCCTTGCTAGGCAGAGAGAGTTTTGGCGAGGTTTGTGCATGCGCCCATGTCACCACCGATGGCAGCGGGTACCATTCATCTATCTTGTCTTGCCGGCTGCGCTCACTGGTACTGCTTACCCGGTCCGAATCCTCCTGGCTTAATTGCTGCCTGCAGTTTTTTGCCTCCTGCTCAGCACCTTGGATCCCACAACTGTCGCCGCCTTGGAAATCTACGCAGGCTTCAGCAACATTTTTTTCTGGCACACGCGCCGTAGCCCTTTCGTCAAACGGGAAACAGTGACTTTCGAGAGCAGCCCTCCACGCATCTCGCTCACAAACCACGCTCGAGTCTTTCAGCGCCTTGTACCTGGACTTGTAGTCCTCAAGCTCGATTTCAAGTGCTGCATCCCGGCTTTCAGTCATTCTGTTTTGTGATCCCACTGCATGCAGTTCTTCCAAAGCAAGAAACTGCGCTTTTGCCTTGGCCGTGGTGGCATCCAGCTCTGCACGTGCCTCCTGCAAGCCAAGTAAATGCTGCTGCAGCTCTGCCGCAGATTCATCCAGTTTTTCCGCAACGCTGAATTGTGCAAAATGTTTGATTACCGGCGTTAATTGAACTTCCAACTGATCCCTGGCGTCCAACAGCAGCTCCTCTAGAGCAAGCTTTTCATCTTCCAACTTGCTGATTTCTTTTGTGATGATTAAGACCTCGCTTTGGAGACAATCCAAAAGCGTGTGCATACCATCCAGTTGGGCATGCATGGCATGCATATCTTGGCACTTGATGCACAACGGTATTGCAGGCGACAATTTCACCTCCTCTAATAGCCGAGCCTTGCTTTGCTCCAACTCCCGCTGGAGCTTCTCCTTTTCCTCCTTGTGCTGATGCATCAGCTTCGCGACGTAGTTCTTCGCCTGCTGCTCCGTCTTTTGCCGCTTGGCCTTGCTCTCCGCGAGAGCGACCCGCAGTAATGTAGCGTCGTCAGGCATGGTGGCTCCAGTGCTCGTCTTGATGTTTTCTTTCACCCCGGAGCCCGATGACAGACCGCTGTCAAGGTTTGTTGTCGGGTTGCGACACTGCAGCGAATGTTGAGGACTGAGACTTTCGCTGGTATCTGCGGTCCGTTCGCCCCCCCCTCCCTCTACCAGGGAAATATTTCCTTCTAACGGAAATCCAGGGATAGCGTCTGGAACAATCATACTTTTTCCTTCTATGTGCTGCTGCTGCCGACGAACCTGTGTCTTCTCGCGCGCTTTCTCCGACTCCGTGCTCATGTTTTCAGCGTCTGTGTCCCACTGAGCCTTTGCCGCATCAAAATTCCGCTGCAACGCGCGTGCCTTGTTCCTCTCAGCCTCAAATTCCTTGTGTAGTGCTGCAGATTTTTCATCCGATTGCATCTTAACTGCATCAAGCTCAGTTTGCAGATTGCGAATACTCTCACATTTCGCGCCTAATTCTGTTTGCACGGAAGCTAATTGGGTTTTGGTCAAAGTTGACTCATGCTGCAACATGCTGCAGTAGGCACGTGCCTTCTCTTTTTCCAACTCCAGCATCCGCTCTGCAGTCGCAGCTTGCTCATCTGCTCGTGTTTTCGCATCGTCAAACTCTTTTTGGAGAGCGCCTATACTTTCACATTCTGCTTTTAATTCACTGTTCAGAAACACAGCAAGCGTCTTTGCTTGCGTTAGCTTGCCCTGCAAATCAGCGGCCTCGATCTGTAGGGATTGCACAGTTCCATCTCTTTGTTCAACCCCTTCTCGCAGGGCTGACACCAGTTGTCGTAATTCCTCCTGTGATTCACACATGAGGTCATATTCTGTTTGCAAAATAGAAATTTTCTTTGCCCATTCTTCAAGAACACGTTCACGCGAATCCGCTGTCTGAGTTGCTTGTCTCAACTGTTCTTGCAGGGTGGCTTCTCTTCCTTCCACTTCCAGCTGGGCGGCCACAGAATCCAGAATTTGCGCCTTCTGCGCCGCCACCTCGCTCTCCAGCTTCTCTTCATACAACTCGACGGTGTCTTGAAGCTGGATAACAGCTGCCAGCAGTTGGTCTTTCTCCTCCTTCGTTGCCATCTCACGCTCCAGCAAGCCCTTGACTTCCTCATGGCTCTTTTGCAGCACAGAGCATTTCTGCTTCTCGGTGTCCAACAAAGCCTTGAGACCTATTGCTGCCTGTGTCATGCTGTCCAGTTCCCGCTCCAACATCATGATCTTTTCTGACCTCTCGGCCGATTCCAGACGGGCCACGATCATAAATTCTTCTTGACTCTTTTGCAACATAGCGCATTTCTGCTTTTCGGTATCCACCACATTCTTGAGAGTTATTGCTGCGTTTTTCTCGCTGTCCAGCTCCTGCTCCAACGCAATGATCTGTTCTGCCTTCTCGGCGAGCTGGGCTTTCAAGTCTAGAAGACTGCGCTCACTGAAAGCCAATGATTCGTTTGATTGCTTTGAATTCGCCCGCTCCAGCTCCAAATCTCTCTTCAACCTGCAGCAGGGGTGTATAATACACGCAGTCGTTAAGAGTCGGCAACCTGAAGACCATTTTGGGATCTCGGGATTTAAACAGTTTACCTGTCGATTTCCTTCTGCAACATCATGTTCACTGCCACGGCTTCGATTTGTGCGCACTCTGCCTGCCTGCATTTCTGGTGTTCGTTCTCTGTATCACGCTTTAGAAGGGCTATATCGTTTTTTAGCATGGCTATCTCGTTTTCTGCCTTTGCTTCTTCTCTGGCAGTACGCAACTCCTGCTCCTTTTCTTGTTCCTCATGCACCCTCTCCCGTTCCCTCCTTACTTCATCCTCTTGTACAAGTAGAGCTCCTATCCGCGAGTTGTCGCGCTCTACCACCTCTCGCTGCGACAACAGCTCTTCCATCACCCGCTGCAACTGGTCAATCTTTGCTTTGTCGCGTTCAATGGTGACTCGGTGCTGGACAATCTGGTGGGGGGATAATTGGATGTAAGCGTGTGCCACGCTCACAGGTGTACAGACACAGGCGTGCATACACATTTCCGTATCTCCTGTCCAACTCATTCGCATTTTCGGATGAGGGATGAATATCTGTGGTTTGTTTGCGTGTCAGCGTGATTGTGTGATGCGCGAGTGTGTGTAGCACCTCGAGCTTGCTCTGACTGCATTCGTCCTGAAGTTCAATGAGCTCCCTCTCCAACAACGCCTTGGCTCCCAAGGCCTGTGAAAGATGCTGCTCGCAAGATTGCTCCGAATTAAGAGCCTGTGTGAGATGTTCTGCCTGCTCTTCTGCATGTTTGGTCTTTTCCAGCAGCAACTCTTCCAAAGTTCGGCAGGCCGAATTCAACGTTTCACACTCGTTCCTGAGCCTGAGCTCCTCGACTGCGGCTTCGCAAGCCTGAACCTCGGCTTTGTCCTTGAGGATCCTCAGCACGTCTCTGTCCGCCCACAGCGTTGCGATGTCGTCTCTCATGGATTCGACAGCAGATTGCAGACTGGCATGATCATATCGCAGTGTCTGGTGCTCGGACTTCAGTGTCCTGTTTTCAAATTTGAGAGCGTCACGTTCAGCCCGCAGGACATCATGTTCCGTCCAAATATTCGCCCGACCAGCCGACACGGGGTGGTGTTCTGACAAAAGCACAGCACAGTCGTACGCAAGGACTGTTTGTTCTCTCCTGAACGTAGCTCGTTCTGCAATTCTTGCCGCTCGCCTGGCGTAAAGTTGGGTCTCAAACATGTCACGATTTGCCTTGAGCGTATCGCTTTCTTTTTTAATCTCGTTAAGCTCCCCGGGCAATGTTACGCTTGTGTGCGATGACTCTTGTTGAACGTCTGCGTCTGCGGGTTTCACTGCGCTTTGTTTCTGCCCAATCTGGTCCCCGTTTTCCTCGCTTTGAATCTCTTCACCGAGGATCTTAGACACATCGCGCTCGGCAGCCACGGAGTCTCTTCGGGATCTGAGATCCTCGATCTGCGTTCTGAGCATGTAGCACATTCCTGTCAGCGCCTGGCGCTCGCGTTTTCCCGAAGCCAATGTGGAAACACGGAAAGCTCGGGCACAGTGTTTGCCCTCATCCAGTGTTGTCTGTAAAATGCTGGCCGTCTGATGCAACTGCTGTAGCTGTAACGACATTAGAAGTTGCGTCGAATGCCCATCCTGTACTTCGGCTCCTAGAATGTCGGGGCGCAAATATCGCAATGCACTTCTTTCATTTTCTGCCAGCAGAACGAGATTCATAGCAATGTGAGCGGCGCCCTGACGAGAACCATCCCCGTTCTCGCTTCCTGCTGTCTGCAATCCACGGATCATTGGGGGGCTCGATATAACGACGACTGCGACTGTCTTCTTTTGGCTGACTTGCTCCAAACTGCCGATTGCAAGTAGTCCCGGCTCCACACACAGAACTGCCGCGACATCAGCCAGCAGCTGAAGTTTGAAGGCTTCGCATGTCTGGGGACACAGGCTCCCAGGATCGCAGTCGGCATCCAAAAAGAGCTGCACTGCTGCTACATTTCCCCCCTCCTGCTCCTTGTCGCCCCACCCCACTCCCCCCCCTGCTTGCTTGTCGCAGGTGGATTGAGGACGGGCGTAGCCAGAGCCTGTCTGTGGATCGAGCGCATATCTTTCCGCGATGGCACTGCCGGGAGACGCATGCATGATGACGTTTCGCAACCGCTCAATTTCCAGATCTCGCTGGATCACCGCCTCCGGGTGCGCAGCTCGCAAGATTTCGTGCAGGCGCTGCACCTGTGAATCTTTGTCCCGAATGGCGTCTTCAAGGTCGCTGATCGTGGGTCCGCTGCGCGAGGCCAGCGCCTCCTGCAACAGACGGACCTTCCTTTTGAGCTGGCCCACTTCGAGTTTGCGACGACCGAGCTCCTTGACGAGGTCAATGCCGCCGTCCGTATCCATGACGCGCGGGGTATTGAGCAACATTTCATGGCCATGCTGCAGAACCTTGACCTGTTCCTTGAGCTGCATCGACACATTCACAGCCTCCTCAAACTGGCAAGCCCAGCGGCCTGCTTCGTCCCGCAACGCCTTCACCTCCTGCTCCAGCACCTCCTGCGTAATCGTGGCACGGGAGAAGTTTTCCAGCGCAGGCCCCTGCCACGGGGCGGCAGGACGGTGGGTAGCCTGCGGCCTGCGGCAGGACGGTGGGTAGCCTGCGCCATCGCCTGCGGCAGGACGGTGGGTAGGCATGGTAAAGAGAAAGTGCAGCTCTTAATAAAGCTCTCTCTCTCTCTCTCTCTCTCTATCTCTCTCTCTCTCTCTCACGCTCGCTCGCTCACTCTCTGGACCGCCGCCGGGTCCCCTCATCATTTTCGGGCCCTCCCGATGTGAACACAATTTTTCGACGAACAAAAAAAAAAACCCTAACTGCCCAATGTCCTACACCGGCGAAGTGGTACTAAATACACAGTAATCTCGGCAGTGCTGTGAACGCAGTACAAATTACCGTACCCAAGTAACGGACTGTGTGAAAAAAACTATGAGGAGGTTTTATCAAAGTGTGCAGGGACACGAGTCGGATCGCCGTGAACGATGCTCGCCCCCAGCTACACCGGAATCCCCGGCTACGGCCTCGCCAGCACCGGTGCACTTAGAAACGGAGTCAGCTGACGCGCGCGCGCGCTTGGCGAGCCGGTTCCGCGGTCGTGACGCGCGCAGCGCCTGTTTTCTCCTCTCGTTCTGACTTGCCGGCGACACTGTTTGCGCGGTGCGGTGTTGGCTCGCTGCACTTATGCGGGCAGGAACTATGCCAATGTCGCAGTACCAGCTCGCTGCCACGTACGGCAGCGTCGCTGCTCCCGCTGCCGGTGCCCTCGCCCCCTACTCGGGCCTCTACACGGATCCGCACGTTGTCCCCGGCGGAGCACAGGGCATGGTCGTCAACCACGGTGGCCTTGTGTCCAACTACGGTGGAAACGTTCAGAACATTCAGGTCTCTCAGAGCGAGGATGCGCCGAGCACCTCTTGGCCCGCACACATTCTTGCGGAGCGGCATCGCCGTGTGCGGCTGCGATTATTCTGGTGTCCTGCTCAGCACTGACCGCCCGCCTCCTTTCTTTCAGGGCCAGGTGCAGAACGTCAGAGGACAGTGTCACAACTACCTGGGCGCGGTTGCAAACGCGGAGGGCTTGGTCTACAACCAGGTCAATTATTATCTTGTTTCAGAAAGTATGTGCTTGAAAGAGTGGAGGTGTTCACCGCAATTGCGGCCATACGCAACTAGGAACATCACTGCTTAGGTTCGTTGTGATAACAGAGTTGACCTAGTGACTTCAGTGCAGCTGGACTTTTCTGCACGATCAGCGTTAAGATCTGCAACTGACACTTTCACTCACGCAAGCAATCGGAACACAAAGCTCCAGCACCGAATGCATTGCAGTGTTGATCTCGTCTTGTTCGCATATCGTCTTTGTATTTTGCCACGCATCATGCAAATTTGACGAGACCACATCGTGCATGTCTCAGGGTGGCGCTGTAAGCAACTTTCGGGGGACCGTGCAGAACATTCAAGGCAACGTGTCCAACTATGGCGGTGTCGTTGGGAATGCCTACGGCCAGGTGAGCATCGGTGTTAAGATGAGGAAGAAATACATAGACACAGGTACCAAATCAGACGAGGTCCTCCACAGTGCCTCTGCTTAAGCTGAAAATGGCTTGAACAAGAGGTAAACGGCAATCTGCTGCGACTGAACTTGATGCAGGAAATCACCCTCGGGCGTGGCATCCGATCACCGTGAATCGAGAGTGATTCCGCGTTTTCGAAGACCCGTTCACATGGTCGTGGGATACGCCCATATGTGCGGGCCTTCAAAACGCGAGAAGGTTCAAAATCCCGTTCACGGGTTTGGATGTCAGGCCCTAAGGATGATTTCCTGTGGAGAACTCCACCCGTCTCTTTTGCGAGACAGTGAAGTTTCTTGCAAACAACTAGGTGAAATTTCCTGTGAACATCTTCGCCTAGATTGTTTTTCGAGACAGACTGGTAAGCAACGGTATTCCGGCTCGGGAATCCTGGAGTGCCATCTGCTTTTTAAACTAAAACCGGTATCGGGCTGGACTTCCCGGGGGAAATGGTTTGGTCAGCGAGTTGGTGTGCAAGTTTTAGAAATCGAAAAGCCATGGATGTAAGAGATTGAAGTGTCATCGTTGTGGTGCAACGCAGCCCAGGGATGTGCTGCTGATGGATACGGAGTACTGAACAGCGTACCGCAGAAATGCATCACTGACCACTTGCGCAACACAGGTGTATAATCAGACAGGGGCAGTGAAGAATATTGGAGGCGCTGTACAGAATCTCCAGGGGTTTGTCGGTACATATCTTTCTGCGTGTTTCATTGTCTCATATCAAAAGCACAATGTGCAACGGTTGTGCGCTAGTGTGCTTTTGCAATCACCCACACCCAGCATTACAAAGAATTCGTGACTACAGTAGATGGATTTTCTCGATTGACTCTTGGCTGTTGTTCCTGGCATGTAAAAGACAACTACGGCGGCACCGTGCTCAACACGCCCACGATGCAGCCGGGTGTGGAGTATGCCCAGCAGGTGCTGGCTCAATTCATTGCATGTGTGCGTTTGCGATCTTTGGTGTGCATTAGAGGACTTTCGCTGTGTGTGTGTGTATTCCCATGCTACACGTACTCTGGCGGGTTTATCATTCTTGTAGTGGTGTAGGGAGCGACGAGCTTATTTCATCGTGACGCATGTCTTCCTCGCTGTACCGCTGCCTGACTGTTTCTGTCTCGGGTCTTTCCTGCGCTGCAGCTCGGCATTGCTGGCCCGGCCTCCGCATACGGTGGTGCATACACGAGCCCGTACGCACCCACGCGCACCTTGTAATGGCTGCGACGGATTCGTCGTATTCGCTCGCAAACATCATCCAACAATCGCATATACACAACATAACAACACGCATGGCCAGGGGTTGGACCATGCAACCGCTATGCATGTGGTCAAATGTGTCCATCATAGATCTTTTCAAGATGGTCCCCAGTCCAGTTGTGTACGCAGCTCTGATCCCCCTCCTGAATCTTCAAATAAAAACATTTCGTCACGTGAGCATCATTTTTTCATGACTTGATGCAACCGCTATGCATGCGGGGGTTGGACCCATTTGAGTGAATGCTGGGGATAGACGTGGCCGAGAATTTCGTGGTTTACCGAGAATATACGTCTGAATCAGTGTATGTGAAAACCAGTCTAAAGTTTTCCGCACTGTGCGGAGTGCGGAAAATTCTTCGCTGCACAGCACAGTGCGACGCAACACGTTTGATTGACACCAAGGTGCCCCAGGTCCCAGGTCCAGGTGAGCGACGTAGCCAGTTCTAGTTTAGTTGTTTGTGCAAGAACAAATAAAAGTTCTACGTTGCGTACTCGAGCCCAGCCCAGGGATGGTGTGCAAGTACCAGGGCGTCCCGCTCCTGGACCTTAGCGCCCCGCAAGCGCTGGCAGGGAGTGCGAAGGGGGTTGGGGACAGGAGCGCGGGCGCGGAGCCGGCGAGCGGGGCAAAGCCTGGGGCGCCATCACAAGGGTTATGAACCCACGCACATGCACGCACACGCCCAAATCTTCAATGTTTTCGGCTTTGCAAACGAGTGCTTTTCCGATCAACTTGATCACGTAAAGGGAACATTGACTATAGTGAAGAGAGCGGCAAGAGGGTTACTGCCAGGCTGCTGGTGCAACCCATGATTCTGCATCCGTCTCAGCGTCGCTGTTCGTCAAGAATTGGGAAGAAAGTTCACAGCTACTCAATGTTGGTCCCGTACCCCGACTCATCATATCGAGCCTATCGTTCCCTGCGTCCCCTTCTCCTTCTCTTCCGGATTGACAGCCATCCTATTAGGCGGGGGAGGCGGCGGCGGCATCAGCTGCGGTGGCAGGAGCAGCTGCGGCGGCAGCGGAGGAGGAGAACTGCCAACAGAAATGGCACTTCTGGCTTTGGTGAGGGAGGCTTCCGGCTCTGAAGGAGGCGATGAATCCAAAAAACTGCACACTCAGACGGATCAAGGTAACATAAAGATACAGAGAGGGAGAGCGCGCGAGAAAGAGAGCGCGCGCGAGAGAGAGCGAGGGAGAGAGCGCGCGCGCGAGAGAGAGAGATAGATAGAGAGAGAGACCACCCGACCCACCTGCCCTCCAACTTTCTCCCTTCCTTCTCTCCCCTTCATTCCCTTCTCTCTCTCTCTCTCTCTCTCTCTCCCCCCCCCCCCGCCTCTCT
>Ga0315899_10009228_pt1 | contig 10582 bp, 12 predicted proteins | sample LakEriMetagenome_2_FD_203518 | JGI IMG/M metagenome (GOLD analysis project Ga0315899, IMG submission 203518) | Freshwater fungal communities from buoy surface, Lake Erie, Ohio, United States - Buoy 4 MA112 | ecosystem: Environmental > Aquatic > Freshwater > Lake | place: USA: Lake Erie, Ohio...
CAGCTTGGAATGGGTGCTGCGGCGCTATGGGCAGGGAGCATGCTTTACGGAGTAACACGCGGTAAGTTTAATTATCGGGTGCTTTCGGAGCGAATCGTTTTTCCGAATTTGCCCGAGGCCTTTCATGGTTTGCGAATAGTGCACATCAGCGATATGCACCTTGGGAGTTTTAACGAAGCATTTGACGATGTCCAAAAGGGATTCGATCTAATCAATTCACTCGATGCCGATTATGTGTTTTTCACCGGCGACATGGTCAACAATTTTGCGAACGAAGCGGAGCCATGGATCGATCGGTTGGCAGGTATTCAAGCTCGATATGGGAAATTCTCGATTCTGGGCAACCATGACTACGGTGATTATGCCATGGGCCGACACCCAGAGTTGAAGAAGCAAAGTCAGGAACGCTTGTTTCAGATTCATGATGAGGCCGGCTTTCGACTGCTCAGAAACGAGAACGTGCTTCTCGAAAAAGATGGACAATCCATTCGATTGTTGGGCAGTGAAAATTGGGGTGTTGGCTTTCATCAACACGGCGATTTGGTTAAAACGATGGAGGGAGTGACTTCGGATGAATTCAAAATCTTACTCTCTCACGACCCAACACATTGGTCTGAACAAGTAATAGGACAAACCAACATAGCACTCACCTTATCGGGCCACACGCATGGTGCACAAATGGGAGTCGAGCTACCGCAATTTGGAATCAAGTTAAGTCCTGTCTCTGTGCGATACAAGCGCTGGGGCGGTCTCTACAGCGAAGGAAATCAATACATCTATATTAATCGCGGTTTCGGCTTCTTGGCGTTTCCCGGTAGAGTGGGCATGGCACCTGAAATCACACTGATTGAGCTTTGCCGCTCTTAAACGACTTTAGTATCGTTTATCATTTGACACTTCATAACCGCAAAACCGCGGAGTCGTTAGCAATGCATTTATCGTGCTTCTTCCTTTATAACAGGTCAAGGATGTGTGCACGAAATTCCCTGCAATCCTGTAATCCTATAATCCTATAATCCTTTTCTCAAAACACACTCAACACCTGACTAATAAATCGCGGAATGCTACTCGGAACGGTTATAGCAATGAACACAATACCAAAGAGGGCTCCCCAAATATGAGCATCGTGAGCAATGTTGGAACGGACATTCCGCTTCATGAAATGTTCCAGCAGAAAGAAAACGAAAACCCCAATGAAAGCCGGCATAGGGATAAAGAAAAACGCGATCTCATTGAGAGGGAATAAAATCATGTAGGCCATTAGCAATGCACTCACCGCGCCGCTAGCACCAACCGAGTTATAGCCGTAGTTATCGCCGTGCTTACGCATGGAAGGAAGTGTGGCGGCCACACCACCCAACGTATACAGAGCAATGAACATGGCACTTCCCTTCGTGCTTCCCCAATTGATCGTGAAGATGCTTTCCATCACTCGTCCGAAGGAATAGAAGACAAACATGTTCAACGCAAGGTGTATTCCGTCGGCATGCACCAGCATGTGAGTAAACAATCGGTAGTATTGCTTTTGATGTTTCACCCGATACGGACTGTGCAGCAGTTTCTCAAACAGACCCGATTGTTCGAATGCTCGCCAGGACACAAGCACAGTGGCAGCGAGTATAATATAGGTTAGGGGAGTAGTAGACATGGTTTATTATCTGGATTAACTGGAGTGATCGGCAACAATGAGCCATTGGTCATTCTTCATTTTCCAAAGCAGACTGTAATGTCCCGAGAGCGTGTCGGCTGTTCGAAACAATTGCCATTGGCCAATGACATAGGCCGATGAATCTCCGGTCAATTCCATGGAAAGATTGGTAAATTGGAGCGCTCCCATAGCTTCGGTGCTGGGATAGCCCTTCTTGTAATTGTCGAGTGTTTGCTGCCAGCCATATGTAATACCTCGCTTACCTATAAAGCGCAGCGAGTCGCTTTTCCAGTAGCCCTGCATGAAGCCCTCAAGGTTGCCACGATTCCAGGCATCTTCCTGTTTCTTCATGATCGTTTGTATTTCGCTGATGGCGGCAGAACTATCCATTTGTGGCTGATGCTCTTGGCAGGAAGCCATCAGAAAAGCAAACAGGAATATCAGTAGTGTTTTCATGGGTTGTTCTAGGTTCGGCCTAAATGTACGAGTTCAGCGGTTGACCAATCAGACGCGGCCTTTTGTATTTCATCGAATCGGGTCATGCCCAGGTTGAAGTCAATCATGCAATTGGCCTCGGTTGTCATGGAGTTCTTTTCCATGTCGAGATCTTTGAGCACTTTCATAATGGAAGGCATATCAGCATAATCAAATGTGAGGCGATAGCGATCTTTAACCGGACGCACTTCTATGGTAGCTTCTTCAATACAAAGCTTTGCGGCTGTTTTGTATGCGTCTATAAGTCCGCCGGTGCCGAGTTTGGTGCCGCCATAATAGCGCACTACAGCAATGAGAATATTGGTTAGATCGGCCGATTGTATTTGGCCGAATATGGGCTTGCCGGCCGTGCCCGAAGGTTCGCCGTCATCGTTGATTCGATATCGACTATGGTCCCAGCCAAGGCGCCAGGCATAGCAAACGTGCGTAGCATTATGGTGTTCTTTCCACAATAAGTCGATGTGCGTTTTTATCTCTTCTTCAGTGCGCACGGGATAAGCGTATCCAAGATGGCGGCTGCCCAGTACACGATACTGAGAGGTAGCAGGAGACGTGATGGTGCGGTAGGTCGACAATCAGGAAATGGGGTTCATCATAACACTGAAAACCGTGATGCTGTTGGGATCGCGGTCGTAGTAGAGCTTATCGAGAGCGCCCAATATATTCTTTGCACGGAAATAGGAGGTGTGCAGCATATTTTCCCCTTTCAAGTTCCATTGTATGGTGAAACTGCTTTCTGCTTCCTTGTAGCTCTTCACATAGTCGAGCATGTGCTTCAGCGCCTCTGTACGAGTTTCTCCATTGCACGAATGGAAGAGGAAACTCTGATTGTGCATGGGGTTGATGGTGATGAGTCGCAATAAAATTCCTCCGGGAGCTTCTTCAAACTGAAAAACTAAGCTGTTTTGCCCAAGTCCGATATACTTCCCGATTTCCCCTTGCAATTGGGCTTGTTCGATGTTTTTGTCTACAGTCATGCGCCAAATGTAGGTTCGTTTTTATAAAACATCGATTTTATGCTCATGAAGCGCACTATTTGCCGTCGGGCACTTTTCGACATCAATCATCTCCTTCGCTGACAATAGTCATTATAAATGCGTGAACAGATTGTCAAGTTAGCTAAACCAAAACCAAATTACCATGAAACAGATTGTACTCGAACTCGAAAACCTCGATTGTGATGGTTGTGCCAATAGTGCACGCCGAGCTCTACTTCGTCAGCCCGGTATTTTATCGGTGCATGTGGAAGTGAAAGCGCGAAGAGTTGATTTATCGTGCGAAGACGATTTCGATCGAACGCATGCGATTGCGCTTTTGGAGGGACTCGGTTATCCTCAGCTCGGTAAAAACTCGATGCTGAATATGGCAAGAGCCAAGCTTAGTTGTGAATTAGGTAAAATAAGACATAGCTCGTATTACAACCCATCCTTGGGTTAGCGGTTTGATTGGATAAAGGTTAATTTGATTTATTTCTCAGTGTCGTTGAAATTGTAAACCGGAGTGCGTCGTGGTGAGTTAGTCAAATCCGGTGGAAAAACTTCAAGGCAAAAGAAAAGGCGGGAATCTCCCGCCTTTTTATTTCACAAATCATCGTTTCAGATGAAATTACTTCGTCGTCTCGGCAATAAAACGCTTCTTCTCCTGAATGCGGCTTGCCTTTCCGGTGAGGTTGCGCAAGTAGAAAATACGTGCACGACGCACTTTACCACGCTTGGTCACAACTACACTTTCAATGAAAGGGGAAGACACAGGGAAGATACGCTCTACACCTACACCTCCGCTGATCTTACGAACAGTGAACGTTTCAGTAGCTGCTGAACCTTTGCGCTGAATAACAACGCCGGCAAACTCCTGGATACGCTCCTTGTTTCCTTCTACAATTTTGTAGCTAACAGTGATGGTGTCACCTGCAGCAAATGCCGGAATTTCCTTTACCGGATTGAGCTTTTTCTCGAGTTCTTTAATGCGGTTCATGATGCGTTTCTTTAAAATGAGTCCCTGAAAGGGGGCGCAATATTACAACAATTCTTTCACGAATGAGCCTTCCATTAAAAAAAAGTCATATTTTTTAATCGGTTGGTCGTTTGTGCTTCCAGCGCTTGTGTGTCCAGAGCCAATACCGGGGCTCACGGCGAATGTCCTTTTCCAATAAAGCACTCATCTCCTCTGTAAGTTTTCCGTGTTCGTAGGAACGTGGGTTGGCAGTAACTAACTCGTAGTCAATGGCGTATTTGCCACGAGAAACTTTATGTAAATGGCCAAACACAATAGCCAGATTGAACTCCTTCGCATATTTCTCTGCCCCGAATATGCAGGCGGTTTCTTGTCCTAAAAAGGAAATCCAGTGTGCCTTCTTAGGGTCAGATGGTGACTGGTCGATGGCAAAAACAGAGACAAAGAGACTTGCGCGATTAGCTTCCAACCATTCGACAGTTTCTCGCGTGGAAACCAGCTCCAATCCGAATTTGCCCCGCGTACTGCGCATCTTCTGGTCGAAGTAGGGATTCGAAAGTCTCTTATAAATGCCCATGAGCCTGTGTTTGAAATGCACCGGGGCTGAAAGCGCCCACATTTCCCAGTTGCCATAGTGACCACCTGCAAGAATTGCACTTCTGCCCTCAGCATGCAAACGGTCAAGCACTTCAGTATTGTGGTGCTCATAACGCGCCGCGAGTTGGTCGGCATCAGCGCTGAAGTTCTTGAGACTCTCTAAAACCAAATCACAGAAGTGTCGGTAAAAGTCTTTTTCGATCGCTCGAATCTCTTTTACTGATTTTTCCGGAAATGAGCGAGTTAGGTTGCCGCGCACTACTTTTTTCCGATATCTTACTACGTGATAGAATACCAAAAAGAAAAAATCCGAGAGTACGTAAAGCGCTCGATAAGGCAGCAAACTGATGGGTTTGAGAACAAGCCAGTAAAGAGTAGCCGACATCATAACTCGACCTCCAACTTTAAACCGTCGTACGCTAAAAACATATTGTCGGGTAGCTCGGCATTAACATCTTCGTGCAAGCCAAGCTGATGGCTTATGTGCGTGAACCAGGTTTGCTTCGCTCCAATACGGTCGGCGATTTCCAACGCTTCCTCCAACGTGAAATGCGAAGGGTGTTTTTCTCGGCGAAGTGCGTTCAGAACCAAGACGTCGAGCCCTTTCAGTTTCTCGTATTCCTCTTCCGGAATTATGTTGGCATCGGTGATATAGGCAAAATTTCCAACTCGGAATCCGAATACAGGTAATCGTAAGTGATATACTTGAATCGGAAGAAAGGAAACATCGCCAATTTGAAAATCTCGGTTGTCGATGATATTCAAATCAATTTCGGGCACGCCCGGATATTTTTTATCCGAAAAGGCATAGGCAAATTCACGCTTCAAGGCTTCTGCAACCTGCTCTGTACAATACACCTGGGCTCGCCAATTATTGATGAAGTTGTAAGCCCGAACGTCGTCTAGACCGGCGATGTGGTCTTTGTGTTCGTGCGTAAAAACGATGCCTTCAATCGACTTCACCTTTTCTCGCAGCATTTGTTGTCGAAAATCGGGACCACTGTCAATCACGAAATTCTTTCCATCAACGCTGATCATCACAGAGCTGCGAAGACGCGAATCGCGCGGATCGGCAGAAGTGCAGATGGGGCACGGACAAGCTATGAGTGGAACGCCCTGCGATGTGCCTGTGCCCAAAAACGTGATGATCATGCGGGCGAAATTACTACAGGTGATGCATCGCGGTCGCATCACGGTTGAGTTAAGTTTCCCAAATTCTTCATTCAATCATGGGGAGCATCAATTACTTTTGCGCGACAACGGCAAAAAATCAATTGGAACTCGAACACGTCATACTTTCTGCAAGCCAAAAAGCTTTGCGCGTCAACTTGAATCCTGAGATATACGGGACTTTTGCCGAGATAGGTGCCGGCCAGGAAGTGGTTCGTCATTTCTTTCGTGCCGGCGGAGCAAGCGGCACCATTGCTAAGGCGATGAGCGCTTATGACAAAGATTTCAGCGATGCGATTTACGGTAAGGAAGAGAAGGGGAGATATGTGTGCAAGCCGCGCCTCATCAATATGCTCAATCATGAGTACCGTCTCATGGAAGAGCGTTTGAAACGAAACGAACACTCCTCCAAGAAGTTTTTTGCATTTGCTGATACCGTAGCAACCATCAATTATCAGAAGACCATTCAAGGGCACGGCTGGATGGGGTTGAAGTTTCAAACCGCTCCGGATAAAGCACCCAATATGGTTATTCTGCACATGCGCTTGCATGAGATGGATGCACTGGCTCAGCAGGCGTCAGTGGGGCTTTTAGGTGTTAATCTGCTCTACGGTTGTTATTTCTTCTACTCGAAGCCCAAGGAACTCATCCTGTCGCTCTACGACAATTTGAATCGTGACCAGATTGAAATTGATATGGTTGAAATGAGCGGCCCCGATTTCGACCATGTCGACAATCGATTGCTTTCTCTGCACCTGGTGAAGAATGGCATGACCGACGCCGTTATTTTCTCTCCGGATGGCAAGAACATTCAGGCCGCCGATATTCTTTACAAGAAAAACATTCTGGCGCTGCGCGGAAGTTTCCGCCCGGTTACCAAGGTGAATATCGATATGATCATGAAGGGCTTCAAGCTCTTCGAAAAGGAATATAAGGTTGACCACAACAACGTTCAGGTGTTGTTTGAGATAACGCTCAACAACCTGCGCGCCGAGGGCGATATTGATGAACAGGACTTCTTGGATCGTGCTGAAATTCTTTGCTCGCTGGGACAAACTGTTTTGATTTCGAACTACTCCAAGTATTTCAAGCTGGTAGAGTTTTTCTCCAAGCATACCAGCCGTCGCATGGGAATCATTGTAGGCACCAATATGATTATGGAGCTTTTCAATGAAAAATACTACCGTGATTTGAACGGCGGTATTTTGGAGGCATTCGGTGTACTATTCAGCCGCGATTTGAAGATATACGTTTATCCGTTTAAGGAAGCTTCAACGGGTAAATTGCTCACTACTAAAAACTGCCCGGTTCACCCGCGATTGAAACCCTTGTATGATTATTTGATCTACAACAAGCGACTCGTTGATATTTCGGATTACAACCCGGAAGTTCTCGATATCTATTCGAAAGATGCGCTGGATATGATTCAGCATGGTTATGAAGGGTGGGAAGAACTTGTGCCTACCTATGTCGATACTATAATTAAGGACAACAAGCTTTTCGGTTACAGTCCTGATACACCTAAAAATCCGGACTATCAGCCGCCTGTGAAACAGAACGATCAGCGCTTGAATCCGAACTAAGCCACTATCTCTTGTGCCCATTTAACACAAGGGTTTTCACTTTGCAACTACATCACGAAATACATTATTGCTCATCGCCCACAGCACCGTGGGTTTTGATGGTGCATGGCGCCGGCGGTAGCACACGTACCTGGCGAAAGCAAATTGAGTCTTTCAACAAAGATTATCACGTTCTCTTGGTCGACTTACCCGGTCATGCGGGCTCTGCTTCGAAAACAGCGGATCAGCAGGTGTACGATTTTCAGTGGATATCGAGTCGCATTTGGGATGTTGTCGATTGCTACACTCAGCAGCCCATTCACGTGGTCGCTGTTTCATTGGGAAGTATAATTGGTATGCAGATGTATGCGTTGCGCCCCAAGGGAGTTGGCTCGCTTCTATTCGCAGGCCCCATTGTATCGCTGAATGTGAAGCTCCGAATACTGGCCCGAACCGGTTTATTCATTGCCAAGATTATTGGCTTCCGCAATTTTTATAGTCTCATGGCGAAAGTGGTTTTGCCCAGAAAAAATCATCGGAAATCGCGCGAGATTTTTGTGCGGGAATCGAAATTCTTGAGTCTGGAAGAGTACCGCAAGTGGACGGCTATGTATGGTAAACACCTCGACCGCACGCTTCAAAGTTTGTTCAGCGTTGAGCCCAGAGTACCTGTTTTGCTTTTGGTGGGTGGGCAAGATCATTTGTTCTTACAACCGGCTATGCAATATGCCGCGCAGTTTCAATCGATAACGATTGAAGTGATTCAGCGATGCGGTCATTTGGTAAGTCTCGAAAAGTCGGAGATATTCAATGAGCGATGCCTTGAGTTCTTGCGGAACCGTTGAGATTATTTTTTTCTACGATTTAGTCTGTGTTCTTTTAAAAAGAAGATACATTAGCCAATAACTAATTAACCATTATCCTATGAAAGCATCACACCACGATTCATTGACAGTTAATGCTGCTCTAATGGAGGAGCTTATCAACGAAGCGCTGAACCATCGCGCAATCAATCATCCCTATTTATTGGCGCTCAAGAACGGTGAGTTCAAGAATATGAATGCGGTTCTGAAAGACTTTGCTCTTCAGTATGGTGCTTATAGCTCTTGGTTTCCTCGCTATTTGACAGGTGTTATATCCAAGCTTGAAAGCCCTGAACATCGTGAGCATTTGCTCGACAACCTCGCAGAGGAAAGTGGCCATTTGCACGATGAAGACATTGAGGCGGTTGCTGCTTTGGGCATTAAAGAAGAATGGGTTCAAGGAATAGCTCATCCCAAATTGTTCCGTCGCTTTCAAGATGCTATGGGAGTAGATCGCAATGAATCTATCGGTATCGAGGTTCAAATTTGGCGTGAGTCGTTTTTGAGTCTCGTCCAAGACGGTTCATCAGTTGAAGCCGTTGGTGCTATTGGCTTGGGTACAGAGTCAATTGTAAAGTTTGTTTACCGTCATTTGATCGAAGCCATAGAAAAGCATACAAACCTGACGTTGGAGCAATACGTGTTCTTCCCATTGCATACGGAAGTAGACGATGAGCATGGTTTGATTCTATTGCGTATTGCTGAAGAATTAGCCGGAGAAAGTGAAGAGTCTGCTCTTCAGTTGCGCAAAGGAATGCTGAAGGCGTTGAATCTGAGAGCGGCCTACTGGGACAACATGTACGACCGCGCCAAGCAGATTGATGCACGTGCTTAATTATTGAAAAGAGTTTATTTTATGAAGAAGGGATGGTTTGACGAGTTCAAGCCATTCTTTTTTTAGGATACTGAAGACGGCGGTATCACGGCGTGTACCATTTGGGCGAATGGCATGACTGCGCAATATCCCTTCTTCCTTTGCTCCCAACGCTAGTATTGACCGGATGCTTCGTTCATTGAGCGTGTCAGCCATGAATTCTACACGTTCTATGTGCATTTGGTCGAAGGCGTGTGACAGCATGAGTAGTTTACAATGTGCGTTGAGTCCTGTCTGTTTGAACGCATTGCCAATCCAGCTATAGCCAATAGCGAGTCTTGCGTGTTGGCGTTGAATCTGGTAGAAACGAGTGCTACCGGCATATTGAGAGGATTGCTTGTCGAATATAATAAAGGGGTAGGAGTGAAGGTCGTGCGCCCCACGCAAAGCAGTATCGATGTACCTCCTGAGGTTTTCAGCCCCGGCAGCGCTTTCCAATCCGAATTCCCAGTTTTCAGGCTCGTTTTCGGATATGTGCATGAGATGCTCAACATCGCCTGTTTCCAATGGTCGCAGCAATACCCGATGGTCTTCGAGTATAATAGAGGAAGTTTGCTGCGGAGAGCTCATGGTTGAGATTAATCTTGTGGTTTATGGTTAATCCAGGTGCGCACATAAAGCCGAGGTTTTTCGCCGTCTTCAAATGCAGTGCGGTTATGACAAAGGAAGCGGTTATTGACGAAAAGCATGTCGCCGCGTTCAAGTCGAAAACACATGGCATGTTCAGGCGCGGCGAAGTAACTGTCGATGATATCGAGTGTCTTGGTCAGTTTTGAAGGAATCTCGTGCCCCAGTTTGATCTGAGCAGATTCAATCCAGTAGCGCATATACCGGAAGATAATACCTCCTTCCACATCGCTTTGAAATATCGGAATGTCGTTGGCCAAGATGGCTTCCTTGTTACTTACAGTGCCGGGAGTGATGACATCTCGGCACCACGGTTGTTGAAGAACTTCCTTTAACTCGGGGTGTTGGACTGTAATATAATGGAAAAGGTTAGCTGCATTGGTGATGAGTGATTCACCCCCGGATTTCGCCGGTTGCAGGCAGAGCAGACCGATGATATCCGGAAAATAATGTTTGGCGGTACTATCTGTATGGAATCCGGTTTCCGCTTTGGTCTTGGAAACGGGGATAGCTTCTTTGGTATAATCTAATCCGCGGTCAAGAACGTCGAAGAAATAACTATAGCGGTTATTGAGCCATCCCAGCGCTCGCGAGGTAAGGGCGTAAAGATGTCGCAACTCGAAATCAGTATAGTGTGCTGCTGTTTTGAGACGCAACGCACCAGGACTTGCGTTGAGTTGTTTAAGCCATTGACTCGATAGCGGGGTTAGTAACGAGAGCGTTTTAAGGTCAGCTTGATTCGGTTGATTGATCCATTCATCCAAATTAAATTCGGAAAGTAGGGCGGAGGTAA
>Ga0315899_10009229_pt1 | contig 10581 bp, 11 predicted proteins | sample LakEriMetagenome_2_FD_203518 | JGI IMG/M metagenome (GOLD analysis project Ga0315899, IMG submission 203518) | Freshwater fungal communities from buoy surface, Lake Erie, Ohio, United States - Buoy 4 MA112 | ecosystem: Environmental > Aquatic > Freshwater > Lake | place: USA: Lake Erie, Ohio...
AAAACAAAATTTCCAAAAGTCACCACACAGTGTATTCACTACAGAGACACTCTGCAGAGATTTTTGTTTTTTCAATTTGTGCCTGGCAGCCCGCTTGGTTGCCGTGGTGCGCTTGTGACGGGTGATACCAAACGATTTCGCCGCACGCAAGACACACTGCCGCGCTGTCACCTCTCCCTTCCACGCTCCTGTAACGTCATACAAGACAATGCATCATATTGTGTATTCAACGAAATCTTATATATCATGCATAAAGATATGCATATACACACACGTATACATGTACATGTGTATGTATATATGTATACGTACATGTATACGTACATGCACGACGTGTGTGTGCGTGTGTGTCTATGTACACGTACATGTACACGTGCATATGCGTGTGTTTGTGTTTGTGTGCGCGCCGTGCGCGCATATACACAGTATATTGCCTTGAGGCAACCGTCTCAGAAAATCTGCTGCTGAAGGCGTTGACGAGACTTTGAAACACGAGCGGCAACGCAACAAGACTCGGCGCCTCGCACGCGTGTCTGCACCCCACCATAGGCGCACGCCACTGCAGCTCATTCCCCGCCCGCTCTCTTTCACTCCGTCCGGGGAAAAACCCTGTAAACCCTGCGACATCGCGCCCTCCTCCTCCCCGCGCACGTGCAAGATGCGCGACCCACGAACGTACGTTTTGCCACAATGCGCCGTCACACAAGCCCAACTGCCCCCATACCGCCATCCCCTGCGATGGCTCGTCGTAGTATGGCGCGGCTGGCGCCATGGGGTTGGGGGGGGGCGGGAGCAGTGGCGACAACGCTAGCTTGCCGCATAGCCATTGGTACTCGCTCTCCCACTCCACGGGATCACCCGCGCACAGAGAATTGCTCAGCAGTTGGTGCGGGCCCACAGCCTGATTTGTTAACATGAATTCTGGAAAGTCAGGGCCTAGTATATTTGATATATCAAGTTCGTGTGCAAGGGACGTTTGAGAATGCGTGCCGGGGCGAGAGGCAGTCCAAGAAGATGCAGCTCTAGGGCCATGCTCCGCAGTAGCGGGACGCATGCACGACACACCCATTTAGCCACACGCCGTTCAGCCGCCAGCTCATCCCCTCCTGTCGTACATACACACACACACGCACACACACATACACACCATGCATATATATGCATGTATGCACACACACACACATGCACACACACACAGACACACCGTCGCAGCCGTCCTCCATGCGTGCCCCTCCAGCCTCTGACTGCACTTCCAGGGAGGCGATGAACTCAGCGAGATCCTGCATTGTTCGCGGCCGCATCTGGCGCCCCGACATATCCCTCTCCATGGTGTTCTTCAGCATGGTGTCCTCGCCAAGAGCGCCAGCAGCAGCCTTTTGCGCAGAAGGGTGATGCCCAGGGTTGATCCCCCGAGTCTCCCAGGGGCGGGCAGAGGAGGCGGAAGAGGACCACTCTTTGTGGTGAATCGGCCACACGCAGTTTGGCGGAGGTATACCCTCGCCAAAGTAGTCCAGCAACTCTCTCAGCCCCCACCCCCGGGGCCCCGCCGCGGAACTCCCACCCTTCCCGCCCAACGCTCCTCCCGGGCATGCCGGGGGGGTCGCGCCCCATAGCCCACTCTGGGGCATGCCCGGGGTCGCGCCCCATACCGCACTCTGGGGTTGCGCCCCGACCCCACTCGAGTGCTGACATCCTGTGGCAGAGGATGCGGCAGATGTAACGGCAGATGTAACGGCTGAGACGGAGAGTTTGAGGAGGCAACGTTTGGGGGATGCTAGGTAGAAAGGGAAGCAGAGTAGCATGGCCTCGTCTGCGACACACCAGTTGGACATTGAACATGAGGCGTCACGTAGTGCAAGCAGCACCTGCACCACATGCGCTGTATACATAAGTCGCACCAGCCGCCAAACGTGCGCCCCCCCCTCCTGCGTCCCACGTTGGCCGGCGTCAGCATCCCTCATGCTGCCTTGCAAGTCTCCATTGCGTGGATAGTGGGCCAGAAGCGAGGTGAATACCAGCAGCAGGTCGGATGTGAGCAGGCATGGGCCGCCTGCAACTGTGAAGCCACGTAAAGTGTCAGTACTGGCGTCCCCGTCCTCCGCCAGTAGCCCTGGCGGAGGCGGAGTGACACGACCATCACTGAAAAGCTCCTCATCAACAGCCATATCATCTTCGCCCCGGCCTCCTCCACCTCCCGCTCTTGCCGCTCCGCTGCCCGTCCCATCATGCAGACTCTGCCCCGTAGCGTATCCTCCTCCCTCCCCACCTCCACCGTAAGTTGCTTCAACATCCGCAGGAGCAGAGCACTGGGTTCGCAACCACGACCAGCTGTTGGCCACTGTCCAGGCGCCGGGCGAAGACTGTCCGCTCGGCGTCGGCAGGTTCAAGGGGCTGCGCGGCCGGTCTGGTTCAAGGGGCTGCGCGGCCGGTCTTTCAATGCTGGCGTCGAAGCTCGCAGCGATGATCATGTGGTGCCGCAAGCTACTCACAAGCAGCGCCGTCGGCGAGAGATTCACGTCGCCCTGCGCTCCAGGCGACTGCTCGACAGACAAGAGGAACCCGCGCGAACTCCGTTCACGAATTACAACCTGATCTGCCAACAGCCTCGCCAACCGTTGCGCGACGTCAGGGCTTCGCTGCACGCTCTGTGCATGCGTCAAAATCTTGCTGGCTGGGGCCGACAGCGTCCACTTGCCCAGAAAGGCAAGCGGATTTTCATCTACCCTACTCAATGACAACAGCAGCGCTTGGTGCGGACCCTGCGTGGCTACCCTTGGAGGTGTTTCAGACAGCTGCCAGACATCAAACATCTCGCGCCATGCGACCTCCTCCACACCCAAGTCACCAGCAGTAGCCTCTCCCCAGAGCCTCGATGAAGCCCCCCCTAGCACGCCGCTAACTCCTCCTTCGTCTCCTCCCGGCCGTGATGGGCACTGTGGCAGGCCTGGGGCGAAATTCTCAAACGTTAGTGCCCAAGGTTGAATACTATGTAACTGCACGCCAAATGGGACTTTCAGAATTTGTGCCTGGGGGTCTGACCGAGGGAAGGAACGCTACTGGGAGAGCTGTGTTGGCAATGCGGCGACAGATTGCGCAGACAATCTCGCCTTGGTTCAGGTCTATTGAGTGGGCTTGCTCGAAGGTAGAGCCGTGAATGATGTGGTGGCGGCGGGACATGAGAGATTCAATGTACCGATGCAGGCAGCTCTTGTGCATGGCGTGTCCGCAGAGTGTAACCGACAACGCGTGCTGTCCGACCACTCGCGCAGCCGCGTGCCGCTTGCCCCCCCCCATCTTGTCAGCTTGCCGTGCAGAATTGGCTAGCGATGGTATACAACATGCGTGCGAGAAACCGAGCATGCTGATCTCGTTCACAGTGCGACGAACTTCCACGGTCATCTGACGTCCAGGCCGCGTGCCGCCGTCGTCCAAGGGCCCCGTTTGGCGCATGACTTTGAAGTCGACACGGTAGCTCGAGCCGTGCAGCAGGATCTCAGCTGTCCTGCGGGTTCGTGCGTCTTCTAACCGCTGGCTGCTTTCATAATGTCCATACGCCTCTTCAAGTTCGCGGCACGTGTCATCGTCGTAGTCCAACCACTCCTCGGTACTAGGCTCGAATCTGAACCACACCACACCGTTTGCCGACATACTCTCCTGGCACAGTGCACATTGGGCGCCCTGCAGTCTCGCCAGAGGATCTGCAAGCGTTTCCTCTTGGTCCTTCTGCATATGCGCGTCATCTTCATCCGCGTCCTCGTCGTCGTCAAACATCATGTGCGCAGCAGCAGCAGCCTGCTGGAGCTTCATTTGAGCAAGCAAGCTAGCCTGCCGCTCCGCCGCCATTTTCTTCATACGTGCACGCTCTGGAACAAAACTAAAAAATCAGAGCCCCAGTATAATTACCATATACCGCCACTATGGAACTTTGACTTTTGAGAACTTGTACCGTCTTGATGCTCGGCCTGCTGAGAACATGGGGTTAGGAGGTAGCCGGCAGCGGCAAGCACGCGTTCACATCGTTGGTGCTGCGAGGTCGCGACTTCCTCAAGAAACAGCTCCACGCCTTCCTGTGTAAGCAGATCGCCATCCTTGGGCAACTTCTTCGACAATCTCACGAGGAGACCCAGGATGGACACAGTATGCGACACTGCGTGCATGCTTGTATGTGACACTTTTGTGCCTTGCCCATCTTCAAAGCCCCCGTCGCCGAGGATTGTGAACTCATGACTGATGTGATCCAAGACCCCGTGTCTCGTGTTAGCCCCAGCTGCGCCACCTCCCTCTGAAGCACTGCCATGGGCGAGGAAGTTCTCCCAACCCTGACGCGAATTCTCGAAAGTTAGTGCCCCAGGACATTTACTACGTAAATTATTATAGAGAGCACGTTTCAGAAATCTTCTATATGAAGCATCATCGAGAGCACTTTTCAAAAACTGAAGACCGTCCAGTTTGCATCGATGACGCAAGGTGTTGCCGACTCGGCGGCAACATTCAACACCATCTCGGCGATGTACGTATTACACCGCAACGATTCAACATCCCTCTCTTCTGCCGAAGACAGGCCCGCGCCTGTCAACCAGTCGCTCAGGCAGCCAAATGCGCCGTTGTCCTCATTGTCGCACATGCCCGCGTCACGAGTGGAATAAATTGGAGCGCGCGCGGACTGGCCTTCTGCGTGTATGTTGGGCGACTCTGGCATAAGGTCACCCGACGCCGAAGCTGCTGCGCCTCCCTCTGCCGCCATGCTGGAATCGACACCAGGTTCCGCCTGCGCGTAGTAGGCATCTGCTAAAGGGACATGGGCTTGCGCACTTTGGCTGCTGCCGCCTGCGGAGGAGGTATCATGCTCATGAAGATCAAGAGCAAGGAAGAGCAGGTGCAGGCACTGTCGTACCAGCATCTCCGAGCTCCTTGTTGAGGGGGGTTCCCCTGCCCATCCTCCACCTGCACCCACCGCCTGTGAGGGAAGCACACCGCCAGCGGATCCAGTGGCCTCGAAGGACCGTGCTGCATTGTGAAGCAGGATGCAGACGAGCCTGCTCAGAGATGCGCTGCGGGCGATGTACGAAAGGCCCGACCTCACCTCCGGCCTCACAGGAATCGTGTGGAGTGCTAGCCAGGGTACCCTTCGCTTACTCTCTGTGTCTCCACGCGATGCACCCATTGCGGCAGCAGGGCGGGTGTAGAGAGTAGGATTGGACTTGGCGTGCTGAAACAGTTGCAGTTCGACGTCATGCTGCTGCTTCCTCGTGCGAATGCAGACCGAGTGCACGTCCACTTCGGGCCAGCACTCTGGCCGCAAGCGGTACACATAGCCAGTTTCGGCGTTGGCCAAGACTCGCGTGGCAATTGTCGCCAGAATGTCGTCTACCACGAGCGCGAGGTTGTCCTCGGCACCGCTGGCCGCAGGACATGTTTGAGCCCACTCAATTATTTCGCTGTGAGCACCATCGCCCAACGCTAGCTTGTGAAGGAGGCAAATGCGCCACCGCTGTTCCGGCGTCATGTCGCCGACAAACTCCCGGGCACTCAGAAGCGTTATAAGCCGGCGCAACATTTCCTCCCCACACATAATCTGCTGCTGCGTTGTCCCCACACCGAGTTCAACAGCACTTTGGTGAGCCATGTGCGCGTGTGCCCCGCGGTACGGGCGTTCGCCAATGAAGGGCGCGGACACACAATCAAGGCGAAAGAGAGCCTCTAGCTCAAAGCGCTCCACAAAGAGAGGAACTACAAATTCCGCCTCCTCGCGCGAACTAAGGGCCAACGCCAGTTGGAGCACGAGCATGTCCTCGTCACGGCACCGGAAGCGCTGCGCCGAGTAGATAGACGATTGCGTCCGGAGAGAAAAGCCGTTACGCACCCACATCAAACACTCCACCTGCACAGACAACGCCTGCGTACGCAACGGATGTTCCAAAAGGCAGCGTGCGAAGCCCCGCCGCGCCTTCAACATCGCCACAACGCGCCCCAGCGTCGAGGACGAGGACCCCTCACCGGGCCCGCCCATGCCGCTCCTCCCGCGTCCTCCTTCGTCTCCTCCCCCGTCACGGCATGCGAGACCGTGGGCCATTAGGTGAGCAAAGGCACGGTGGAGCGGCAAGTTGAATGATCCTGGGTGCAAAGACACCGTGTAGCGCATCTTGTGCGCCGCACCCCATCCTCCGTCGCAGCTCTCTAGGTGTCCCAACCCCCTCGCACGGAACCAGCACACAAGCTCGTCAACCATTTCCTAAATTACAACGAATCCTCAAAAGTCAGTGCCCTAGCATATTTACCACATAAAGTCACTATACAGAGGACTTTTGAGAATATGACCTCCACTGCCGCCCAGTAGTGACGCGTGGCTATTTCGTGATAACCCAGCCCAGCGTCGGCGGGTGGGCCGTTACATATGCCAGGGAGAGAGGGGTTGTAGATGAAGGTAAGGGCGAGGAGATAAATGTCGAAAAGGTAGGGAATCACTCTGAGCGTTTTCTGCCACGCCTTGGGCTCGTAGCGTACGTGCTCACCGCGCTGACGCACCACAGGATCAGCCATCTGAAACCGCCGCAGGATGCGTATGAGCGTTCGGAAAGGCGACACACCCCCCGCGCCTGGTCGGCGCACCAGAGTGGCAGCCACACAATGGTGGCGAAGCAAGTATCGCATATCAATAGTCATCCTCCGCCACGCCTTCGCGTCGGTATCTAGCATGCGAGCGCGGACGTCGACGCACTCGTCCAGCGGTGGAGCGGCATCATCCCCTCCCGCCTCTACATCCACCGGCCGCACGCCCCCGGGCCCAGGCGCGCTGGCGTTGATGTGCTGCATGAGCCACTGGAGCATCCCGTCTAGCAGCCCTGAGGCCTGCACAGCCACGCGAGACTCGGGGCACGGTAGCAGTAGCCCGTATTTGGGATCGGTGGCTAGCTCAACGGCCATGGACGGGACAGTAAACATCTGCACGGAGAAGACGAACACGTCGCGCGTACTTCCTCCTCCGCGCCGCGCGAGATCCGGGCGCATCTCGTTGCAATGACGGCGCTCTAGCAGCTCCAAATACAACTGGCTAAATGTTGAGCAGAAATTTGCCTTGAACTCTTGGAGCACTAATAGGCTATGAATTAGGTCCTCCATCCCGGTCTGCAGTGCGTCTGGCACCCCGCTGTGCACGCGCAGGGCCCATGTCACCAACGTCTGCGCGCCATCTCCTGTACCCTCCGAGATCGGGCTCAGGAGAGCTTGTGCGATGCCGCGCCGGAACACCGCGTGCTCAGCCGCCTTCTGGTTCAGCCAGCGCAGGAGGTTCTGGCCGTCGCTCTGCAGCGCGCTAGTGTATAGCACGGGCAGCTCGGCGTGCGCTTCCTCCTCCATGGCGGCACGGATTATGAGGAAGACTTCGTCAAAGAGTGCCTTGGTGGCTGAGACCGCCGCGGCCACCGCCTGCCCCATGGGCTCAGCTGCGTCCGGCGGGGCAAAGCCGAAAGAGGGGGCACCGCCGCCGGCTGCCACGGGGCACACGGAAGCGGGAACGTGGTGCGCAGAGCCGCAGCGGTGGCGGGAGCAGAAGCTCTCGGGCTTCCATGCCTGGGCACGAAATCTCAAAAGTGAGTGTCCTACTATATTTACTGCATACCGACACCACCGAGACGACTTCTGAGAATTTGTGCCTCAGGGTCGCCGCAGTCGCAGCTGCCGCCCCCGCTTTTCACGAGGCGGAAGTTGTGGTTGACGCACGGCGACTTCTCGAAGCACTCGACGCACATGACGCACGTTGGGTCGGCGCCTACTCGTGGGTGGTTTAGTTAGTTTAGAGAGTGTTGTGTGTGTGTGTATTCATTAGTTGTTTAGAGGCTACCGCAGTCGAGGCACTTGTAGGCGTGCTGCTGCTTGGCGATGCGCTTGCCGCAGGGCCCATGGCCCGCCACCGACGGTGCGAGCCCGTCGACGATCTTCTTGAGCACCTTGTCGCAGCCCTGGGTGACAAACTGCATGCCTGCTGCAGTTTGTAGCGTTCCCGCGGGTTGCGGCTCGCCGGCCAGCACGGTGTCGAGCTCGAAGCAGAAGCGGACAAAGGGGATTACCACGTCCGGCGCCAGCTGGCCGTCCTCGCGCTGCAGGAACTCGGCAAACCGCTGCTGCATGGGGTCACACAGCATTGGCGCCCGCGAGAGCTCGCCGTCCGGCTCGTCCAGCTCCATTAAACGTAAGCTGTCAGTTCATTGACGTACAGCCTGGCAAAAGTTTTTTGTTTCTTTTTTTGTAAATTTTTTAAATTTCTTAAATTTATATGAACGAAAATGCTCTAGAGTGGGAGGGTACATCGTGATGTCGTCACCTGGACCGCCGAAAAAGGTGGACAACAAGCTGGCCGCGGCACGCAAGGATATCGAGGAGAAGCGGAAAGGTAGCGGGCGTGTGGCGCGTGCATCTGCGGGGATGAGCTGCGCTGCCGCGGCGTGACTGCTGATGGAGGGGGCTTGTCTGTGTGCAGCCGTCCTCGAGCGAAAAAAACTGATAGAGCAGGGCATCGCCCAAGTCGGTGGTGCGTATGCACAACTATGAATAAGTGAAGGCGCACATACCACGGACAAACCAAGCAGCACACACGCACCCGCACGCACGCATGCGCGCATACAGATACGCACACACGCACAGGCGAGAGCAAAATTCCGCGCCCGGCTTCGTCACTCCGCCCCGGCACCCATGGTGCCGCCGCCTCCTCCGAACCCGCCCCCGCCGGCGAAAAGGTCGAGCACGAAAACTACATGGAGCAGGAGGCGGCGAGCATCAAGGTCGGGGACAGGCAACCATTTCTCAAAAGTTCGCTATCTAGTGACTTGAAAATGGCATACATAAATATATATATTGAATATCATAGGGCAATGATTTTGAAAATTCGTGCCAGGTGCCAAGTTTCCGGGGGGCGGCGCGGAGAGGTCACAAGTTCTCAACAGTCTTCTAAATAGCGAATTTTATATAGTGAAGATGCTAGGGCACTGACTTTTGAGAATTTCTATAGGTCATGTTTATCGGGCGCGTGCCTGAGCTGCCTCTCGGCTTCTGGGTGGGCATCAAGTACGACGAGCCCGTGGGCAAGAACGACGGCAGCGTCAAGGGCGTCCGCTACTTTGAGTGACAAACGCTCAACAGATCTCTCCCTAGTGATTTTATCTGGCAAATATACCAGGACAATAACTTTTGAGATTTTTTTTTTCTGTGTCAGGTGTCTGGACAATTATGGCGGGTTTCTGCGCCCCGACCTCTGTGTCGTGGGCCCCACGAGCTGCCCCGGCCAGTCACCGGCGGCAAGCGGCACAAATTCTGGAAAGTCCCATTTTTGTGACCTTATACAGTAATTATTCTAGCACACTGACGTTCTAGATGTTCATTCCTCCACAACGGTGGCAGCGGCCACCCCCTCCAAAATCGTTGGGGTGGCCTCGACCATGGTAGCGTCGCAGACGCGCGGCGCCCCCTCGAGCGCTCGCTCGCAGCGCAGGCACAGAATTCTCAAAAGTCAGCACACTGTGGCTTTCCAGGGGAGATGTACTAGGGCTTTGGTAGCCAATGTGATCGTAGGAAAGGCCCCCCTTGGGGGGCCTTTCCTCCTCCGCACCCAAGGGGGGCCTTTCCTACGACGAAATGCCCCTTGGTTGCCAATGTCCCAGGTTCAAGGTAGACCAGTTGACTTCTCAGTAGGGTAGTAGTTAGTTGAACTGAACGAGTGTCCCAGGTTCAAGGTAGACCAGTTGACTTCTCAGTACCATTTTGTTTTTGCTCAGCGATGTTTCCTTGGCGTTGTACTAGGGCTCTGGTAGACAAGATGACTTTTCGGCAACTTTTCGTTTTTCTCAGCGATGTTTCCTCGGCGTCTGCTTCCAGTGCTGGCGGTGCTGCTGCTGGTGCGCCTTCGACACTTAGCACTCCCGCTGCAGCATCCCGTCGCGCCGTGGGCAGTGGCGGAGGCGGTGGGGTGGGAGGAGGTGGGGCGGGGCGAAGTTCGCGCGTGTCCACTGGCGCGGTTGCAACCGCTCCCAACGGTTCGTTGCTGCGTGCCCTGTTGTGTGCTTGTTCGCGCGCGTACGCACATATGCGTGTTTTTGTGTGTGTGTGTGTGTGTGTGTGTGTGCGTGCGTGCGCGCGTGCGTGTGCGAGCGCGGGCGCGTTTTGGGCATGTGCTTGTGTGTGTGTGTGTGTATGTTTGTGTGTGGGTCTGTCTGTCTGTCTCTGTGTGTGTGTGTGCGCGCGCGCGTGTTTGGTGCATGCGCTTATGAGCGGTTGGGTTTGTGTGTGCTGATGCCCGCGCGGAGCTGCTTGCTTGTATGGATGTTTGCGTGTACGTATGGTCTCGGTCCGTTGCTGCATGTATGCTGTCACTGCGGTGTGTATGTAATCAACCACCTAAACCCTAAACCCTAAATCTAAACCCAAAACTCTATGAGCGTGTTTGCATGTAATCAGCCACCCATGTGTCTCTGAGTAAGCGCGTGTACATGGGACGGTCACGGGAGTAAAAGGTGGGGGGGGGGGGGGGGGGGGGGGGGGGGGGGGGGGGGGGGGGGGGGGGGGGGGGGGGCGCGCGCGGGGGGGGGGGGC
>Ga0315899_10009233_pt1 | contig 10579 bp, 6 predicted proteins | sample LakEriMetagenome_2_FD_203518 | JGI IMG/M metagenome (GOLD analysis project Ga0315899, IMG submission 203518) | Freshwater fungal communities from buoy surface, Lake Erie, Ohio, United States - Buoy 4 MA112 | ecosystem: Environmental > Aquatic > Freshwater > Lake | place: USA: Lake Erie, Ohio...
CACACACACACACACACACACACACACTGCCCGGAAACCTAGAAATGGAAGGGTGCTGCTGAGCACAATCCAGCGACACTGTTGTTTGTATGTGTGTTGTGTATACTCACAATATATATATATATATATATATATATATTGTGTGAGTATACACAAACACACACACACACACACACACACACACACACACACACATTATATATACACACACAGGAGACACTTATATATCTATATATATATGTATATATATATTATACATATATACCAACGGTGTTTAGCAGAACCCAACAGCGCAGCAGGACAAGCAAAAGGTGCTGCTGCTTCACAAAAAGCGCAAACGGGAGGAGATGCTGACGGGCTACAGCATGGGGGTGTATCCGGGGCTGCCGCCAGACGTGGCGAATTCAGCACAGTACCAGCATATGGCGGCCAACTACTATCAGCAAATGCAGCTCATGCAGCAGCACATGTCTCGCAAGCCCAGCAAAACGTCGAGAAAAGCAGAGCTCGAGATGAGCCGCAACTCTGCAGACCGGTGATAGTGTCACATCATCATACATAGTGTCACATCATCATACATAGTGTCACATCATGAGCCGCAACTCTGCAGACCGGTATCGCCCTTGATCCCACTTTTGGCTACTTTCGAGTGCGCGCAGAGCGCCTCGCACATACTCGTGCACACTCGTGTATGCACGTGCGGGCGAGATCCACGGCCTTCAGATGTGTGTAAGTGAATATCTGTGTATGGTGTATGTGTGCATGTGTATGTGTGCATGTGGGTATGTCTATGCGGGATCCACCGCCATTTTGGCGATGAAATCTGTTCTGGATTGATCATGATGGGTAGTCCCTCAATCTTTGCAAGGTAGGAAAATTGCGTAATGAAAAACCAGGGAGAGACTTAGTGTCCGGCTGCGTGCACCACGACGTGTGCTCTGCCCTCGATCTTTACTATAAGGAGCTATCGCAGTTGAAAACCAGCATGTGACTGAAGTGGGTGGGAGGGTGGTTGCGTGCGTGTGTGGTGCAGCATTGATGCCATCAACAAGCTCTACTTGCAGGGGTTGAAAGAGATCAAGGGGCTGCTGGAAGAAGGCGTGCTGTCGCAGGAGGAGTTTGAGACGGAGAAGCAGCGGTTATATCGAAAGAAGGAGGAGAGCCTGTCAAAACAGCGCGAGGATGAAGCGGCAATACAAGGGATCGACGGTGTGCCACTGGAAATGCGAGGCTTCGTGGGCGACACGTATCAGCAGGCGCTTGCCATGTACTATTCTGGGCAGCAGTCTGGGGGCAAGAAAATGGACGCCAAGGAGACCATGAGCGAGGAGGCGGATGATGACGATGAGGAGCTGCCTGATGAGGCACGCGACCAACCTCTGCCCCCGCAGACTCCGAGCAAGGATGCCGATCCCTTGTCGGCGTCCAAGGCTGAAGGGGCGACGGCTGGGGCAGCTGACGTGGCCGGGACCCAGAGCGTAGGGGCGGAGATGTCGGGCGTTATGCCCGGGAAGGTGGGAAAGGTGGCCGTGGATGGCAAGCGAGGGATGCCGCTGCCTCTCCCCATGCCCTTCATGCCGTTGGGCTTTGGGGGCTTCGGCGCGCAGTTTCCGCCTTTTCCGTCGTTCCCCTTTCCGCCCGCGCATCCGCCAAACAATTCAGCAGGCAAAAAGCTCGCTCGTGCGACGGGCTTCGTGGACGGCACTGTGGACGCAGGTGCAAAAAAGCGCGGGCGCCCGCGCAAGAACCTGCTCCCAGAGGCGCAGTACGACGCGACGCGCGTGCAAGCTGCCGCCGTACCCCCAGAGTCCCCCGCAGAGGACAGGCTACCAATCTCCAAGGCCACGGGTGCTGAGGGCCCAGCATCGAGTGCCGCCCCGCCGCTTCCTGCCCCGCCGAGCGTCGCCCCTGTTGGTGATGGTGCATGAGCTGCGGGGCTGCTCCAAAGAGATGAATGTAGACTAGGCCTGTTGGCTTGAACTCGACAACACAAGAGAGCGCATGCAGACGGACTCGACAATACAAGAGAGCTGCGTGCGAGCGCACGCTGACGGAGCGGAATGGAATCGTGCCTGCACATCTGGCCTGGAGGGGACAAGAAATGGATGCAGGTCAGGCAGTAAGCATGCGCTTGAATTAGTTGGGTGGAGGTGGTCTGAGCTGGGGAGGAGCTTTGGCTTCCCTAATACAAGGATCCAAGCCATCGAGTTGCAGCTTCAAATATTCTTACTCTCTCCCGCTGCTCCCGCAACTTCAGATTTTCTTTTCTTTCGCGGCCTTTTCATTTGTGTCCACTACCTAGCTGAGAGCGGTGCACGTGAGGTCGTGCCCCATGAGGCACCTCACGTGCACAGCTCGCGGGTCGCACAAGAGATGCCGGCTGACAATGGACGCATGCGCCCGTTGCTGAACACTTGTGTTTATTTCTAGATCCAACATTTTCGTGGCGTTGTGCATGCTATGGGTTGTCTCGCAATCCTCTTACTCCCTGCTGAGCTTCAAATTGATGCTGCACGGCGCGCGAGGACGGGGTTCGATGATTGGTTGCACCGAAGCCCCAAATGCACGACACTCGAGCGTCAGCGTCAGATACACATCACAGCAGCAACGGCAGCGTGTGCATGCAGCACACGGACGTGGTGTACGTGCTTGCGCGCGCGGGGGGGTGGGGAGGCAACGGGCACTTACGTCTTGGACGAGTCTCCTCGGACCAACGAAACGACCTGTTCTATCTCCATTCCTGCCACACTCTGACCATCCACAGCCAGGAGAGCATCGCCCACGCGCACCCGGCCATCTTGGAAGGCGCTGCCTTCCGGATTGATGGCGTAGACGATGAAAGGCAACATAGGGTCAGGAGGAACGGTTGGTTGCAGGGTTATGCCAATGCCGCTCTTCCCTGCAGCACGGAAAACAGCACGCACGACTCAGCGACACGAGCAGCTCAGTCAATGCTCGCGAGCGTGCGCTCAACACGCACTGTGCGGATACTCCGCGCGCGTGAGCGCTCTCTGGCCTTGCACGGCTCCGCGAGCCCCGAACACCTTTGTCATCGCCCCCACCAACTGCACCACTGCCAGCAGCCTCAAGGCACCTGCCACCGCCCTCGCAGGAGCGCAGGAAACGCGACGATGAGAGCGCACTCACCATCTGGTCCGGGCGCCCCCCGCTTGATGTCAAAGCTGAGAATCTGGCGCACCTTGCCTTGTGCCGAAAGGGGAAACGACGAAGATATGGCCTCGGAGGACGCTTGTTGTGGCCTCGGAGGACGCTTGTTGCGCAGTGGGTTGCTCTGCCTCACGACAGCACGGAAGGGCCCAGCGGTACCCGTTGTATGCAAGTCTGAGGCGGGGCGCTGGCCACGGCGCGAGGACGGGAGCTCAGCGGCCGGGTCGACGCGCGCTCCATACTCTTCAGGGCGCTCCGCCACAATCTCCCTCACGGACTCGAAGACGAAGCCCTTCTCTGACAGCTCCTCGATCGTATGGTTCCATGGTTGCCCACTGGGATCGGCAATCACCCAGCCCTCGGATCCAGACGCACTGGGACCCACTACATGACACAACTGGTGTAGTACGTCACCGCTCGATCGCTTCAGAGAGATGAAGATGGGCACCAAGTCCTTGCCCTCTGGCGGCTTCGCGCTGGTGGTCGATCGCCACACCAAGTAGCTTCGCTCGGGGTACTGCTTCAGCATTACATCTACCATGCTCTCAATCAGGGCCGGGAATTCTTCGCCTTGCACCGGGCTTTCTAGTGCAGGGACGCTGACCGCAGGCACATTCGGATACTGGCAGGACAAATTGTAGACTGCAACCACGTCACCCGGCAGCCCCTCCCGGGTCTGAGAACGGTCGTAAACTGTAGTGTAAAAATCGGATTGGGTAGAAAATTCCAGCTGTCCCAACGCCCAAGGGTTGCGTTCGAAGAAGACCTCCTCTATCCGCAACCACCCAACCTCAGAGGCAAGCTGTCGAAGAGCAACCTTGCACGCACCCTTGCCCAAGACCAAAACGCCGTAGACTACTGCCGAGGCACAGGGGTGCTCGAATTGCCAAGCCTTGGAGGAGAACCGATATTGCAAGCGACGGTGTTGATCCACGCGCTGCTCCCAGGAGGGCGGAAGCGGCAAGAGCTCCCTGGGGTTGCTCATTGAAACCACCGAGTCCTTGTGATTGATCCAGTACCGCAAGTTTTTATCGTCCCTCAGCTCCTCCCAACCTTGGGAAATGGGCGCGGGGCCGCCAATCATACCAGCTACCACTTGGCGGGTGCGGGCATTGGCGGGCTCTTTAATGCACTGCGCCCAAACCACATACTTGAGCACCTCAGTATCGCGCATGGGAGTGATGTGCTCCGCAGTCTTGGTGTATTCGAAGACTTGTGCTGCGAGCTGCGACGCCAAAATGTGCTGCACACCCGGCTGCAGGGCCAACTCGCGGTGCTTGACAGCCTCGGCGTTCGAGAGTGCAACAGAGAGGTGGTTGTCAGGATAGATGCACACGTCCACCATTCTGGTGGCGCTGTCCACTTCGCCAACTTCCACCATCGAGGGAGGTAAGTAGAGAGTCTTGGCAGCTTCGAGGCGAATCTTCTTCACCGTGGCCTCGCTAAACGAGGCCGGCTGCGCGTCATCAAAGGTCAACGAAATAACAGCAGGCATCTTATGCAGCGCCGGGTTTTTGGCGCGCAGCTGACCTTCGGCGAGTCCGCTCAGCAGCTCACCAGCCCTGTCCTTAGGCGTTTCCTTGGGCGTTTCCTTGGGCGTTTCTTTCGGCGCTTCCTTGGGCTTTTCATTCGGCGTTGCCTTGAGCATTTCCTTCGGCGTTTCGGCTGGTGTCCGACGGCCAGATGTTGGCACTATGCCAATGTCTCCTCGTTTGGTGTCACCAGTAATTGCCAGTGGCGGCTTCTGCTCGCGCCCAGACTGCTGGAGGCTTGGCCCGTCAGTGGCGCCCTTCTTGATCACGTTGAATGGCGGGCAGATTTCGACGTCGCGGATACCCTTGGTCGTGCTGGCGAACCTGAGCAAGGAGTTGCAGTCGAATGACTGGTCTTTGAGCAGCAGCGCCAAACTCTTGGGCGACCGGAGATCCACTCCGGCTTTGTCTGGCACAATGTTTAGAAAGGCGACGATGCTGCCGCCCGACAACCCACACACAATAAAGCGATCTTCGGAGGTATAGAGGGCAGCCGCGAGATCGAGAGACAACTCCTTGCCATACGTTTTCCTACCCTCTTCTGTGTTGCCCACTTTCTTGTCGTAGTCATCGTCGATAGTAAGCGTCACCCCCACATCCTCGGCCATCCTCGCCTCGTCCTTAGGTTGCCGTGCTTGATGCTGGACGGCTACAGAAGTCACTCCCGACTTAGCGCCGAGCGGTGTGGAATTTGCCTGCGCGTGAGAGAGGATCTCGGCAGTGATCTGCACCTCACTTGGCACGCCGCCCGGACCCACAATGGATTCCAAGTCGCTCGATAGCAGACGCCACCATTGATTCCTCTTCTCGCTCGTCGCCGTGACAACGTCTTGTGTAGAGAGTACAGCACGGCCCACAGCCTGAGAGATTTCAAGCTTGCTGGGGTCCTGCTGGAATATAATCACCTCTATTCGCTGGCGCACAGAATCATGCAAATCCATATCGAAAGCTTCGTCCTGAAACTGGATTGCAGACGAGGTTGATACTTGCACGGGCGCCGTGCTGTGCCGCTGCTGCTCATGGATAGGCGAAAATGTGCTCAATTTGACAATGCCAAATACCGACCCAGACTGTGTAATAAGGTTGCGCGCGCTGCGGAGGCGAACGCGCAGAGTTGATAGCTGGGTCTTAGGAGCAACTTCCTCCTCAAGGAAGATTTTGTCAACCAGGCAGATCAGCCGTCCTTTACCGAGTTTGTTTGCAGTGGGGATGGCCTTCCGGGGCATATAGACATAGAAGACCTCGTGTGGTGCGGCCGGGTTCGCAGCAGCAACTGTAACGGGTGAGTTAGCGGGCCCGTTCAGAAGCTGGTTGACCTCGATGCTCATTAGACCCTTCAGGACGACACCGTCGATAGATACAATCAAGTCACCCACGCGAAGCATCTGCGAGCAGTAGGCCGGGCTACCGTACTCAATTGAGTGGATAGCAAATGCGCCTGAGTCGGTGCAGACAACATTGATACCAGCGCCTGCCGATGCTGAAGGCGAGGGCTTGCCCCTGTCGCATAGTTCATCCCAGTACGTCCTGCCCAAGTGCCATCCAGGCGCTAAGGGAAAGAACGGCGCCCTCTGCACTCCGTCCGGCTTCACCCACTTCACGCACTTGCCATCCTGCAGCGCAAAAACATCCGAATCGAGTCCGAACACCTCGCACGCCTGTGTCCATGCGTCTGCAGAGCGGCTGCCAGCTATCATCATCTCCGTGCGCGAGCGCGGGCAACAAACGATAGGTACCGACGTCAGAGCAGCCGCTTCCTCAACTTCCTTTGTCAGCAACACGATATGAGCCTCCTTCTGCTTGATCTGGGTGACCAGGTTGTCGACACCAGGCTCCTTGCTGGCAGTAGAAGGCTGTGCACGAACTTGCTTCATGTCGACTCCGAGATTCAGCAGTTCTGCTTCTACCGCGCGCAGGCTCGCAATCGTGTTACTCAGCTGCGCCATTTTGTCTGACATTGAAGCCTCCACCCTTTCACGTTCCAGCAACACTTGTTTGAATCTGTCCCGGTCCACCGAGGTCGGTTGCAACAGAACACATCGACAGCCTGGTTCAACATGTCCTTGCATAGACAACATGGTGCTCCAGTCGTGGTCCACGACTCCCATCACGGCGCCAAGCTGCTGGGCTAGATCCTTGACCTGGCTGCTATGCTCAACAAATACGATGTTTTCACCCAATAGTGGACTGGCCGGACCATTCACAAGGCCAAGCTCCCAGAGCTTGTCGTGTACCTGTTGAGCGTACGTCTCGTCCCCGACGCCCACTACAATCACTTCCCAGCCGTGTTGCCTCAGGGCCTTAATGCCCTTTACGGCCTGCTCTTTGGCATGCATTCTGTAGATAGCCCTCGGTGGGCGCTTGTCCCGGCTGACGGGCCCCTCTATGGCTGAATTCTCGCCGCTTTGACTTGGATCTTTATAAGGCGCAGGCTTCAAGGTCTGCAGATCCGGAGCAGGAGCCTGTGGCGGAGGCTTATGCGCGTGGGCTTCGCTTCGAACTTGGCCGGCTGGCGCCCACAATTCATCCCAGAGGTCTCTGCCATCTGGCACTCCGAACTGCTGGCCGTCCCAAGGCAAATTATAAGGCGCAGGCTTCAAGGTCTTCAGATCCGGAGCAGGAGCCTGTGGCGGAGGTGCCTCGCCGCGTCCTCTCTGTTCGCTCGCAAGTTGAGGCGCCACTTGCTCTTGAGCACCGTAATAGCTGTATGAAAGGCGGACTGTCGCTGGTTTCCAATTTTCTACCGCCGGCGTGAGCTCGTCTGTGAGGAAATTGCCGGGGACAACTCCAGTCTGGCCGTTATGAGACGCTCGGTACCAACCCTGCAAAAGAAGTGATCCATATATGCACATGCATACACATACATGCATACATGCACGAAGATGTAGACAAAGAAATGAAGTCAGAGACTGGATTCACATGGTACAGCATGCTCGTAATTGGGCGTGTCCAAAGCTGGGAAATAGAACAGGTTCGTGATGCCAGAAGCCTGCACGCTGTAGAGTCTGGCTTTTCGTGTGGCTGATATTCTTGTTTTATATAATTTCTTTCGAAAACGACTATCCCCCCCAAAGGCTACTGGGTGTCAACAGTGGTCTGTCTGTCTGTCGATATGATTGCACGCGAGGCTTTACCGGGTCCTCAGAGTCGCCGAGAATCTGAATCTGGTCGCCTCGCTTGAAACTGCCATAGCAACCGAGAGGATAGCAACCGAGAGTACGCGTCAGTGAGGTTCGGATCGCCATTCGCACCGTCGCCATCAAAGAGCCACCCACCATCGCATCACAGCGAGAGGCATGCGCAGACAGCAGGATACAACTCTGCCCTGTCAAACACTCACAGCTCTCCTGACTGACAGCAAATAAGCGCTTCCCCACCGAAACGCAGGCAATTTGGCACCTGAGCTCATCTTTCTCTTGCGAGACGTAGTCCGCAAACGCTTCTTTCAATCCTTCCTTCTTGGTCGGCGCACGCATCGAGTCCGACGGGAAGAAGATTGGGCGAAAGTTCATGTCAACCAACGGAAACTCGTGCTCCTGCACACTCGAATCCATGGTGGCCGGCACAAGCACCTGTGCGAGGGCAGGCGCCGGCTGAGCAGACGCGTGCAGCGTCAGCAGGATCTGCACGGGCTTTCCATCAAGAGGCTCCAAGGCATGTCGCGCCCCGCCTCCGAGCACTCTGTGCGTGAATAAAAGCGTCTCGTTCATCACCGTCAACACCCCGGAGCCTGTCTTCTCGGGGCTGGTAAACTGCGGGACGATATCTCTTAAGGCACTGGGCATGTTGTGCGCAACATAGTCTTCGCTCACCACCGATGCACACATATACACTCGCTGCCCCGCGAGCCCCGGGAGATTGACATTATAGACCGACAGCGACACCTCTCTGGCTGGCGCAACTCCAGGTCCCCCGCTAGATTGAATTTTCGCAGGCTGTCCATCATGTGGCGCAGGTTTCAATTTCAAGAGGGGCGGGGCTTCCTTGTCGTGCTTCGAAGTGCGCTGAACTTGGAAGACATCTATGCTTTCGCAGTGGCAAGTGATCTTGCCGCGTTTCAGGGGAGAGTCTTTAAGGCTGTGTGACCACAAAGCGTGTGTGTGTGTGTGTGTGTGTGTGTGTGTGTGTGTGTGTGTGTGTGTGTGTGTGTGTGTGTGTGTGAACAGAGCACCGGCATCCGCACAGCCATGCCATCGGACGTGACCGCAGCCGACAAAGGTGCCGCTATACCTCCCTCTCTTCTCATCACTATATCTCCCCCTCTTCTCCCTCTCGCTCTTCCCCCCTCTCTTCTCCCTCTCTACAAATCACTGCCACTATTTCAGACGCGTGTGCCAGGACTTACAACGCATGTGCCGTCACTTGGTCCCCACCATACAGAAAATTACCTCGCTTGATTCTGGAGATCAAGGGCCGCGACAAGTGGATCGCGCCTGGCCGCAGCCACGCTCGGGTCTGCATCAATTTCCGTATCGACTAATATGCTGCCCGGGGACAGGCTGACGATGTTGAAGAAAGAGGCTGGCAGCTTCGCTGCCATAGCCAGGTCCGAGGTCACCCCTTGCTTGAACATGTGCCGCTGCACGCTCCCGTCCAGGCCGCACTGGTCGAATGGCATCGCCAGCTTCATGCGTATGGCTGCTATGCTGCTCGCCTGCTGTGGCAGCAGTGCTACGGATGCTGCAGGTGCTGCAGGCGGCAGGGCTGGTGCAACTGGAGGCGGCACTCCTGGCGCGGAGGCGCCGGCTTCTGGCGTCACACTATCTTGCTTCACACCCCTGCTGTAGACCCCGTTGTCCAGTCCAAACGCTCCTATCGACTTTTCCAGAATCGCCGAATAGGCATCTGTGCCAAAGACCGGCCGCGCATTTGACCCCCTTGGAGCAGATTTCTCATACTGCATCTGCTGCCAAAGGAGAGGATCCTCTCGATCCCTGGGACCAGGGGAGGGATAACGCGGGCGGGCCACTTTGGCTTCGCCCGCGGGGGCGCCGGCTGCGGGCTGGAACATCTTATCCAGAAGAGGGACGACGGCATCCGTGCCAAAGACCGGCCGCGCACTTGACCCAATTGGGAAAGAGGTCTCACACTGCATCTGCTGCCGAAGGAGAGGATCCTCGCGTGGGGCATGGGCTTCTGGAGGAGGCGGAGGACGAGGGCGACGGAGGCTCGGAGGAGCAGGAGGAGACGTCACACTATCTTGCTTCACGCGCCACCCCAGCGTATGCAAGAAAGCACCGTCGCCGGGCGCTCCAAAGAAATCTCTGTCACGTGGCGCTTGTGGCGGGTGCAGCGCGACGTCAATTGCCTTGGTCGTCGTCGGCGAGGTCCTAAGAGGACTGGAGACGTCATACACCTGGAGGGCGAGTTCCGAGGCGAGATTCCGCGCGGTGCGCTTGTCTGCGTCTCCGGGAGATACAGGCAAAAGATTAAAGCTGGCCTGTATCGAGCCGCTCCGCATGCCAACGTATTGGAAGCGGGAAGGATTGCACCGCAGCGCGGCACAGACGTCCCGCGCGAGCTCATGCCGCCAGGTTCCCTCGCGGTTCTTCGCCGTCCGATAATCCTCAGCGAGAGTCAGTGTCACGCCTTCCGCCGCAGACAAGTGCGGCGGACCCTGCGCCGGAGCCGCCGCACCATTCAGACCGCTGTGCACGCCGCGAGAAGCCAGATCTATTACCGTACCTGGTCCAATGCGCACTTGCAGACGCAGCCGCGAGGGCGTTTTGTGCACGCCTTGGACGCTCCTGCCGCTGCTTGACAAGACGGGGTATTCCTTGATTTGGCCCCGCTGGGCCTCATCCCATGGAACAGAGACGAGCCCAATATGCGAATCGCCGAGCAAGCCCTTGTTCATGATGCGGATCGTAATGCTCTCG
>Ga0315899_10009234_pt1 | contig 10577 bp, 7 predicted proteins | sample LakEriMetagenome_2_FD_203518 | JGI IMG/M metagenome (GOLD analysis project Ga0315899, IMG submission 203518) | Freshwater fungal communities from buoy surface, Lake Erie, Ohio, United States - Buoy 4 MA112 | ecosystem: Environmental > Aquatic > Freshwater > Lake | place: USA: Lake Erie, Ohio...
AAGGCGGGTATGTCTTGGAATCGCCATGCCTATGGTAATTACTATACCCAATATGATGTTGTTTTGGATTCTAACGTTGAGAAGCATGACATTACAGATGAGTTTCGATCATTCGTGCAACGAATTGAAATTTCAAAACGAATTCAAATTTTGCCCAAAGAATCGCTTTTGATAACAATAGGTGAAGAAGGGCAAGCCAATAGATACCGGGATGAAAACTTCATTGATAATTTGCAAAACTCACAGTTGATTAGCGGAATGGCTCTAGACTCGTATGTGTCTGGTACACAATTTTCGCCCTTTGTCAAAGCTTTGGTTGATTCAAAGCGCTGGAAAAGAGTTGGTGCGTACATCTCATTGGGTAAAAATTCAAATTCGTGGTACGCAAAATATGAAAACGAAAATGAGCAAGTTTTAACATTGAATGAATATAAACTGGGTAGTCCGCTGAATGCGAAATTTGGAGGATATGCTCAACTCAATGATAAATTTCAGGTCAATGGGCAGCTGTCTTGGGGATACCAGCAGCCGTTTTTGTTGCCAATGGATAACATGCAAAACACGCAAGGAGTTACTTATGCCGACCTCAGCAGACATGAACTAGGTGTGAAAGGAAACGTTACTGAAGATTTTGCTTTTGATGTTTCTCTGTACAGATCGAATCAAAAATTTTTGCAAGGAATGGCTAACATACCACCAAATGAGGCAGGCACAATCAAAACAGGTGGAATTGAATTCGGGGCGAAATACAAGATTCCAACTTACATGGGGTATCAATGGTCGTTCTTTACAAGAGGTAATGTGGGGAGTTTGAATTTGATAGACCCCCTAACCAATTTGGAAACAGAAATTACAGGAGTTCCTAGAAATAAAATGTTTTTGGGAGCGCAATTCGATTCAGACAACATTTCTGTCGGAGTTTACGATTATTGGAGAAGTAAAATGTATGTATCTGGTGACGGCTTGGAATGGGTCAATGGAGGTCATGAACTAAACTCGTTTGTCAGTTTCCATTCCAATCCTGATGGTGCCGATGCATTTATCTCTTTGGATCTCGGAATCAACAATGCACTCAATACAAAAGTGCCCATGTCGGTTTCTGCAACCTCGTCTAGCTTATTTCCGGCTCCATCAAGGAATTATTACGCCAATATCCGATTCAATGCGAATTTGTCGGGTATGGATGGAATTACTGGGGGAGGATATGACTGGATTGACTTAAGTAATTTTTATTTCGGATTCAAAAACTTTACAGGAAACTCTCCAATGAATGCAGCTTATGGTATAGGTGTGCAGGGTCATTGGCCAGGTAACAGTAATCCAATTAGTACGTCAACAAATCTTTTTTATGGTCTAGCTTCAAATAATATAGATTTCTATACACGCTTGTTTGCAATTCCAGACGGAGAAATTTCAACCAAAGGAACACCAATGGCATTCTCACTTGGGCAGAATGCAGAACTGGCCTTGATCAATGGTTATACAAAACTTTCATTGGGTGTAGGAGGATCGATTAATATTTATTCCACAGAAGAACCCGACACATACAACTATTCTTATGGGTATTTGTTTGTAGATAAATTGTTTTTAGTCTCGCCCGGAATTGATTTGTCAGCGAATCTGTATATAGATGGTGCAGTTACACTTGGATTCACCTACTCAAAATGCGCCAAAACATCATTGAGAAATGACGATTCAGATACCCCAAATTACTTGTACTCTGAAGAGGTAGATTTATCTAATTGGGCGTTGCGAATTGGTTTCATGTTTAACTAATTAGCGCAAAACCTCAGGGCGTTGCTGATTGTAACACGTTGGCATCATGCCTACATCAGCGCCAATGTATGTTGGATCGCAATACACATATGAATTGCCGTTGTATTGAATGAGTGCTCTGTCGACAGTTCCGCCAATCGGAGATCCAAGGCCTGGTGAAGTTTTTCTGAAAAGGTAGTGGCAAGCGGTTGCCCAAAGTAATAGTCAAGTTCTGTTTGTGGTATAGAAGCGTGAAATTGAACGCGAGGTTTAATGCACGGCAGCGCCACTAAGTTCAGCATCGCTATAAATAACAACAAGTTTTTCCTTGTGATTTCTTAATTGCAGCAAAAGAATGAAATGAAGTAGAGATTCATTTTATTTCTTCTGTTATTCTTCTAGTAATTTTTCTTTGGCGGATTATTGTACGAACATTTGATTTGTCTATTTTTACTGAATGAAATTGCACATTAAGTTTATTCTATTGGTTGGCGTTGTATCGTTGATAGCGTGCAGTGAACAGCCAACATCGCCACAACCCACTGCTGCAGCGCCTGAAACTCCTGCAACTCAAGCCCCGGTGGTTGAAGAGAAGCCGCAAACCAAAGAAGAACGCATTCAAGAAATTAAGTTGTGGTATTCCGAGGTTCAAAAAATTGGAATGAAGAATTGTGAGTCAAAGAAAAGAGTGAAGTACGACAACCCATTTTCACCAGAAGAGAAAATTCCATTTGATCAAGTTGTAAAAACATGCAAATTAGATGAGCATTACGAATTAATACGTGGAGATTTTATGGGGTATGAATGGTCTCAGCAATTAACCATTTACAAAAAAGACGGAAAGATATTTTTTGTTCTTGTAGAAGGGGCATCTGAAGGATGGAGCTATGTAAAGCGTTATTATTGTGATAAAGACGAAAACTTAATTCAGTTGTTAGAGAATGAAGCCGACGGAGGAGAAGAAGTGAAAGGTCCCGGAAAAGAATCGAAGTTAGATGCCGCGAAACCAAAGATTCAAGATAATATTGCAAGTTATCTAGCCGATATTAATTACGTTTTGACAGGAAAATAGAGTTCTTTTTCTTTAAGTGTAAACTACTCAACAACAATTTCATCGCAAAACAACCAACTGGGTTCGCCTACGGCGTCATGCCACTCCGGACACTTACCAATGCTCTTTGCTTGAATTTTTACATAACGAGCCGCAAAAACTTGCCCTATTCCACCACCTACATGCACCAGCTGTTCACCGCTTTTGTCAGCAGCAATCTCTGCCTTCCAATCGCCAAAGACACTCCATTTTTTTCCATCTAAACTTACCCAACACGTTACAGTTTCTGGCCTGAAAATCCAAGCGTTGGCATAATGAAACCAGTTGGTAGAGATGTGCTCCACTTGTTGCACTTCCTCTAAATCAACAACCATCTCCATATCCTGACCCTGAACCGCCTGCCAAATGCCATCTCGGAAATTGTTGGTGCCCAAGCGTCCGTCTACCAAAGCATTCACGCCCCCACCTGTATAATAAACACTGGGTGTGTAATTCAAAGTCAACGGTCTTCCGGTAGCATAATTCGAACTGAACACGCGCTCCTCCTCAAAAATTTCACCCTCGGCACCTAACTTATACAAGAACCGAATGGGTTGCATGCCTTCAACAACCAAAGTGTCTTTCCATTTCAACGTAGAGTCCATACTTGGCGTTCTATAATTGACACGCACGTCTGAACTGTAGGTCAGCACACGAACCGCCACCCGATGGTCTTTATTTACCTCACTGCGAATGCTAATTGGTGTGTCTGGAAATCCATACTTGATTTCCATGTTCTGTAAGGCCGTATATTGTTGTTTTACCTTCCCATAAAACAATTCATAATTTCTAACTTTCGGAGCATTCCATAACACTTCACTCAACGCCAACATTCTTGGAAATACTTTCGTATCTACCACTTCTTGCGGTGCATGCTCGGTCCACATATTCACCTCTGCACCCAAGATGTATTTCGCTTCCTCATTGGTGCAATTAGTAGGAACTGGATTAAATGAATACACTTTTTCAAGGTTTATACTAGACAACGGGTAGTCTAAATAACAGTGAGAAGTGGGACTCATAATAACGCCGTGCTTCAACTTCGCGGCAGCTATTCCGCCCTCCATGCCTCGCCAACTTTGTATGAGTGCGTCGGCCGGAATTCCACCTTCCAATATTTCGTCCCAACCAATGATTTGTTTTCCTTTTCCAGATAAATATTTCGCAATTTCTTCAATAAACCACGTTTGCAATTCCGCTTCAGATTTCAAATTGTGATCATGCATTCGCTTTTGACATTTCTCGCAATTTTCCCAACGGAACTTCGGAGCTTCATCGCCACCAATGTGAATGTATTTCCCAGGAAAAAGTTGACACACTTCATCCATTACATTTTTGATGAATTGCATGGTGTTGTCATTTCCCGCACAATAAATGTCTTTGAAAACTCCCCACTCGGTCTCAACAGCAATGTTCTTGTCTAAACATCCCAACCATGCATACGAAGCAAGCGCTGCAACGCTGTGACCGGGTAATTCAATTTCAGGTATGATGGTTACATGTCTGGCTTCGGCATAGGCAACAATGTCTTTGATTTCTTCTTGTGTGTAGAAGCCCCCATATTTATTCAGCTGGTCGTCATAACGCCACGCTCCAATCTCAGTGAGCTTCGGATATTTTTTAATTTCAATGCGCCAACCTTGGTCCTCTGTTAAATGCCAATGCAAGACATTCATTTTGTAATAGGCCAAGGCGTCTATGTATTTTTTAACCGTTGCAACATCCATGAAATGTCTTCCACAGTCGAGTAGCAATCCTCTATGAGGGAAAACCGGTGCGTCTTGTACGGTGACCATGGGAAGCATAATCTTTGTTTCATTTTGTTGGAACGAAGCCCAAAGCAATTGCTTCAATGTTTGTATTCCGTATGACAATCCCTCAGCCCCGTTGCTTTCAATCCTTACTCCGCGAGAAGAGACGCGCAAGAGGTATCCGCCAGGTTTGAATTCTGATTTTGCTGCGTTGAACTCAAGAGCAACCGATTCATTGACACCCTGGCATGATTGAGGGCAATTCTCCGCAAACCAAGCGTTGAATAGCGCAGTTTCAATTTGGCAATTACCTATGGCTTTTGCAGGTCCCAATTTCGTTTCCGTTAAATAAGATTGGCCATCCCAGACGGCACTTAAGGGTGTAGGCAAAAGAACATCCAACGCAGATTGTCCATTTCCTGTAGAAATAGAAAGCGAAAAAAGAAGGACAAGTAGGAAGGAATTTAATTTCATTTGTTTTCAAAATAGGTGTGGGCCTGAACCACTACTTTCATGGCCGCGGTTTCTGTTCGAAGTCGGTTGTCTCCAAGGGTTAGTGCCGTGCCATTTGCAGCGAGTTTAATTTCTTCTGGTGCAAAATCGCCTTCCGGACCAATAAAAAGCGATAGTTGATTTTCGTGGCTTTTGATTTGTGAAAGTTGGTGTTTTTCTCCAGTTGCGCAATGCGCCAAACACTTCATTCCAATAGCTTTATTCCAAGCCTGAGCGAATGGAACATCGAAATAAAATTCAGGCAAATGATATTGCACACTTTGCTTCATGGCTGCAACGGCAACACGAAGTATGCGCTCTGATTTTAAATGAACACGTTCTGAATTTTTACACTGAATGAAATGAATGGAACAAATTCCCATTTCCACAACTTTTTCCACCAGCCATTCCGTGCGATCACTGTTTTTTGTGGGAGCAACATACAAATGTATTTCAGGGTTTGTATTGGCTTTGATATCTTTTTCTAGAGTCCTCACCACGCATTGCTTGTCTATTTTTTCCAATTCAACGGTAGCCACTGTTCCTTTTCCGTCAGTCACAAAAAAAGTTTGTCCCACGTGCATGCGCAAAACCTTGATGTGTCTGCTCTCATCTTCATTGAGTTTCCACGTCTGGTCTGGAATTTCGTCTTGAAAAAATAACATGGTCACAAATTAAGAAGGTTGAGGCTGGAATGTGCTAATTTTGTGACGCAAATTTACGTTATGCCGAAAATTTCTCAAAAAGCAGTGGCCATGCCACCTTCACCAATTCGCAAATTGGTGCCTTATTCAGAAGCAGCAAAAGCCGCTGGTAAGAAAGTTTATCACTTGAACATTGGTCAGCCCGATATTGAAACCCCAGAGGTGGTGCGCAATGAAATGAAGGCCATTGATGTGAAGGTAATTGAGTACAGCAACTCAGATGGTATTGCTTCCTATAAAAAAGGACTCGCTGGTTACTACCAATCGAAAGGAATTCAAATAGATTCAAGCAACCTCATGATTACAACCGGAGGGTCTGAAGCTTTGATTTTTGCATTTATGACTTGTTTGAATCCGGGCGATGAGGTTATTATTCCTGAACCTTTCTATGCGAATTACAATGGCTTTGCAGTTATGGCGGGGGTGAAAGTTGTTCCTGTTCAATCTTTCATTGAAACCGGATTTGCATTGCCTCCAATTGCTTCCTTTGAAGAAAAAATTACGGATAAGACCAAGGCCATTCTAATATGTAATCCGGGGAACCCTACTGGATATCTCTATTCGAAAGAAGAATTGGAACAACTACGAGATTTGGTTTTGAAGCATGATTTGTTTCTTTTCGCAGACGAAGTATACCGTGAGTTTATGTATGATGGAGCAGTACCCCACAGTGTATTGAATTTAGAGGGGTTAGAAAATCATGCGGTAATGATTGATAGTGTGAGTAAGCGTTACAGCATGTGCGGAGCTCGTATTGGAGCCATGGTAACACGCAATACTGAAGTGATGGGCATGGCAATGAAATTCGCGCAAGCAAGATTGTCTCCACCAACATTCGGTCAAATTGCATCTGAAGCTGCATTGGAAACGCCACAATCGTATTTTGACGGGGTGGTAGCGGAGTATGTAAAACGAAGAGATATTTTGGTAGATGGATTAAACGCCATTGAAGGAGTTGTATGTCCGAAACCGAAGGGTGCTTTCTATTGCATTGCAAAACTTCCCATTGATAATTCAGATAAGTTCTGCCAATGGATGTTGGAAGAATTCTCATTCGAGAATCAAACGGTTATGATGGCTCCAGCAACAGGATTTTATGCAACTCCCGGAGCAGGTGTGAATGAAGTGCGTTTGGCTTATGTGCTGAATGAAGAATCTTTACGAAATGCTGTACGTTGTTTGGAAGTGGCTCTGCAAGAATACCCGGGTAAGTTGGTCTAAATTTTTGAAAAAGGTTATTCAGCGAGTTGCAATTGAATTATTTTCGAACGAAATCAAAAACATAAAATGAAAAAGGTTTATTTATTTTTAGCAATTGCCAGTTTGGCATTTCTTGCATCATGCACAGGTGAGTCTGCCGGTGATGTGAACCAAGATAAAATCTATACCGAATATGAGCAGTTTTATGATGCGAATACGGGAGTTACAACGGTGATTGCTCGATTCCGTTTTGGAGGTCCATTGGGAACTTTATTGGAATTGGATTCAACAGACAATGTAACATTCAATGGTGAAGATCTTCCTTACAGCATCTGGTGGGGAGCACATGTGAAGCAATATGTGGGTAACATTGCACCCGGCACGTTTGTATACACCAATTTAGATGGTAACGTATTCACTAACACGGTTCCTGCATTTGAGAGCATTGATTTCCCTGCTGACTTTACACAATTAAGCAGATCAACGGCTTACAATTTTATTTGGACAGGTACTCCGTTGAGCCAAAATCAAGAAGTTGGAATTTTTGTTGGAACATGGTCTTGGGGCGATGATACATGGAACTATACAACAGGAGTTGGAGCTACAAACATGGTTTTTGGCACCAATTCGTTGGCGAATTTAACGCTTGGTACATCAACCGTTTATTTAGATAGAGCAACACGCCTGTTGAATATTCAAGGCACCTCAAAAGGGGGCGTGATTCGTGGAAAGTACAGAGCACCAAACCGCAACATTACGGTGGTTCAATAAAAATTTATGAAACAGAGAAAAAGGTGTTCAGGTTGAACACCTTTTCTTTTTAGGTGTTCCTGAATGGTGAGAGTTTATACAATACTAATCTTTACTTTGTTTATTGAAGTCATGGCTGCGCAAAAACTACAATCAAATCCAAATTTGAAATATGTGAATGAAGCGAGGGAAGGATATTTAGTGCCCCTTACTTCGGGAAATAAATACCAAAATCAATTCATACAATTCGAACCGAACTACACCGATTTTCGAAAATGGAAAAAGGCTGTTAATCCTTATGCTGAGCAGAAAAAGTCCATGAAGGGAATGGAAGTTTCTTCCGATTTATCTTGGTTGACAAACAACAGCGACGGCTTGGTGTGGTTAGGTCATGCGAGTTTTTTTATTCGTTTGAATGGTGTTCATATTCTCATTGATCCTGTTTTCAATTCCATTTCTGCGATTCACAAAAGATATTCTTCCATTCCTTTTGAAATAGGCGATTTGCCTCAGATTGATTATGTTCTTCTTTCACACAACCATCGAGATCATTTGTCGAAAAAAACCTTGAGGCAAATCAAAAAACGATTTCCGCTGGTGCAGGTGAAAACAGGTCTGGCCATGTCAACGCTTATTTCAAATCTTAGTGGTTTGAAAAATATTGAAGAAGCAGGTTGGTATCAGTGGTATACCGTGAACCATGACCAATTGAAAATAGCTTTTCTTCCTTCGCAGCATTGGTCGAAACGTGGATTATTCGATTACAATGATCACTTATGGGGTGCATTTATTATTCAGAGTAATGGGAAAACCATATATTTCAGTGGCGATACAGGGTACAATGAACACCTCAAAGAAGTGGGAGAATTGTTTCAAATTAATTATGCTTTAATTGGAATAGGAGCGTACCAACCCGAATGGTTTATGCACGTGAATCACATTTCTCCGAGTGATGCATTGAGAGCAGCTGATGAAATGGGGGCGAAGGTTTTTATACCCATGCACTTTGGCACTTTTGACTTATCAGATGAGCCTGTATGTGAACCTCTAGATCAGGTCAGAAAAAGCTACACTCAGTCAGAGAGTAAAAACCTTCATTTGTGTACTCCGAAAATAGGAGAGTGGGTTCCTATTTCCAATTAAAGCACTCGGAAAGCTGTTCTTCTATTTTTGGCCTTGTTAACCGAATTGTCGTTCGGTGCAATGGGTTTCGTCTCCCCAAATCCTTCAGATTCTAATCGATCAGCGGAAATACCTTTGCTTTCGAGGTATGTTTTTACACTTGCAGCTCTGTTTTTCGATAAGGTTAAATTTTTATCCTCATCGCCATCGCTGTCTGTGTGTCCTTCAATGCGAATGCGAAGTTGCGTGTTTCGCGTTAGCAAGTCGACCAATTTATTCAATTCAACATACGATTGTGGTTCAAGAGCAAAGCTGTTGCTTGCGAAAAAAATATTTTCTAAAATGATTTCTGCTCCTGTTTCCATTTTACTCAAGGGAGCATCTTTTCGAAAGGGTTCTTGACTGGTGTAATTCTTCAGTGAGAAATTAGAAGAATAGAAAAGGTAATTTGGATTAGAAACATTCAATGCGTAATCTTCACCGGTTGGAAGACATACCAAGAAATATCCGTTTCTACTTTTATTCGAGACGGCATCGGCAACAAGTTCGCCTGTGTTCAGATTGGTAAGTTGAAGACTTGCTTGCAAAGGTGCATTGGTCTTGCTGTCGTATACATATCCTTCCACGTACGTAACAAAACGGGGTCTGTTGATATCAGTTAATTCAAATGCATAGAGATCAAGTCCGCCGAATCCACCCTCACGGTCTGAAGCAATGAGTGCTACTTTTCCATCGGTTGTAACTTGTATGGAGTTTTCATCGCCATGCGTGTTGATTGGATAACCAAGATTCCGTGGAGTACCCCAATTGCCATCGGCATTCAGTGTGCTTACGAAAATGTCTAATCCGCCCATACCCGGATGTCCATTCGAAGAGAAATAGAGGGTTTTACCATCGGGATGTACAAAGACACTTTCTTCTCTACCCTTGGTGTTTACTTTTCCAGGAATTTTTTTCGGGGCGCTCCATTCACCATATCTGTTGATTTGACTGTAATAAATGTCTTGGTTTTCAATGGTATTTCCATTGACTTTTTTTCCTCTTACGAAATAAATGGTTGAGCCATCGGCGGTCATGCTGGGTTGTGACTCCCAAATGCCACTGTTTATAGTACCTCCCATATTTTCTGGTTGGCTCCAACCTTGAGCCGTTTTCATGGAGAAGAATAAATCACAACTGCCAACACCTGTTCTGTTAGGTCCCCAATCTCCGAATAATTCACATGCGGTGAATACAATGGTTTGTCCATCGGCAGAAAGAGTTGGAGCACCTTCATTGAGCAAAGTGTTGATTTCTGCAACAGGTCTTGCTTGTTCCCAGTTGGTCATGATTTCAGTATTTTCTTTTCGACCTGCAATGAAAAAATCTTCTTGTTTTCCTTTGAATGCATCGGGTGTAGGAACCAATCGGGTATACAAAAGCGTTTTCCCATCGGCAGAGATAGCGGGGTAATATTCGTCATTTTTTGTGTTCACTTTCTCTCCCAAATTCACGGGGTTGAAAGGAACAGGATACTTCATGGATTCTTGAGCGAAATAGGCACTTTCTAAAATCAAAGTAGCTCTTTCGTGAACTTGAGGATTGCTCTTGGGGGCGCGTATGTATTTTGTGATTGATTCTTCAGCTTTTTTATAATTTCCCACACCGAAGTAACATTCTCCCAACATGAAGTAGCCCATGGGGAATATGGTTTCATTTAAAGCAATACCTTTT
>Ga0315899_10009236_pt1 | contig 10576 bp, 13 predicted proteins | sample LakEriMetagenome_2_FD_203518 | JGI IMG/M metagenome (GOLD analysis project Ga0315899, IMG submission 203518) | Freshwater fungal communities from buoy surface, Lake Erie, Ohio, United States - Buoy 4 MA112 | ecosystem: Environmental > Aquatic > Freshwater > Lake | place: USA: Lake Erie, Ohio...
GCGATGGCTTGATTGAACAGGGCGCCTACCGCCACCTCTACATGCACCGCACCGGCCACTGGCTGGGGCTGGATGTACACGATGTGGGCGCCTACCGGCTGGGCGAACACCCGATGACCCTGGAGCCCGGCATGGTGCTGACCGTGGAGCCGGGGCTTTATGTGAGCGATCGGTTGCCGGTGCCTGAGGGCCAGCCGGCCATTGAGGAGCGCTGGAAGGGTATTGGGATTCGGATTGAGGACGATGTGGCTGTTACTGAGCGGGGGCATGAAAATCTGACGGCGGCGGCGTTGAAGGCGGTGGCGGCGATGGAGAGGTGAGGGGGCATGGATCCGCCTGCGGCTGAGGGTCAAGGAAATTGACTAGCTGAAGCCGGGGTAAGCAAACAAGCCAGTAACCACACCGTTCGCCACGCTTAGGGGCTGCATCACGCTGGCCTTTGGCCAAGTAACGGCACTCGCCTGCTGGAGTAAAGATAGGTCATAGGCAACATGCAGGAGCTGCTGGGCTACAAGGACTTGAAGACCACCATAGTTTGCATGAACATGGTCTAACGCGGCTCACTCTGGGTGCGCTACCCCGCAGATGTTGTGTAGCAATGTGAATCAGAGCTATTAGAAAAGAACTTTTCCTGCTATTCCTCTGCTGGGACTGGGCTCGGTCGAGGTGCTTTAGGGCCTATAGATGTGGCTTGCAGAAGGCCAAGAGGGTGAGTGCGTGGTTCGCGGTGCCCCCCAATAAAGAATTGGGTGGATCAGTCCACAAATGTTGCGTAAACTGCTCTTGGCAGGTAAAATATTTGAGAGTTTTGACCGGGATGCACTGGTATGCCAATGTACAAAGAAGCATTCGAAGCCAGAGACGATCTGGTTCAATATGGTTCTAATGCACTGCTTCTTTATGCATTAGAGTTGAAGTTTGACCTTGAGGACATTCATACCGTCGCGTCGGATGCCTTAACGGACGGGTCAGATGATAAAAAGTGTGACCTAATATATGTTGATGCAGATGATGGAATAGTAATTATTGCACAGTGCTTTGTCTCAGCAGATCAATCAAAGAAAGAAGCACCTGCAAATAAAGCATCAGACCTTAACACTGGTGCTGGGTGGCTTCTGACCCGTGAGCTAGAGGAGCTGCCCGAGAGAATAAGGCCAGCTGCAATACAACTAAGGAGCTCACTTACCGAAGGTAAGGTTAATACAGTACACTTTTGGTATGTGCATAATTTGCCTTCTTCACAAAATGTCCAAAGTGAGCTTGAGACAGTAAAGCGAACTGCCTATGCATCACTCACCCAGTTGCTTGGTCCGGGAAGTACACCTAATGTCTCGGTCCTTGAAGTTGGAAGTGAGCAGATTGAAAAGTGGTATCAGACGTTAACTACGCCGATACTTGTTACCGACCCACAGGAAGTGTCAGTTGTTGGTGGATACAATATTGAAAGCGACGACTGGACTGCTTATGTGACTGCAGTACCAGCCAGATGGTTGCATAGGCTTTTCTCGCGGTACAGGGATAATCTTTTTTCTGCCAATGTACGTGGGTATCTTGGCAGCAGAAGATCGGACGCAAACATCAACAGTGGGATTAAAACGACAGCATCTGACGATCCAGCTCACTTCTGGGTATACAATAATGGACTAACAATAGTTACTCATGACTTTACATACGATGAGAATTCTTGCTTGTTGCGCGTGAGCGGAATGTCGATTGTTAATGGAGCCCAGACAACCGGTGCAATTGGTTCGCTCTTACAGGAACCAGATGAAAGCGCAATGGTTCCGGCACGATTTGTGAAGTGTCGAAGCGCTGAGGTTGTTGATAAGATCATTCAGTACAATAACAGCCAAAATCAAGTAGAAGCTCCTGACTTCCGTAGCAATGATGAGGTGCAAAGACGCCTTAGGCAAGAATTTGATCATTTGCCATCAGTTACCTATCTAGGCGGCAGACGCGGAGGATATGATGATAGAATCAGAAGACCAGCTAACTTATTGCCATCAGATACGGCAGGACAAGCATTAGCTGCTTTTCACGGAAATCCAGTAGTAGCTTATAATGAAAAATCAAAAATATGGGTTTCAGATACTTTATACTCATGTTTTTTTTCTGATCGGACGACTGCAAAGCACATCCTCTTCGCCTACTCTCTGCTCCGGGCGGTTGAAGAGAAAAAAAGAGAACTTTCCGCGCAGCCTGAACCTTCACTGACTAGAACACAAACCAAGGCTCTGCAGTACTTTAGAAACCGCGGTTCAACATTTCTCTTAGCATCTGCTATAGCAGCTTCATTGGAGAATTTACTGGATAGGGCAGTGCCAGATACATTTGCATTACGATTTACTTCGAGTCCCACCCCGAATGAAGCAATCCTACACTGGCAGCCAATTGTCAATGTCGCTGTAGCATTCGTGGAACGATTGACATCAGCTGTGGAGCGTGGTTTGAAGAGTACCGAACAAGTTGATAGGTCAATTCAGGAGTTTGTTGGCTTCATGGAAGCTACACGTGAAGCCAATAGAGGTGTTTATAGAGCTTTTGGCCAGCTTGTCTCAACCAACTGAATGGGGGCTCTTGATTCTCACAAGAAGTTAAAATACATAGATTGTACTTCTTATTGTTGTATCAGCATTCTGTCTTGCACAACACTGATCTTGAGCATTAATTAATTAATTATGAATTATCAAAATTTTGATCAAATTATTACAGAAGAGACAAATTTCGATTTATGCGCCTCAGATATTCTCAATAATCCAAGCTTCTATGCAGGCATTCAATTGATTGCACTACGTAACGGTATTGCTTCGGCGAATACCTATACTACAGTCATTAATAGCCAACATGGGGTTTATCACATTTGGATAGACACTGAAGAAGTTTCTGACTCCAATCTACATATAATGAAGTGCTTTTATGTTGGCAAGGGTGAAGGGGGTAAAAGAGTAAAAGATCATCTCAGCAGTAAATTGATTGACTATGAAACTGTGTATGTATCTTTTTTTGAGTGTAATAATCGAAAATCCAAATATATTGAACAGCTTTTTTTAGATTTATATGACATTGAACTCAATAAGGCGGAATGCAGAGGGACTGAATCCTTATATGCTAATTTTGATTTTAATCATAGAATTATTGGTTCACATCCAGAAGGGTTTTTCAATAGATTTTTTAACAATTAAGGGCACCTTGAAAAAATAAGTGCAATTTAATTCCATAGCCTCAGTACACTCATAAGGTGAGTAGTATTATGAATGAACACTGAAGGGGAACCCGAACATGTCTGAGATAATAAATTCAGAACATGGAAATTCGATTCTCTCGCCGCCATTGGGATTCAAACTCCGCTGGACATTAAATGGGCACTTTGACATTATAACTCGAATTGCTTGGGCAGCTGACGGTAAGAGACTTGCCTCAGCATCCAAAGACCATAAAATTCAGATTTGGAATACCGAATCTGGTGAACTTGTTACCGTTCTGGAAGGACATACAGATACTGTACTTGACATTGCTTGGTCACCGAATTTAGAGAGATTAGCATCAGTCTCTAGTGATGGCACAATAAAGCTTTGGAATACCAACACATGGGAAATGTGTACTGAAATTAAAAAGGAAAAGTGCAATACCATCGCCTGGTCGCCAAATGGTAAGAGATTTGCTTCAAGGAGCTCATTCTTTGCCACTGAACATATCACTTTGTGGGATGCAAGCACTGGAGAAAAGCTATATCAAAAAAAGAATCAACGATTAGATCAACTGCTAAGATATGATTATGTTACTGAAACATATAGAGAAATACAAATTGAAGAACCAAAAAAAATATATGTAGAGTCATCAGTAGTAATGCAAGTCGATCAACTACTAAATAAATATCCTTCGCTTGCCTTCCCTGAAAAAGACTCTCAGGCTTTGGGTAATCTGATATGGATTAGAAATGGGAATCTTGCAGCTCTGGATTCTATTCTATCTTCTTTTGTACTATATGATTCAAACACCCTGAAAGTGATTTCTGCTTTAAAACTGGCAGAGGGGGATAATAAAGTGTTAGATGTGGCATATTCTCCCGATAGGCGTATACTCGCTGCCGCAGGTGTGGATGGGACTATTCGACTTTGGAATACTGAACAAGAAATACAAACTATGATTCTTGAAGGGCATGCTGATGCTGTTACTTGTGTTTTTTTCTCCTTTGATGGGCAATTTTTAGCTTCCAAGTCGATTGATGATTCTGTACGTATTTGGCGATGCGAAACGTGGGAAACAATCGCAATACTCCCAGCATCAACTTCTCATAAATTGGTTTCTGGCTTAGCTTTCAATCCAAAGTTTTCTTGCCTCGCGACCACTGACGAGAAAGATACTGTAATTCATATCTGGGAATTGGATTTATCTGCTTTATCAGCAGTAAATCTAATTAAATCTTCTGTGCATTATGCTAATGCAAAAGTTGTTTTAGTTGGTGATACTGGAGTAGGCAAATCTGGCATTGGTTTAGTTCTAAGTGGTGAACAATTCAAACCCACAGAATCAACACATGGTCGCCGGGTCTGGACTTTTGAGAAGCGTGGTGTTGTAGAGGCTAATCGAGCAGAGACCCATGAAACCCTGCTGTGGGATCTGGCGGGACAACCGGGCTATCGTTTAATTCATCAGTTGCACCTTAATGAAATTGCGATAGCACTCGTAATCTTCGATACTCGTAGTGAGACTGATCCTTTTGCTGGAGTTCGTCATTGGGATCGGGCACTTACCCAAGCTCAACGATTTCAACCCCCAGGGGCACCTCCATTAATAAAATATTTGGTTGCTGCACGAGCCGATCGCGGGGGCATCGGTGTTAGTCCAAAGCGGATAGAAACTTGGTTGAAGGAACTAGGCTTTGATGGTTATTTTGAAACTAGTGCAAAAGAAGGATGGCAAATTCCCGAACTTGCCGAAGCAATCCGTAAATCCATTGATTGGAAAGCATTACCAAGCGTGAGTTCAACAAAGCTTTTTCAGAAAATAAAAGATTACTTGATTTCCGAGAAAGAAGCTGGTCGACTACTATCTTCAATAGATGATTTATATCGATCATTTTTGCAATCTATACATGCCTTAACTGAAACTGAAAATCTGCGATCACAATTTGAGATTTGTATCGGACGCGTCGAGTCGCGAGACTTGATTCGACGGCTTTCTTTTGGTAATTACGTTTTACTCCAACCTGAATTACTTGATGCGTATGCATCTGCGTTGATTAATGCTGCCAAGGACGAGCCAGACGGTTTAGGCAACATTGCTGAGGAAGATGCCCGTCACGGGCGTTTCCGTATGTCAGAGGATGAGCGGATTAAGGATAAAAACTTAGAAGAACTTTTACTAATTAGCACAGTTGAAGAGTTGTTATGTCACGAATTGGTGCTACGTGAATCGGCTGACGATGGTGTGTATCTTGTATTTCCTTCGCAATTTACCCGTGAATGGCCAGATGCCCCTAATCCTCAAGGCCAAGCTGTTATATTTGAATTTGAAGGTGCAGTCCTTAATATTTACGCTACTTTGGCTGTGAGACTTTCAAGAAGCGGACTATTTGTGAAACGGGACTTATGGAAAAATGCTGCAACTTATGGTGCTAAGGCAGGTGGACTATGCGGTATGTCATTGCGGGAAATGCAAGAGGGCAAAGGAGAATTAACCCTCTTTTTTGATAAAGAAGCAAGTGAACAGACTCGCTCTCAATTCGAAGACTACATCCTAGTTCATTTGAGTCGCCGAGCATTATCTGAAACCATTAAACAGCGACGTATCTTAACATGTCATAATTGTAATGTTGCAATCCCTGAGCAACACGTCCAGATGCGGCTTGAGCGTGGACTTAACTGGATGGCCTGTAGCGTTTGTGAAACTCGTATCGATTTGGTAGAACCAGAGAAAAACGCGCAGATCACAGAAAAACAAGCATCCATTCTTACCCAAATGGATAATACAGCTAATTTGCAACGATTCAGGGATACTTCTACTTCTTCACTTCAAGGAAAGATTATAACAAAAGATTTTGATGTATTTCTTTGTCATAATAGTGATGACAAGCCAGCCATCAAACTTATTGGCGAACAGCTTAAGGATTTTGGTATTTTGCCTTGGTTAGACGAATGGGAACTACGACCAGGCTTGCCTTGGCAGCGAGCTTTAGAAGAACAAATCAAAAACATAAAAACTGCAGCGGTTTTTATTGGAAAGAGGAATACTGGTCCCTGGCAAGATGCAGAACTAGATGCTTTCTTAAGAGAGTTTGTTAAGCGAAAATGTCCAGTCATTCCTGTGCTTCTCCCAGATTGTGGTCAACAGCCAGCATTACCTGTTTTTCTACAAAGCATGACGTGGGTTGATTTCCGACAACCAGAACCTGATCCCATTAGCCAACTCATTTGGGGGATCACAGGTTTACGTGCACAGTAGCGAACAAGAAACATATTTATGCAGACTGACCCCCGTACCTTTCTAAATGACATCATGGAGTCAACAGCGGCCTTCGGAAGCAGCCGCTGGTTACGTCGATATCGTTGAATACCACTGACCTTGTGGCGCCTGGGGTGGTACTGCTGAAAGAATACCTGCGGCCGATGCGCATCAGCCAGTACCGGCTCATCATCGCTATCGGTGTCCCTAAAAGCCGCATCAACGCCATCGTCAAAGGGCGGCGTGCGATTACGGCGGATACCGATCTGCGCCTCTGCCGTTTCTTCGGGCTCAGCGAGGGCTTCTGGCTGCGATTGCAGTCCAGCCATGATCTCCGTGTGGCCCATCGGCAATTGGGCGATGCCCTGGCCCAAATCCAGTCATGACGACTGGAGCTTCTCAAGGAACTGCAGGGGGGACGTTAGCGAACCCGCCGCTACACAGAACCAGGCCTGATCTGCGGCAGCGGACTAGCTACCCTGACTTGATGGGTCTGATCCGCGGCTATTTCACCCTCAGCAACCCCACCCGACCAGACCTGGCGCCCCTGGAGGTGTCAGCCCTGGCGGACAGTGGGGCTGTGCATCTGTGCATCCCGGAACATCTGGCGATCCAGCTGAGCCTGGCCGAGCTGGAACGGCGCGAGGTAGTGCTGGCGGATGGGCGTCGCCGCACGGTGCCCTATGTGGGCCCGGTGGAAGTGCGCTTTCGCAACCGCCGTTGCTTCACCGGTGCCATGGTGCTGGGCAATGAGGTGCTGCTTGGTGCCATCCCGATGCAAGACATGGACCTGGTGTTGCGCCCCCAGCTGCAGTGCGTGGATGTGAACCCCGATAACCCCAATATTCCGAGATCTATCGCAGCTCTGGACACATGCCGCTTGAGGGACAGGTGAGCCGTTTCGGAGACTTTGCCAGCGTTGCCCTCCGTAAGCTCGCCATCCTTGATGCTGCAGGTTGTCTCAACGATTTCCCAATACCGCCAGGCAACCGGCTGGAACCGCTCCGATCTGCGCCTCTGTCGTTTCTTCGGGCTCAGTGAAGGCTTCCGGCTGCGGATGCAGTCCAGCCATGCCCTCCGTGGGGCCCATCGGCAATTGGGCGAATCGTGCACTTGACGGATCAGAATGGGAGATGTCTGCCGAGCGGATCGCCTTGGCGCCATGACCCTCGCCCTCGCCCAGCCCCAGCTGGAGGCCATCACTGCCGCCTGTAGGAAGCACCATCTGGCGCGCCTGCACGCCTTCGGCTCCGTGCTGCGGCCGGACTACCGCCCTGGCGAGAGCGATATCGACCTGCTGGTGGAGTTTCTGCCAATGGATACCTCCAAGCTCTATCGGGCCTACTTCGCCCTGCTGAACGACCTGAGGCAGGGCCTAGCCTCTCGGGACGATGTGGTGATGGCAGACGCGGTGCGTAACCCCATCGGCAGGCAGGCGATCGATGGGAGCAAGCAATAAATTTATGCAGCATGACCCCTTTCCTGGCGCTTGATTCGCTCGGCAGTAGAGCGTGAGTTCATCACAATCGGCGAAGCCCTGAATGTGATTGCCGTCCGTGATCCCCAGCTGTTCGCCGCGATACCTGAAGGCCGGCAGATCATAGACTTCCGCAATCTCCTAACCCACGAGTACCTAAACGTGCGCAATCGTGTGGTCTGGGGTGCTATCCAAGTCGACCTGCCTGGGCTTGTTGAGCACTGCAGACAATTACTTGAGCAGCTTCAGAATGGCAACACCTGATGCTATGACTAGCTTGGCACTTGAGAGTATTCATTATTTTAAAAACTTAGCAGTTTGCTCATTCACTATGAGTTAAAGCCGAAGTTAATTTCTTTATAATGATGTATTTTTTTTGGTTTCTTAATACGATCACGATCGAGGATCGGAAAGCCACTGTCCGGTGGCGAGCTCATATTACGCCGCTAGGAAGGCGGCTGGTCGAGGCTTAACCGGGTGTTCGGCGGCGAGCCGGATGGGGTGCTGCAGCAGTTCCAGCGGGAGGTATGGGCGGCGTGAGGCGGCGGGCTTGGTCTAGTCTCGGTATCGACCGCCGCAGGAAGCCAGCCATGCGCGCCAAGCTGTTCCGCAACGGCCGCAGCCAGGCGGTGCGCCTGCCGGCTGAGTTTCGCTTCGAAGGAACGGAGGTGGAGGTGCATCGCGATCCGGAGAGCGGCGCGGTGGTGCTCACACCGGTGCGGCCATCGGCCAGGGAGTTGTTGAAGCTCAGGGATGCGCTGTTGCAGGAGCCTGGATTTCGGGAAGAACTGGCCGCCTTCTTTGAGGGGTTGCACGACACCAGTCCTCCCGAACCGGTGGACTTCCCGTGATGGCTGCGGGGCACGAGAGATTGATGCTGGACACCAACGCCGTGAGCGCTTTTCTCCAACATCGATCGCCACGCCTGGATGACTGGGTGCGCGAACAACGCTGCTGCCTGTCGGCGATCGTGGTGGGCGAGATTCTCTACGGCCTTGAGAAGCAGCCGGCGGCAACGCGATTGCGGGCGCTGGCGGAAGCCACCCTCGACACCCTGGAGATCCTGCCTTGGACCGAAGCCTGCAGCAGGATCTATGGCCGGCTGCGCGCTGAACTGGAACGCCATGGCAAGCCGCTGGCGGCGCTGGACCTGCTGATCGCCAGCCATGCCCTGAGCGAAGGCTGTGTTCTGGTCACCGCCGATCAGGCTTTTGCCCATGTGGACGAACTCACCCTGGAGGCCTGGTGATGCCCACAAGCTCCCCTGGCAACAGCCACACCCACGACATCGTCGCCAAGCTCTATCGGGCCTACTTCGCCCTGCTGAACGACCTGAGGCAGGGCCTGGCCGCTCGGGTCGATCTGGTGATGGCAGACACAGTGCGTAACCCCATCGTCATGCAGGCGGTCGATGCGAGCAAGCAACAAATCTATGCAGCGTGACCCCTGTGCCTACCTGAACGACATCCTGGAGGCAGCAGCGGGCGTCGCAAGCCGACGCCGATGGCGTCGAAATCATTTACTACCACTGACCTTGTGGCGCCTGGGCAGGTACTGCTGGAAGAATTCCTGCGGCCGATGGGCATCAGCCAGTACCGGCTTGCCATCGCAATCGGTGTCCCTGAAATCCGCATTAATGCCATCGTCAAAGGGCGGCGAGCGATTACGGCGGATACCGATCTGGGCCTCTGTCGTTTCTTTGGGCTCAGCGAGGGCTTCTGGCTGCGTATGCAGTCCAGCCATGATCTCCGCGTAGCCCGTCGGCAATTGGGCGATGCCCTTGCCCAAATCCAGCCATGACGACAGCAGCTTCTCATGGAAGTGCGGGGTGACGTTAGCGAACCCTCCGCTCCACAGAACCAGGCCTGATTTGCGGCAGCGGACTAGCTACCCTGACCCGATGGGTTTGATCCGCGGCTATTTCACCCTCAGCAACCCCACCCGACCAGACCTGGCGCCCCTGGAGGTGTCAGCCCTGGCGGACAGCGGGGCTGTGCATCTGTGCATCCCGGAACATCTGGCGATCCAGCTGAGCCTGGCTGAGCTGGAACGGCGCGAGCTGGTGCTGGCGGATGGCCATCGCCGCACGGTGCCCTATGTGGGCCCGGTGGAATTGCGCTTTCGCAATCGCCGTTGCTTCACCGGAGCCATGGTGCTGGGCAATGAGGTGCTGCTCGGTGCCATCCCGATGGCAGATATGGACCTGGTGTTGCGCCCCCAACTGCAGAGCTTGGATGTAAACCCCGAGAGCCCCATTATTCCGGTCAGTGTGGCCGCCTCTCCCTTCGAAAAAACGCAAGCGGAGATCAATCTCAACCCGCATAACGCCGCTGTGATGCTGAAGCCGCTACTACCATCGACAAGCGATTTGCTGGAGCGAAGGGATGCGCTGCTCAATGATCCGGATTTCCAGGCGGAGATCGCGATGTTCGGCGCGGGATTGCGCGACAGTCGTCCAGCAGAACCGGTGCAGTGGACCTGATGACTGGGGCGCAGCCCGCCAGGATGCCTAAATGGTTAGGCGAACAGAAACCCCATGGAACAACAGGGCCGGCTCACACAGTGGAATGATGCCCGGGGATTCGGTTTTATCTCGCCCCAATCCAAAGGTCCGCGTATCTTCGTTCACATCAGCCAATTCCAGGAGAGAAATCG
>Ga0315899_10009237_pt1 | contig 10576 bp, 10 predicted proteins | sample LakEriMetagenome_2_FD_203518 | JGI IMG/M metagenome (GOLD analysis project Ga0315899, IMG submission 203518) | Freshwater fungal communities from buoy surface, Lake Erie, Ohio, United States - Buoy 4 MA112 | ecosystem: Environmental > Aquatic > Freshwater > Lake | place: USA: Lake Erie, Ohio...
GTAAGCAAAAGCAAGATCAAATAGCTAACAAAGGCAAACGGAACCAATTGTCGGACCGTTGTAATTTGTCCGTGAAGAATGTTCACGTATACCTTCCAATAACCGTATTGATAGTATTGTTTCAGCAGTTTACTTAACGTTCCGCGAACGTAGTACTTCGATTGCAATTCGGTGTTTAAATAACACTTCATTCCATTTTTTTCCATGCGGAAGTTGAACTCGTCGTCTTGATTGCGAATGAGCTCTTCTCTGAAATATCCAATTTTTTCAAAAACTTCTTTGCGATACATGCCGAAGGCAACAGTGTCTACGAATCCGTTTTTATTTCCAGTTCGGAAATGCGCGTTGCCAACACCAAACGAGGAAGACATAGCACATCCAATGGCTTGAGAAGTTGCGTCTTGGTATTCATTCATGATAAGTCCACCCACACAATCGGCTTCAGGATGCTCTTCAAACGTTTGCAAACATTTGTCAATGTAGTTGTTTGGTAATGCAGCGTGCGCGCCCAAAATCATTTTGAAATCTTCGTTACTCGCTTGCAATCCCATGTTCAGTGCCACTGGAGTAACGCGACGTTCATTCTTCAACACAACTATTTTATTTTCATGTTGAAGGGCAAGTTGCTGAAGCTTTTCAATCGTGCCGTCGGTGCTTCCGCCATCGGCAACGTATACACGAATGATTCCCGAGTATGTTTGATTCAAACAAGATAAAACACATTCTTCAATGTGTAATGCTTCTTGAAAGCAAGGAATGGTAATGCCTACAGACGGTAAGTTCATTTCGTAATTTCTTTGTAGAGTTGAACCAACGTGCGTGCTTCGTTTTCCCAACTGCAATTTTCTTTCACCCAAACATTTCCTTTCCGTCCCATTTCAAGACGAAGCGATTCGCTTTGCAATTGTTTCATTGCTGAAATCAATTCTTGTTTGTTGAAGGGGTTGACGAAAAAACATCCTTCGACAAATGTTTTTTCCCAATACGCGAAGTTCGACATGATGACCGGAAGTCCGCAGGCGAGGTATTCGAATACTTTTACTGGAGTGGAGTCTAGATAATTCTTTTCAGGGTACAAAATGGCTAAGCCTACATGAGCGTTTCCGTAGTGCTGATATACTTCCGTTGCGGGCAGGTGCCCTACCTCAGTTACTTTTGCCCAACCGTTTGAGGACATGCATTTTTGTCTGTATGCCTCGAAGTCCCACGCCCCTATAAGGGTGAGAGAAGTGTTTTCTATTTGACTAATGGCTTCTATGCATTCGTATATGCCGCGTATTTCAGTTAATCCGCCGCAATAAATGAAGCGTGTAATTTCACCTTTTTGTTCTGATTTTTTTATTTGAGGAAGAGAAAGTATTGGGTAATTTCTTACAACAGCTTGTTTGTTTTTAGATAGTATTTGGCCATTCTCTGTGACAATTACTCGGGCGGAAAATAGAATGTAGAATTGCTCCATGCACATGTATACAAAACCAATCATTTTCCGAAGGAAAAGAGGCCCCAGTGGCTTACTTTCTATTTGTTTGCTTACATATTCATGCGAATCGAAAATTACTTTTTTTCCGAGTAGCCAGAATAAGGGTGCAAAGCGAATGAGTTCGGGGTCGTGAATGTGAACAACGCGAACATTCAATTTCAGAATGACGAAAAATCCTTGCCACGCGGTGACGAGTAATTTTTTAAGTCTACTGGTTGTTGTTGGAAGGGCAACCACGTGAATGCCTTGCTTTTCGAGCGATTCCGTATGCGGAACCACCAAGAAAACTTCGTAACCGGCTTGTGACAAACTCACGCATTCCTTCATGAAGATACGACTGTCGAAAGGCGGGTGGAGTGTCGTGAAATGAGCAATGCGTGTTTTCATTTTGCTAAAAGTTTTTCATAAAGCGCAATGAATTTTTTTCTGTTGGCGTCTTTCGTGCCATCGCGTTCAATACGTTCTTTATTCAATTCAGCAGCATTTGAAAATTCTGTTTCGAATGCATCAGAAATAAAATCAGATGTTACATTTTTGGCTATAAAACCATTTGATTTGTGCGTGATCCACTCGTTGTTAGAAGGTAAATCTGATAGAATGGGTATGCAGCCGCTGGCCATTGCTTCAAGAACACTAATGGAAGTTGCATCACTTTCCGGAATAGAGATATAGTAGGTGGCTTTCGCGTAGTTGATAGCGTTGTCTTCAGGCTGCAGCCATCCGACAAAAGTTGTGCTACTTTCAATGCCTAATGAAAGTGCAAGTGCTTTTAAGTTGTCTGTTTCTTCCCCAACCGCTCCAACAATCAATTTCCATTCTTCTCTGTTCGACTGACTTTTGAATTTTGCGAAGGCGCGAAGGATTAAATCGATGCGATACAATTTCTTGTGCAGTCGATTGGAATAAAATATTTTTTCCTTTACGGTTTGCACTGGTTTTAAGTTTATGCCAAAATTCGCTATGAGAATGTCAATTTTCCTCTCTGGAATTAAGTTTTGCATAGCTTGGGCTAGATCATTAGAATCCGCAGTAAAATAATCTGCATGCTTTAGGTTCCATCTAACTAGCGATTTCAGAATGAAATTTCTTTTTGGAGTCAAATAGATGTCACTACCCCAGGCCGTTAGAACGGTTGGAATACCCAATGGTAATACTGACCTTAATGCATAGTAAGCAACACTATTTACTTGGTGAATATGAACGATGTCAGGGTTAAATTTCTTGACGAATGATCTAATTGTTCTAGGAGTGCTCAATTGAGCTGCAAGACTCCATAAACTAAAATTAATTTTTGAGATGACTTGCACTTCCTTGAATTCTCCCTTCATGAGTTGGAAAAAGTTCTCAGTGTGAACAGAAGTGCTACCGATAATGAGGAGTTTTTTATTTATCATCTTACGCTTCGTTCCAAGATTTGTAATTCGCTTGAAGCGCTTCGTTTTCTTCCAACCATTTTTTATCGCGATCGCGTGTGTCTCCAACAATTATCGCCGGATTTCCGCTAACTATTGCGTAGTCTGGGAATGAGCCTTTCACAAAACTGTAGGCCGAAACCAAGCTACCTTTTCCGATGGTAGTTCCAGGCATAATGACGGCGTGTGGGCCAATGAACGAGTACTTTCCAATTTTCACTTTCCCCTCGTTGTAGGCCAATTTGTTTGGGGTAGAAGCGTAGTGTTTTCCGTATAGACGAATGGCGTCGTGACTGGAATGTGTAATGATGCTTACAAAGTTTGTAATCTGACAGCCTTCTTCAATCGTTAATCCGTTTGAAGCATCAATGAAATTCGCATGGCCAATGTACACGTTGTCTTCCACGTGAAAATTCTTTTCACCTTGTAAAAAAGTAGAACTGCAAATGCGTGTAAGCGGAAGAACCGTTCCGTCGGAACGCTTGTAACGTCCAATCATGACGGGCTTAATCCACTTCGATAAGTAAAAAAGAATTCTGCGTTTGAGCATGTTCAAATTTAGCCCAAATGCTCCAAAGTTTCGCGTTCTTTTGCGATGTACCAATACCAGAACATTCCGGCCAGCATAATGCCCATGCCTGAAAGGCTGAACAACGTGAAGCCAAGGATCGGGTCATTCATCAAGCCGCCAATCAGAATGCTCACAATTTTAAGGGTTAATCCCACCAATGAAAATGCGAAAGACTGATGTTGTTTGTGCACCACCGCTGTGACAGCGCTTACCGGTGAAATTAAAAAGTTTAAGAAGATAAACGGAATAAGAATGTGCGCGTAAACAGCCGTCATTCGCCAAGTTTCGCCCAAAAGGAAAACGAAAATGTTTTCGGTGAAAAGAAACAATACAGCGAAAATCGGAAATCCAATGGCGAAGAGTACTGCGTATATTTTCAACACATATCCGCGAATGTTTTTGGTATCGTGAAAGGCTTGTGCGGCCTTGGGATAAAAGACTTGATAAATGCTAGCGCCAATCAAAGCCAATGGAGCTGCCAGAATGCGAAGCGATTGGAAGTAGTAAGAACTAATTTCACTTGCGAAAAATGTTCCCAGTAAAAAGACAATTCCGTATTGCTGTAGGTTGTCTAAAAGGGCATTTGGTGCGTTGTAAGTGGGAAACTTTCTGTAGGATTTCCATAACATTTTCGCATCGTCATTCGTTAAATTCTTCCATGCTTGAATGGCCAATTTGGAATAGTTGGAACCAATAATTATCCAACCGATAATTTGTCCAAGTATGGCTCCGTATATCAATCCAATGGGATCTTCCATTAACATTCCCCACAACAAGCTAGTTCCAACGGTTACAGCAGCAACACTAATTTTCGAAAGGGCGTTTCGAAGGAAGGTGCCGTTGCGCGTTGACCAATAGTTTAATATCTGTGTGAATCCTGCGAAGAAGGTAAACACGGGAACCAAAAGAATTGCGTTTGGTACAGAGTAATTGAAAATTCCCTGTCCGGAAAAAATGAGCACAATCCCTAAAACAATCAATCCTAAAACACGCAACAAGGTGCGTAACGAAAGAGCCACCAATTGTTCAGCTTCTTCCGCTGATTTCGGAAGTGCAATGGCCAGTTCAAATCGCAACGAAGAAAAGGAGAGGATAATGGAAGTGCAAGCGGTGAAAAAAGAAAATACTGCAAACTCTTCCGGATTGTATTTGCGCGCTAATGCGAATGCACCGAGCACTTGAATGGCTTGAGCAGAGGCGGTTCCAACCAGAAGTATGGCAGTGTTTCTGACGAAGGAAGATTGAAATAACTTCTTCATTCGTTTCCGTTTTTAGCTAAGCGCAAATACCAAAGGAAGGTGATTAAATACATGATACTGCTGACCAACGAGTACAATCCAATGGCCCAAATAACACTGTTCATGAGGAAGCCGAGATACAGTGCCCCAAGTTTTAAAATAACATCAATGATGTTTAGCCCAAGCGCTTTGTTCTGTGCTTTTTCTAAAATGGCGGTGAATGAAAACGGAGAAACAGAGAAATTTAAAACGAAGAACGGCGCTAACCAACGTGCCATTTCTCCTGAAGCTCTCCACTCTTCTCCGAACACAAATGCGAAAAGGGTAGGGGCTAGCACCATGATTATTATTGCTCCAATTCCACTAAACAGCATAAGCGCCTTTGCGGTGCTAAGAATTAGTGGACGGTACGACTCACCGCTGTTCTTCAGTTCAGAAGCTTTGTTGTAATGCGTAAGGAAGACAGTGTTGCTGATCAGGTTTACAGGTGCTTGAATAATTTTCCAACACATGAAATACAGACCCGTGGCTGAATCGCCGAAACAGACATTCAACATCCACACCGTTCCACTCAATTGCAATGTTTCAATAATTCCTTGCGGAGTGTTGAAGAAAATGTACTGTTTGAAATTTTTAAGTGAAATGTCTTTCACGGGTTCTTCTGTAAGTTCATCTTGACGCGTTCCGTTGAAGAGAACCCACAAGGAAATCACTTGTCCTAAAATGAAACCAACTACAAGTCCGAGGTAGTCGAATGCGAAATAGCCAAGAGCAATCGAGGCGCCGTTAATGAATAAACTATTCGCCACGCGATAGAGTGCGTTGGTGCGATAGCGATTTAATCGAGTGGAAAGAAAGCTATACGTTTGAATGGCAGCAATGGTAAAAACTCCAATGGGAAGGAATGCTTCAAACGCAGAGATGTGCATGCCGAAGAAATACAAAACACTGAATACAATTGCAATTCCTGATGCCAGTCTCCAAGCGTTGTTTATAGCCAACTTCGCGCGTTCGCGCGCCATCATTTCCGTTTCGGCATTCGGAATGCTATACTCAACACGGAGTGTTGCAAGTACCGCGAATGGGATGATCCATGCATAGAACAAAGCAAACCACGCAAAGTCTTCGGTGTTATAAATGCGCGAAAGGATAGGTGCACTTCCATAGGTTAAAAGTTGACCTATTCCAGTAGCTGCCGAAAGTCTCAGCACATTTTTTAAATGAAGCTTTTCAATGAGTTCTTTCATGCATTTAGCTTTGGCATGGGTATCCAGTGAGATACCGATTGAAAAAACTGATTGGAATTTCCTTCACCTTTCCAAAAGTGAACGCCATGTTTTTCTGCTTTCTCTTTGTCGTGCAAATAGAAATCTTTTTGGAAATGAAGAACAATAACTTCACGCAATTCGGTCTCACCGGTTTTCCCAGGAAGGAAAACAGTGTTGCCCGGAACGAAGGCCAATACACGCTGTCCGTCTTCGGGCAATTGTTCGGTTATTGAAATCCAATTCGACATTTCAGAATGATTTAGTTACCCTTAAATGTTGGCATTCTCTTTTCCAAAAAGGCTGCAACACCTTCGTGATGATCTGCAGTTTGTCCAGCTTTTTTCTGAAGGTCTAATTCCAATTCAAGTTGCTGCTCAAGTGTGTTGTTCCATCCGGCATAAATGGCTTGCTTCGTGAAAGCAAGCGCTTTCGTTGGCATTGCAGCTAAACGGTTTGCAAGTTCCGTCACTTTAGTTTGAAACTCTTCTGCCGGATAAACGTCGTAGATCAATCCCATGTTTTTCGCTTCCGCAGCAGTAACCTTATCGGCCAAAAGCATTTGCGCCATCGCGCGTTGTGTTCCGATGATTCTTGGAAGGAAGTACGTTCCGCCACTATCAGGAATCAATCCAATCTTGGTAAACGCCTGCAAAAAACTTGCGTACTCTGAAGCAACAACCAAGTCGCAAGCCAAGGCAATGTTTGCACCTGCACCAGCAGCTACACCGTTAATGGCGCCAACAATCGGAAGCGGTAATTCGCGCATCATGCGAATAATCGGATTGTAGCCATCTTTCAAAATGCTCTCCAATCCAGGGCCGTCAGTGGCAATAGCTTCACCAAGGTCTTGTCCTGCGCAAAACGCTTTTCCATTTCCAGTTAACACCACACACCGAACGTCCGTTCGGTTTTTAATTTCAGTCAACGCTTCTTGCAATTCAACAGACATTTCCATAACGAAACTGTTGAATTTTTCTTGACGATCTAGGGCAATGGTAGCAATGCCTTCGTTGTAACTCAATTGAATGAATTTCATAATTTATGCTGCTTTGTAAAAGTCTTTTCTTCCTTGAATAAATCTTAAAAATGCGATGGTGAGGATCATTCCTGCTGTGGCTTTAACGGCATAGGCTGAAAAATCCAATTGAACGAATGCCCATGCTCTTTCTGGGTTAATGCGATAAATGTATAAGCCGCCGAGCAACAAGATAAGTGCGTGTCCAAGAAACCACACCGCAAGTGTATTCAACATCTTTTTCTTGCGCGGTATTTCAGCGAAATATCCTGCTAACAATGCTGCAGCCAAGAACCCGAAATAATAACCGCAATTTGTAATGTAGAATACATGCTTAATACCGAATTCATAATTCGGGAAAATGTGAAGTCCTGCAATTCCAAGGAGAATGTAGAACAATGCTGAAAGAAATCCAATCTGCCATCCCCACCAAATAGCATTGAATAACACAACCAAACTCAGAATTGAAAAAGGCAATTCCTTTCCGTAGGAAACGACCAAGGGTCCCAAGCCGATCAAGAGTCCCAAAGAGACAACGAGTCCGATTATAAAGTTAAGAGCAGGACTCTTGGTGAAAGTGAAGTATTGTTTAAACACAGTTTTATTTGGTTATGGAATACGTGTTGTTGTTTTTATCGGTGTCTATCGTTTGATTCTTCCCGTCAATAGTCACTTTCACAACTTTCATATTCTGATTTTTAAATTTGAGAGAATAGGTTTTATCTACCCAATGCCAATCGGCTTGTAGATTCCAATTTTCAGGTAGATCGCCTCTGAATTTTTCTCCACGCATAAGATCAAGCGGAATGTAATAGACACATTCTTTTCCATTGTCGAAACTCACGGACACTTCGCAAGGCATTGGAAAAAGTCCTTTACGCTCAAGTACAATTTCAGTTTCGCCTTTTCCTGCGTAGACGGTATCAACAGCATAATCCATGGTTTTCGTAGTTCCAACGAAATACTCGTCGAACCAATCCAGCACCAATCCGCTCTCTTTTTCAGCAACACGCAAAATGTCTTCAGGTTCTGGATGCTTGAAAGACCATTCGTTGAAATAAGTGCGCATGGTTTTGTCGAAGAGCTCTGAACCCATGATGTATTCCAACTGACTTAAGTATGTTTCTCCCTTGCTGTAAGCCGCAACACCATAGGCGTAGTTGGTTTCGAAATGATCTGCATGGGTGGTTAACGGTTCTTCAATTCCGGCTTTCACCAATTCCAAATATCCATCAATGGATTCGCGGTGAACAGGATCTGCTTGAGCAGGGAACAAGGCATTCATGACTACAGTAGCCGCAAAGCTTGTGAAGCCTTCATCCATCCAATAATATTTGCTTTCATCGGTTGCCAGCATTCCTTGATACCAAGAGTGAGCACCTTCGTGAACGGTCACTCCTACGAGGCTCGGAAGCGAACGTTTGCCAGTAATGAGCGTAGCCATTGGATATTCCATTCCACCGTCTCCGCCTTGAATTACATTGTAAACAGGGTAGGGGTACTTTCCGAAATCTTTGCTGAGCATTTCGAAGGCCTTCGCAGTAAATTCAGGAAGACGATCCCAAGCTTCGTTGTATTTCTCTTCGGGTTGGTGGTAGAAGTAAATTTTTGGACCGCCGGTTAGTTGGGTCTCTGTGCGGACGTAATCGGGGTCGGCGGCCCACACAAAGTCGTGAACATTCTTCGCTTCGTATTTCCAAGTCAATAAATTCTTACCTGCTTTTTGAACACGCTTGAAAGATTCTTCTTCATTCAACAACACGCCACCTGCAGCAACCACGTAGTTCGCCGGAATTGTAAGGTTTACGTTGAAGTCGCCCCAGATACCATAGAACTCACGTCCGATATACGGATTCGGATGCCAGCCATCTTCGTCGTATTCGCACATCTTCGGATACCATTGACTCATGCTGAATTCAATCCCTTCAGCATTGTCTTTCCCGCTTCTGCGAATTTGCAAGGGCACTTGTCCGAAAAATTCAACTTCAACGGTTGCAACCGAATGAGGTGGAATGGGCTTCAATAAGTTCACTTCTAGAATAGTCTCATTCTCTTCATAAGTGGAGTTGATGTTTTCTCCGTTTATTGAAATACTCTTAACATGCAAATGGCCTTCTTGCTCTTTCGATAATTTCGAAATGCGATCGCCAACTCTGCGATCGGGATCTGGCAAGGCGCGCGAACGCACATCCATGTCGCTTCCCGGTTGAAACGCGTTGTTGTATAAATGAAAGAACAACTTGGTAAGCTCGTCATTACTGTTGTTCGTGTACACAATGGTTTCTTTTCCAGCGAAGGTGTCGTCATTGGTGTTCAAGGAAAGGTCAATTGTATAGTTGGCTTGTTGTTGCCAATATTGGCCGAATGCATTTCCACTTAATACTAAAAATGCTAGAAGGAATAAATTTCTTTTTGTCATGATTACCAAATTACAGATTCTTCGTTCATCCAATGTCCGTGAAGCTTCAACGCTTGTTCCATCAAATCGCGAACACAACCATGTCCGCCATTTTTGTTGGAAATGTAGTGCGACACTTCCTTCACTTCAGGGGCTGCATCGGCCGGACAGCAAGCCAAGCCAACAATTTTTAAAAGTGGTAAATCTGGAATATCATCGCCCATGTAGCACACATCATCGTCGTGGAAATGCCACTTCGATTTTAGATCTAAATACACTTGACGTTTGTTCGAAGAACCCAAATGAACTTCGTGAACGCCCAATTTTTCAAAGCGATTGCGAACGGCTTCTGATCTTCCACCGCTGATTACAGCAATTCGAAATCCATTCTTCACAGCCAACTGAACAGCATAACCGTCGCGCACATTAGCAGTTCGCATTTGCTCTCCGTCTGGGAATAACCAAACAATGTTGTCGGTGAAGACTCCGTCTACGTCGAAGATGAAGATCTTCGTTTTCGCTAATTTTTCTTTGTAATTCATTGGTATTTGTCGAGAATGTTTTTGGAAAGAAGGGAATAAATTTCCTTCCATTCAGCATGATTATTCAATAATTGTTTTTGAGCTTCGATGGTGCTAACATCGCCGCGTTGCGCCGGTCCGGTTTGAATGGCTTCAGGCTCTTTCGTTTCCAATAATTCAATGTGAGCCTTCAGCATGGTGTAAAACAAATCTTTTGGAAGCTGCGCCTCCTTCAACAACGATTGAGAAATGTGTTGAAGATGATTCGTGAAGTTGTTTGAAAAGACAGCGGAGATATGTGCCAATTGACGCTGCTCACCGTTGGCTGGAATCCATCGCCCAATAGCAGGCTCCAAAAAGGCTCTAACGATAGTCTCTGTTTCCGGATTTGAAAATTCATACAACAAGGGAATGTTGTTGTACTTCAGGGAAGTACCTTTTTTTAGTGTCTGACAAGGCCAACAAACAGCGCGGTTTTTCTGAGGTAAATTCAAAATAGAAGTTCCTCCTGAAAAATGAACCGCAATAATTTTTTCTGGAAGTTGGGCCGCAACCTCTGAGATTTGAGAATCCGGAACAGCCAGTAAAACCAAGTGATAGCTGTCATTAATGTCGCTCAAATTAGTGGTTGTTTTCCATGGACTCGAAACAGGCAGTTCACGAACCACATGAA
>Ga0315899_10009238_pt1 | contig 10576 bp, 8 predicted proteins | sample LakEriMetagenome_2_FD_203518 | JGI IMG/M metagenome (GOLD analysis project Ga0315899, IMG submission 203518) | Freshwater fungal communities from buoy surface, Lake Erie, Ohio, United States - Buoy 4 MA112 | ecosystem: Environmental > Aquatic > Freshwater > Lake | place: USA: Lake Erie, Ohio...
TACGGCGACATCGCCCAGCGGGTGATCCGGCGCTTGCTGTTCCAGCGGGGCTAGACCCTGGGACCTAGCCGCTAATGCACCCCTTGAGATGGCGCAGCCGTTGATCGATTGAGGCCAGAAGCTCAATTGCAAACATCGGTGATTCCTGCACCGCAAACAGAAACTTCTCGCGATTCATCACCAGCAGACGACAGGCCGTGACGGCACGGGCATCACCAAAGCGGCGGTGCTCCTGGGTCACCAGGGCACCGGCCCCAAAGACATCACCAGCATTGATCAGCTCTTTACCTTCCGAGTCATTCCAGGAGAGTTCCACCTGGCCTTCGAGGAGACCAAACATGCAGTCTCCGGACTCTCCAGAGCGAAAGATCACCGTTCCAGGTTCAAAATCCATGACCTCGCCCGAGCTAGCGAGGGCTCTCATGGTGTCCAGGGCATTCACGGCAGGCAAGCGAGGGGGAGGGCATTGAGACTTTAAGGACGTTTGGCCGGCCCAACTCCACTTCCCCCTCCAATTGCCATTGGAATCGAATTCAGCGCCGGATCGCCAGGGGGGCCCCCAGACCGCCGCGGACGTCCTCGGGCACTAGCCGGCCATCCTTATCCGTATCGAGGGCATCAAAAACTGCGTCACTGCCTACCCATTCCTCACGGGTAATACAACCATCGCCATCGAGATCGTTCAACAGAAAAATCTCGTGAACGGCATGGTTGAATGCCGCTCCCCCCTCAATCACCGCCAAGCGATGGGCCAATTGGGCCTCCAGGGTTTCGATCGCCTTGGAAAAACCGCGGATACCCTCATCCAGCTTTTCGCTGGCCATCTGGTCCGCCGCCATCATCGTCTCAAACATCTCCTGATCAACATGAATTCGATCTGGACATGGGCCAGGTTTGGTGGCATCCAGCTTGCGCTGAAGCACCCCTTCGCTTTTGCGTAACTTATCCATCAAAGCCGGTGAGATGGTCAATAAATCGCAACCGGCAAGCTCAATGATTTCATCGATGTTGCGGAAGCTGGCCCCCATCACCTCGGTGGCATAGCCATAGGTTTTGAAGTAATTGAAGATTGCGGTGACCGATAGGACCCCGGGGTCCTCGGGACCCGGATAACTATCGCGCCCGGTAGATTTCTTATACCAATCCAGAATGCGACCCACAAAAGGCGAGATCAGGGTGACACCTGCCTCCGCACAAGCTACCGCCTGGGAGAAGCCAAACAGCAGGGTGAGATTGCAATGAATGCCATCCTTTTCCAGCCGTTCCGCCGCCTTGATCCCCTCCCAAGTCGAAGCAATCTTGATCAACACCCGCTCCTTACCAATGCCCGCCTGCTGGTACAGGCCAATCAGCTTGTGGGCCTTTTCAATCGTGGCTTCGGTGTCGTAACTGAGGCGGGCATCCACCTCCGTAGAGACCCGGCCCGGCACGATCTTGAGAATCTCCTTGCCAAAGGTGACGCTGATTTCATCAAGGGCTTCCTTGACCACCTCCTCAGCCGCCGCCTCCATACCAATTACCTGGCGTGATTCCCGCAGCGAACGGTCAATCAGTTCGTTGTAGGCCGGGATCTGGGCCGCAGCCAGGATGAGGGAGGGATTGGTGGTGGCATCCCGGGGAGTGAACTGGCGGATCGCGTCAATTTCGCCAGTGTCGGCCACCACGACCGTCATGGCGGCCAGTTGATCAAGCAGATGGGCCATGGAAAAGGAGCCGTACAGAATCACTGACCGGGGCCAAACCTACCCACGCCGAGGGCTGGTCCCAAGCTCTTGACCTGACGCTTGAGCGAATCCGTACAGGAGGCCTTCAGCCCATGCGGGGGGCGATGGCGGCAGGGGTGGGCGGCACCGGTTTACTCGGGGCGACCTTCTCCAAAACCAACAGGGCTTCAACGATCTGACGGGCAACCGGAACGGCGACAGTGGCCCCGTAGGCATTGGCCCCCTGGGGCTCATCGACCACCACCAGCACCACGTAGCGCGGGTCTTCAATGGGCAACACCGCGACGAAGCTACAAATTCGAGCTCCCGGGATGTAGGTGCCGTTGTGGGCCTTCTGGGCAGTACCCGTTTTGCCGCCGAGCCGATAGCCAGGGATCTGCAGGGCTTTGCCACTGCCCTTCTGCACCACGGTTTCCATCCATGCCAACACCTGTTTGGTGACAGCGGGATCGAGCAGGGGGACGCCGGTGCGAGCCTCCGAAGCGGCCAAGCCCTCCCCTGACCGCAAGCCACGGGTGATGTGGGGACTGACCAGGCGACCGCCATTGACCAACATGCCGTGCAATTGCAGCAGCTTCAGGGGCGTCAACGAGAAGCCCTGACCAAAGGCGGCGGTGGCCGGTTCGATGGCGCCGCCTGTGAATTCTGAACGGCTCTTGAGCTGGCCAGCCACGGCACCGGGCAGGTCCGTGTCGGGCACCTCATCAATGCCGAGCACATGGAGCCATTGCCAGAAGGCCTGCCGCTTGAGCCGGCCCATGACCTCCACCATGCCGACATTGCTGGAAACCTGGAGCAGCGTCGGCAAATCAATGACCCCATTGGCCCGCCGATCGGCATTGAAGATCGGCCAGCCACCAATGCTGAGCTGGCCGACGTCATTGACCGTGGAATTGGCATCGATCTCCTTTTCCTGCAGGGCCAAGGCGAGGTTGATCGGCTTGAAGGTGGACCCCGGTTCATAGAGATCTTGCACCGACCATTCGCGGAACAGACTCGGGTTGTATTTCCAAAAATTATTGGGGTCGTAAGTGGGGCTGGAGGCAAGGGCCAGGATTTCGCCGTTGCGGGCATCCATCACCAGGGCGGCGCCACGCTTGGCGTTCCACTGCTTGACTTGACTGGCCAGGGCCTGCTGGGCCACCTGCTGCAACCTGGAATCCAGGGTGAGCTGCAGACGCAAATCGTCGCCGTAGAGGGCACCGGGCTGTAACCCATCGGGCAAGGGGGTTCCGTCGGCGCCGCGGCGCATGGTCACGGCGCTTTCCTGGCGCCGCAGTTCGCTATCCCGGCTTTGTTCGAGTCCGGCCTGGGGCACCCTCTCCAGATTGAGGAAGCCGACCACATTGGCGAAAAGCGATCCCTGGGGATAGACGCGTTGGGGATAGGCCTGGAGGTCGAGGCCACTGATGCCCAGGGCCCGAACCCGTTCGGCGGTTTCCGGATCCAGGCCGGTGGCCAACTTCACACCGCTGCGCCTGTCCCCAATGCGTTCGAGCAGATCCTGCTCGGGCAGGGCCAGGACCTGGGCCAGGCGGGCGGCCACATCGGCCACGGGGCGCACCCCCTGGGGCGGATCGCCCGGAAAATTGAAATAGCGCGGATGGGCCCAGAGCACGAAACGCTCTTCATCAAGGGCCACCAAACGTCCGGTGCGATCGACGATCGTGCGGCGGATCCCGATCGGTTTGGTGGTGTGGGTTTGGATCTCCCTGGCTTTGGCCCGCAGCCGATGGCCATCAATCAATTGCAACCAGGCCAGACGGAGACCCAGCCCTGCCAAAGCAGAAACCAGGACCAGAAACACCAGGATCAAGCGGCGACTGGTTTGGGGTGGCTGGGCCCGGACGCGGGGATGGCGGGACCTGGGTGCGGATCCGCGCGGGCTGGCGCGGCGCAGCTCCGAACGGCCCGCCCCCCCGGGGGGATGGCGCCGGGTGGTGGAACGTGCCATCAGTACCCTGCGGGCACGGGACCCATCCTCAGGCGAGCCAGGAGACCAGGTCTCAGAACTGCGGAGTCTCCTGGGGCCGTCAAATGAATCAGCTGTTCGCTTCTGGTGGGCACCAAAAGCCCCGGGCGACCAGCGACGCCGAGGTGGTGCTGCTCAAGGACGGCCGCGGATTGCTGCAGGCGGTGCTCCAGGGATTTGGAGGCTTCAAGTCGCTGAAAGCTAACGGCCCACTGGTTCTGCCAGTAGACGGTCAGCCCACCTAAGGCCAACGTCGACAAGCCCAGTCCAAGCAGGGCACCGGAGGTGACCCGGTGCAGATCCGCCAGGAGGGGCGACTGCCGCTCCACCGGCCTGGCGGTCAGGGATTCACGCAAAATCGCCGACGCCTTGCGCAGGGGTCTGTCGGCGCTTGGGTCGCCAGACCCCTGGCTCCTGGTTCGGCGGCCGCCGTTGCGCCGGGGGGGCTGGGGTTGGGACAGGGTGGCAACCACGGACAGTCCACCGAAGCATTGATGTGCAAGTGAACCACCCGGGGCCCCCTGGGGCAAGCCGTCGTCAGCCAGCCAGAGAAATCAGGTTGATGAAAGTCAGGGCATTCCAGAAACCATGCATGAAGACACCAGGGGCCAGGCGCCCCGTGCGCCAACGCAGCAAGCCAAGGCCAACGCCCAGCACAAACAGGGGGACCAGCTCCCCCAGGCTGAGGTGGGCCAGGGCGAAGACCGCCGCACTGGCCAACACCGCCCCGAGCCCGCCCAGCCGCTGCGCCAACACCGGCAACAGCACCCCCCTGAACAGGGTTTCCTCAAATAAGGGCGCAAGCACCGTGGCGGTGAAGCCCAGGCAAAGCAAAGCGACCCGGTCGCCGCTGTGGAAAACCAATTCCAACAGTGGATTGCTGCCCCCCGGTTCACTCCACACCAAACTGAGCAGCCAGCTGGCCAAGGCCACCAGGGGCATCACCATCAACAGGGCGCCGATGGCTTCAGTCAGGGCCTTGAACAGGGGCCGCCAACGCCATTGCAACCAGCCACCATCAGGGGCCTGCCGGCCCCGCAGCATCAAGTGCAGGATCAGCAGGGGCGCCAGCATCAACACCAGGTACTGGATCAGCACCTGCAGGCCCTGGGACCGGGCGGGCGCCAGGGTTATCTTCTGCAAAACCGCCTGAATGGGGCCTTGCAGCAGGGCCGGCAGCAGCACCTCCCCCACAAGCACGAACCCCCCCGCAATCAGCAAGGTGACATCCACGGCGGAAAGCAACGGACCCTGGAGCGGGGGCGCCGGCGCCAGTTGACCGCGGTAAATGAGCCAGAGCTGGCGCAGCAGCAAAAGCCCGCCAACGACCATCAAGACCACGGGCAGCACGCTGATCCCCAGGTATTGGATCTGCAGATGGCGGCGTTGGCGCTGGGCAGGGCAGCCGCTGGCAGGCCCCCCGAGCCGCTCACAGGTCAGCTGCGCCAGCATCGGCTCTTGGCCCCAAGGGGCCAGCAACTGATCGAGCTCGGCGGCCGCCACGGGCTGGCCCCGCAGCAGAGCCTTGAGCAGGGGCTGGCGGGCCCCATCCACCTGGTTCAGCAACCCGGTGACTGAGGCGGTAAGGGCTCGCGTCGGGTCCGTTGCCGTAGCTGAATCCAGCAGGGCGATCTCCAGGCTTTGCACGGCACTGGCGCCTTGGCCCGACGCCTTGATCTGGCGGTCCAGCTCCTGGCTCAAGGCCCCCCGGGGATCGTCGCCCACCAGCACGGACCGCCAAGGGGCCGGCAGCCCCTCCGCCGCCAAGGCAGCCACCTCCAACTGGCGCACACCGAGGGCATCCAGCACCGAAGGTCGCTCCAGGCTGCCCAGCAATCCCTCGGTCCACAACACCAGGCTGAGGGCCAAGGCCAGCAGGGCCAGCAGCCGTTTCCAGTAGGGGCTTGCCAGGGGGACGCCTGGATCTGGAAGCGGCAAAGGTGGGGGACCAGACAACCGCAGGGCCTCGGGAAACAAGCGAAAGGATTGTCTCGCGCCAGCCGGAGGCGAAGGCCAGGCTGGGGCCCCTCCCATACGATGGCGCCACTCCCCCAAGTGGCCGTGTCCCTTCGTCTCGTGCTGGTTCGCCATGGACTCAGCAGCTTCAACCTGGAGGACCGCATCCAGGGCCGGGACGACCTTTCCAGCCTGACGGACACCGGGCGCGAGCAGGCCCGCTCCTGCGGCATCAACCTGCAGGAGGTGGTATTCACCAGGGCCCTGTCTTCCCCCCTCAGCCGCGCCCGCCACACCGCCGAAGAGCTGCTGGCAGCCCAGGGCCATGGCGTCAGCCCCGACCTGGACGACGACCTGCTGGAGATCGACCTGGAGCCGTGGAGGGGCTGGACCCTCAGTGAGCTCGTGCAGCGGGCACCAGAACTAGAGGCAATCTGGCGCCATCGCCCCGCCGATCTGGAGCTCGAACGGGCCGATGGCCAGCGCTATCGACCCCTGCCCGAATTGATGGACCAGGCCGCCCGCTTCGTCGATCGCCTGATCGGCCAGCACGGCGATGCCCTCAACGCCCCGGGTGTCACTGAAAGTGTGCTGGTAGTAGGGCACAACGCCATTCTGCGGGTCTTGGTGCTGCAGCTCCTCGGCCTGGGTTTGGAGGGCTTTCGGCGAATTCGGCTGGACAATGCCTCGATCTCAGTTTTAAACCTGAGCCGACGGGCCGACGGCAGTCTGGAGGTCCAGATCGAGTCCCTCAACGGCACCTCCCACCTCGACGCCCCCCTGCCCCGCCGCACCGCCGGTCCCCGGCTCCTGCTGGTGCGCCACGGCGAAACAGACTGGAACCGCCAGGGGCGCTTCCAAGGGCAGATCGACATCCCCCTCAACAGTCGGGGGTTGGAACAGGCCCAGGCGGCGGCCGAGTTTCTGGCCCCAATTCCGATTCAGCGGGCGTACACCAGCACCATGGCCCGTCCCCGCCAAACTGCCGAGGCGATTTTGGCCTGCCATCCCCACGTGCCCTTGGTCAGCACCCAGGGTCTGCGGGAGATTGGCCACGGTCACTGGGAGGGCCGCTTGGAAAGCGAAATCGCCAGCCACTGGCCCGAACTGCTGGCCGATTGGAAAAGGGCGCCGGAAACCGTGCAGATGCCGGAGGGCGAAAATCTGCAACAGGTGTGGGACCGCTCCCTGGAGGCCTGGCAGCGGATTGTGCGCAGCCTCGACAACGACGAAACCGCTTTGGTGGTGGCCCATGATGCCGTCAACAAGACCCTGATTTGCCACCTTCTCGGCCTTGAAGCCCGCCACATCTGGGCCGTGAAGCAAGGCAACGGTGGAGTCACGGTGATCGATTACCCCAACGGTGCCGAAAGCCCTGCCGTGGTCACCAGCATGAATCTGACCCGTCATCTGGGCGGCGTGCTGGATCGAACCGCCGCCGGAGCCCTTTGATCCGGCTGATGCCCCCATGAGCGACCCGCACCTGCTGCTGCACCGGGTCAACCTGATGGAGGGCCCGGGACGCCCGGCCAGGATTGTGGATGCCCTGATCAGCGGCCAGAGGCTGCAGGCCCTGGCCGAACCTGGGTCCCTGCCGGTGCCCTTGCAAGGCCGCTGCCATTCCCTCGATGCCCAAACCTGCTGGCTGGCACCTCCGCTGGTGGATCCCCACAGTGTGCTGGATGACCCCTACCTGGGCCGGGCCGAAACCCTGACGAGCCTCCAAGCCGCCGCCGCTGCGGGGGGCTACGGCACTGTGGCGCTACTGCCCTGGTCCAGGGCCTGGAGGGACCGGCCCGAGCGGCTGGTGGGCCTGGACTGGCCGGCCCCGATGCAGCTGCACCTTTGGGGCAGCTTCTGCCTCGATGGCCAGGATCGGGACCTGGCCGGCCATGGGGACCAGTTGGCGGCCGGTGCCATCGGCCTGGCGGCTGGGGACAGCCTGCCCCCCCTGGGGCTGCTGGAACGGGGCCTGAGCCTGGCCGAAATGGCCGACAAGCCCATCCTGCTGCCGATGAGGGACAACAGCCTCTGCCGAGATGGGTTCGTACGCGAACGGGTGGAGGCGTTGCGGGCGGGTTGGCCGGTAGACCCGGCCCTCAGCGAGATCCTGCCCCTGCAGACCTTGCTAACCCTGGCGGGCCGCCTACCCCAATCCCGACTGCGGCTGATGAATCTCTCCACCGCCGAAGGGGTTTCGCTGCTGCGCCACCACCAACCCCACCACCCCCTGACCAGCGTCTGCTGGTGGCACCTGATCAGCGACAGCGGTGCTCTGGAGTTGGCGGATGAGGGCTGGAAACTGGTTCCCTCCCTTGGGGGTCCCGATGACCGACGGGCCCTGATCCAGGCCCTGGCCGAGGGCGTAATCAGCGCCGTGGCGGTTCACCACCAGCCCTTGGATGCGGAAGAACAGCTCTTGCCCATGGACCAGCGCCCCGGGGGCCTGGCGGGCCATGGCCTGGTCCTGCCCCTGCTTTGGCAGGAACTGGTGCGTGGTCACGGTTGGGAGCCAACCCTTTTGTGGGAAAGGCTTTGCTGGGGTCCCGCCCGTTTTTTGGGCGTGGCGGAAGAAGCCCTGCTCCCGGGCAGCCAGCGTTGGCTGCTGTTTGATGCCGAAAAGTGCTGGCTCTGGCAAGCCCAGAACGCAGAGTCACTGGCGGCGAACCAGCCCTGGCTCGAACGGCCCATGGTGGGTCAGGTGGTGGCCAGCGGACTCACTGCTACGACGGATTGGTTGGTCCCAGGCTTCCCATCTTGTTGAAGGGATAGAAGCGCCAAAAGGCTCGCCCGATGATCTCGCTCTGGGGCAGAAAGGGACCACCGGGCCAAAAGCGGCCATCCCAACTATTGCCCCGGTTATCGCCCAACACCAGCACATGGTTCGCTGGCACCACTACATCGAGGGTGCGGCATGGGCCGACCCCCTGGGCATTCACCGGGCAGGGGGTTTTGACGTAGGGCTCTGCAAGCCTCTGACCGTTGATGGACACCCGGCCGCGGGGATCCACCGCCACCCGCTCGCCGGGAAGACCGACAACCCGCTTGATGTACGCATCGCAGGCTGGCTGTTGCAGACCCTCCAGGGAACCGATGACGGGAATGTTGACCAGGAGGCAGGTGAGGGGACCCCGGGGCTGCTGGGCACTCAGCACCGGGTCGAAGTGGTGGGGGGCATGGAAAACAATGATTTCGCCGCGCTTGGGCGCCCGGCCCCTGAAGCTCAGCTTTTCCACCAGCAGGCGATCCTGGAGCTGGAGACCCGGCAGCATCGATCCCGACGGGATGTAGCGGGCCTCCAGCAGAAACTGGCGGATCCCCAGGGCCACGGCCAGGGTCAACAACAGGCTGCGCCAGAAAGCCCATGGGTTTTCTGGCTCTTCCTCCCGATCAGGTCGCCTGGATCTAGTGAGATGAACCCTGGTGTCTGGTGCTTCGACAGCGGGAGAATGGGCCTGGGATTCCTTCGGGCTCAAGGCACTCCGTCAGGTAGGTCGGGGTTCAAGCCAGAGTAAGCACTCCCCTGCCGCCAGGCTCCCATGGCTCGCCCCCGCTGGCATGACGCCCTGCCGGTACCGGCCCATCAGCTTGGGCGGAGCTGGGATCGCTTTGTGGCGATCTGGGCGACCATCAATCTGGCGTGGGTGTTCTTCGACCTCAGCTATGTGCCGCTGAGGACCTTCTGGCTGCAACGCAATCTTTACCCAATTCCTTCGGCACCCCTCGCCCTGCCGTTGCGCTTCCTGCCTGATGTGACTCCCTGGATGGACCCGATCAAGGGCATTGAGCCCCACCGGGAAACCCAGGCCTACCAGCGCAGTTTCCAAGAGTTGGACCAGGCCATGCTCCGACCCGCCCCTCCCGGAGCCCCGCTCGCCCTTGCGCCGGACCAGATCCGCCTGTTGCGGCGCCAGATTCGCCTCAACGAGCAGATGATCGATACCAATCCGTTCGAAGCGACGGGGGCCTCGGGCACCCTGGAAAAGATCAAATTCCGCCTGCGCAATCGGGCCAATCTCGACTCGGCCAAGGAATCCGCCGCCCAATTGCTCGATCCCGATCGGCTCAACAGCCAAATCTGGAAATCAGAGCGCCGCTTCTGGAACAAGGAGGTGCTGCCCCTGGTGGCCACCAACTACTGGCGCTCGATCGACAACAACGGCCGGCCCACGGACCACTTCTGGCGCTACGACCTGGTGCTGTTCCAGAGCGTCTTTCTCTTCGACATTCTGTTGCGGGCGGTGCGCCTGCGGCGCCGTCTGCCTGGTCTGAGCTGGAATCAGGCCCTGCTGCGGCGCTGGATCGATCTGCCCCTGCTGCTGCCCTTCTGGCGCTGGCTCCGGGTGGTGCCGGTCCTGGAGCGGCTCCAAACCAGCCGACTGATCAGCATCGAGCCGCTGCGGGCCGTGATCAGCCGGGGCGTAGTGGCCCTGCTAGCGGTCGAGTTGTTTGAGGTGCTGGCATTGCAACTGCTAGACGGTATGCAGCAGCTGATTCGTTCAAGGCGCTGGCCGGAGCGGATCCGCTCCCTGCGCAGCGACCGCAGTGTGCTTGCGCACCGGGATCGCCAACTGCTTGAGCTGCTGCGGATCTGGGGTCCGATGCTGTTGAGGGAGGTGGCCCCTCGCCTGGCCCCTGAATTGCAGGGGGTCCTGGGCCATGCGTTGCAGCGCAGCCTGCAATCGTCGCTGATTCCCACCTCCCTACGGCGGCTGCAACCGCTGCTGGAGGTGGAAAAAGGTCTCAGCCGTCAATTGGCCAGCGGCATGGTGGAGAGCCTCATTGACCTCAGCCGCAGCACGGGTGATCGGCTGGCCTACAGGGATGACCAACAACTCGCCCTGCTGCAGCGCTGCCTGGATCGCTTCTGGGAGGAGTTGGCCGCCTCCCTGGAGCAGGGCCCAAACCTGGAGCGCTCCCAACA
>Ga0315899_10009239_pt1 | contig 10574 bp, 12 predicted proteins | sample LakEriMetagenome_2_FD_203518 | JGI IMG/M metagenome (GOLD analysis project Ga0315899, IMG submission 203518) | Freshwater fungal communities from buoy surface, Lake Erie, Ohio, United States - Buoy 4 MA112 | ecosystem: Environmental > Aquatic > Freshwater > Lake | place: USA: Lake Erie, Ohio...
ACCTTCTTCTCAGCCAGAAGTCGGGCCACCAGTCGAACCATCCTTCGCCATGGATGGTCAGGATCAGGCGGCGGATCAGGCAATAAATAGCTATCATCGTCACTCATTTGGTCTCCTTGGGGAATCAAAAAGCCCCCCGTCATCCGTTAGAAGGACGGGGGGCACAGGGGAAAATCCAGCAATCAGGCAGCCACCTCTGCCGTAACCTCGACCATCTGATGAATGAGGTCACTGGCCTGGCGGTTGGACAGTTGCTCGGGGTTGCAATTGTGCAGTACCCGAACGGTCTCCTCCAGATTCAACTCAGCCCGCTGGGCCAGGGCAGTCAGGTAACGGAGTTGCCCCGGGGTGACCGGGCGCAGGTCCTGGCGTTCCACCTTCACCTTGGAATGGCTCAACAGTTCCTTCACCTGTTTGGTTTTGGGAACAGGCTTGGTCGCCTCGCAGGCTGCGGTGAAGCGTTGGGCTTCTGCATCGAGCGAGTGACCCATCACCCAGACCAGGTTGGTCAGGGTATCGCGCAAGCTGTCCAGGTCAGACAGGTGATGCTCCTGTAGCATCACCTCGGCCTCAATCGCTCCACCGCGACTGAGGTTGTTGATTTGATTGCCGAACTTACCGTTGATGTTCACCGTCATCTTCAACATGGGAATTCCTCCAAAAACACTCAACCAACGAATAAAGCCGGCGGGACCATCCCGCCGGCTTTGGTTTTGGATCCAAGGAACGGATGAGCTGTCAGAGTCGATGGCGTTCGAGCCAGTCGACCTCCGCCTTCAGGGCTTCCGCCCTGGTGGAAAATGGGCCGAGGATCGGCCCTCGGGAATTGTCGAGATCGACCCACCAGCGGCCTTGGGCATCGGGCTCCACCCAACTGGCGCGGGCAACCCGGAACTTGCCGATGTCGGCCAGATTCAGCCGGTCATCGTGCAAGGCCCGAATGATCCCCTCGGGATAGACACGGATCTTCATCAGGCCACCTCAACTTGGGAGCGCAGGATGCGGCGGCGCGGGCGGCTGACCATCAGCCCCTCCGCTTCCGCCGCGACACGGGTCAGATCGCGGGACATGCGCTGGCGCAAGCCGGCGCTGCCGCGCAGGTCGCCGGGCTCCACCCCCGCCACCAACGCCTGCGCCGAGCGGACCAGGTCCTCCAACTGGTCGTTGCCGCGCAGGTTCAGGCTGCGGAAGCGGTCGAAGAACTCGCGGAGATTCTCCAGGCTGGAATCGCGGAAGATCTTCTTCTGCCCGGTGGCTTCATCGCTGAGGCGCTCGGCCAAATGGCTGACCAGCCGGCCGAACTCCTCCAGGAAGGCGGACTCCGCAAGTTGGACCGCCTCATCGAACCGCTCGGCCACGCGCCGGGCTTCGCGGGCGTAGAGCCCGCTGTCGATCGCCAGCAGAAAACTGGGAGGCTCCACCTGGGGGAACTCCCAGCTCAGATCAAACAGCCCCTCCACGGACCCCGGGTAATCCGATTCCACGAAGTAACGACCCAGTCGCTGGCGGGCGGAAGCCAGCAAGGCCGGGTAGACCTGCGCCAGTTCCCCAACCCCTCGTGCCAACTCCTCACGGAAGCTACCCAGCAGGCGGGTGAACTCCGGGATCAGATGCCTTGGCATCAGTCGGATGCCACCCTCCACATACGGCAATGACAGGTGCCTCCAGGTGCCGACCGCTTGGTTGCGGATGCGGCCCAGGCGGCGCATGACGGGGTGCCCCTTGTCGATGATCGATTTGGTGGCACGCAACAGACGGGCATCGACCTCGGTGCCCCGTACCAGTTCCTCCTTCTGGTCGGGGGTCAGGACGCGGGTGATGCCCCACCAGCGGACGGCCAGCTTCACCGCGGCGCAGTTGGCCCGCAAGTGTTCCGCCGCAGGGGAGGCATCGATCGTTCGTTCCGGCAATTCCAATGTCAGGGTCTCGGACACGTTGCGCATACTCCTTGCAAAAACAAAAGCCCCAGGAGGTACAGGCAACGCGCCTGTACCTCCTGGGGCTGGGTGACAATCAGAAGCAAGCCGATCAGTTCAGGCCGGGGCGGGCATTCCGCACACGGCGTGACGGGGTGGGTGCAGGGGCTGCCCCGCCCTGGGGGCCGGGCAGCGAGGCGGACAGGGTGCGGCCGCTGGCCCACTGGGCCAGTGCCTCGAGCTTCTCCCGGGCGGTGTTGGCCACCGGCAGGATCAACTTGCCGGCCTCCACCAAGGGGAGGCCAAGCAACACGGACAGGCGGCAGCAAGACGCGATCTCGCTACCGGTCCATTGGTGGTCATCCGGCCGGGGCTGCGGCTGGATGTCATGCTGGCGCAGGCAGATCTGCCAGATCCGCTCGCGGTCAGCGATGGTGGGGAAGTCGAGGTAGAAGGTTGCATCGAAACGGCCGGCCCGCGTGAATTCGGGCGGCAACTTCGACACATCATTGGCCGTGCAGACAAAGAAGACCTGGCTCTGATGGTCGTTAAGCCAGGTGAGCAGGGTACCGAACAGCCGCGTGGCGGTGCCGGAGTCGCCGTTGCCGCCTATGCCAGCCAAGGCCTTTTCGATCTCGTCGACCAGCAGCACGCAGGGTGCCATGGCCTCCGCCACACGCAGGGCGTTGCGAATGTTGGCCTCGGTCTGGCCAACGAGCGAGCCGTAGAGGGCGCCGATGTCCAGCTCCAGCACGGGGCGGTTGGTCTCCCGGCCCAGCGACTTGGCGAAGGCGGACTTGCCAGTGCCGGGAGGGCCCAGCAGCAGCACACCCTTGGGGCGAACCGGGCCGGGATGGAGTGCCTGCAAACAAAAGTGTTTGAGGCAGGAAAGACCGCCGAGCTGGTCGAACGATTCGCTCCCCCGGTGCAGGGTCAGCAGGCCCGACTTGCGGAGCTGCTGCGCCTTCACCTCGAAGACCGTCGCCGGGTCGAGGTGCCCGGTGCGGGTCAGGCTGAGAGCGAAGGCGTTCTCAGCCTCGGCAAAGGTCAAGCCACCGGCAGCAGCCACCACCTGGTGGAGCTTGTCTTCCGGGATCTCCTCACCTTCAGCTAATAGGCTTTTGGCCAGTTCGGCCAGTTGCTCCGGGTTGGGCAGGGGGTGATCCAGGATGAGGAACTGGCGCTCCAGTTCCACCGGCAGGTTCACCACCGGGCTGAGGGCGAGGATGAAATGTCGGGTCCCCTTGCCGTGGCTGAGAGCCAGCAACAGGGCCTGCTGGATGTCGGCGGATTGCCAGAACCGGTGCAGGTGGTGCATCACCAGCACCGTGGTGCCGCCGGGCTTGCCCAAAGAGGCCAAGGCGCGGATGGCACCAAGGGGATCGCCGGCATGGGTGTTGGCGGGGATGGAGGCGTGGCGGGTGCCGCGTTCCAGGTCCCAGACCAGCAGATCCCAGACCTCCCGGGTGGCCAGGCCGCGGATCTCCTCCTCGGCGGCATCGGGTTGCAGGGTTTGCACAAGAATGCCGGAAAAGGCGGCATCGATCAGTTCCTTCAATTCAGTGCGCATGCTTGAAACTCCGTGGAAACAACAAAAAAGCCCGCCGGGAACATCCCGGCGGGCTGGGCAATTGGAAAACCAAACAGACTGTTACTGGATGCCGGTCTGGTTCAAGTGGGTGGTAGTGGAGTCGGAAGTGGGGCGATCCGACACGGTGAGGCCGAGAGCTTTTTCCATGGCGCGGGAGGCATCCTTGCAGGTTGCATCGGCGAAGCCGGTGGTCTGCAGGGAGACCTCCCCCTTGGGGGAAATGGCGATGATGATCCGTCGCATAGGATCAGGCTCCCAATTCGACGGTGAGCTGGATGGTGCCATCGGCGAGCTGGGTCTCGGTGACCGAGTGGCCCTGGCGGCGCGCCTGCAGCTTGGCTGCCTCGGTGGCGTAGGCTTGGAGGAATCGCGAGAGTTCCTTCGGTTCGCCCCACAGGCCCTGGAAGTGGTCATGGAGGACGGAACCATCGGAAGTGATGCAGAGGGGGAATCGCCAGCCGGGCAATTGCACGCCGGTGCCGGTGGCGATTTGGTCAAACAGGCGGACCTGGCCATGGGTGGGTGCGGGCAGGCCGAGGCGCAGGCAGGTGGCGGCCAGGGCCGTTTGGCATTTGACCTGGGCTTTTATGGAAACCGTGTGAGACATGGTGAGGCTCCTTCGGTTGGAAGTGAAAACGAAAAAGCCCCGGGCTGGTTGGGCCCGGGGCTTGGGAAAGTGACCGTCCGATGGGTATCGGGGTGGTCATTGGATTATGACGGGTTTTTGGGGTGGATTAAGGTGGTCAGAAGCCTAATGCGCCCCAGAGCTGCACATAGCCGAAGTCGCTACTTAACCTCTGGTACCTGGCGATCCCATTTTCCGCTTCAGAATAAGAAACCTTGTTCTTGGTGCTTCGGACCAATTCTCCCGGATCAAGCAACTTGCCTCGAACCGTTTCCTCCACGTAAAGAATCGCCATGAGATCGGCTTCCGCGGCGGACTTGGAGTTAGAAACCAAAAATTGCAATTTTCCGCACGAATAGTAATCAGGCGATGCGGGGCGTGGCAGCGAAAGGTGGTTGCTTCGCATAGTCCCCCAAGCTTTCCTTGCCGCCGCGCTGTAATTACGCAAGGAATCAGGATCAAAAGGAAGCGGCGCCGGGCACCCATCCACAGAAACCAAGACTTTTGAGCCGGAGAAGCCCGCCACAGTCCCTTTTTGTTTGGGCAAACAGGCGAGCTTCACGGCGACAGAGTCGCCCATTTGATGCAGCATCGGGTTCTCCCTGCATGGTTTAATTAAATGCAATAAAACAATTAAACCATTCGTCGGGCCCGCTGTCAACCAGTTCCAACCACCATTCCCGAAGCCACTCGAAGGGCCGGCAGGCCGCGCAATATCGGCCAGTAATGATCAGGGATTTGGCTTCCGGAACAGTCCAGGTTCAGTCTGCGAAGCCGAGGAAACCGGGAGCCGATGGCCCAATCTTGAATCGACAGATTGGCTTCCGGCCAGTCGGCGATGTCCAGGCACCGAAGCTCAAATTCGTCTTTTTGTGAGAACAAGTTGTCCGGGTGCAGGGGCGTGTTGGAAACCGAAAGTTTGGCGAGGTGGGGCAGTACCCTGTTACCGAAAAAGGCGTCCACACCCTTGTCAAACCGACAAGTCCGAAATTCCAGGTCCATCAATTTCCAGCCCGCGATTGACGCGATCAAGGCCATGGTTTTGAAGCCGATGGTCGCATTTTCGAGGACCAGTTTGGTCAATCGTGGAAAAGTCGATTCAAAAATTTCGAGAACCCATTCAACCCCGGCTCCGGCCGGGGACGCCGTAATCCGAAGGCGGAGGGTTTCAAGGCGAGGGAAAGTTACCCGCAAAAAATCTGGGATGTTCGATAGATCCGAGGAAGAATCGACGCAGGCCTCCAGTTGTTCCACCTTGGGGAAACGGAAACTTTCTGCCAGCTCCTCCGCAGGGAAATTTTGTCCTTCGATGGTCAACTTCAGCAGGTTGGAGAAAACCACCTGCCGGCATTTCGCCTGACGATACCCGGCGCCGCGTACCCACAAGGATTCAAGATTCTCAAAGCGGCTAGCGAAGAAAAACGGGTTGAGCACGCCAGGTTTATCCAAAAAAAGCGCCAATTCTGAAATCCTTTTCTTGGATCCGGGCGGGATTTTTCCCGTATTAAGGGCCGACGAACCGTCCAACATATGAAAGGACTCGAGATTGGTGGCGACCGGTCCATTTAATATCTTTCGCATCAACCCATCGTCCAAAAATGGCGAATTGACACTCAGGAACCGAAGATTCCCGAAACCAAGGTTGGCCAGTTGCGCCAAATGGGCCGGCGACCAATTCAAGCGGTTCCATCTCGCCGGGGGGCCGCCATAATGAATGGTGAATAATCCGGTAACCAGATCGGGGTCCGGCCGCAGGGTGGTTCTTCGGCCGAAAAGACCGACCGGATCGGACCAGGGAATAAAAAATCCGTTGTGGATAAAGGCGATACCAACCAAAAAATCAGGTTTTTCGATCGGCATCGGGATTACCAGATCCGGCATCTCCACCGAAAGTCTCATCCTGTCAGCGACCAGATGATGGCCAAAAGAATCAAGGCAATCGGAGAGCACAGAGCCCCGAAGTTCGGAAGGTTCGCGGGACTTGGTTTGGTGTTGGATGATTTGTTTGATTTCATCGGCCGCGGTGGCGCTCATTTTTGTTTTCCGGATACCATGGAAGGGGACAGAGCGGCAACGGTGACGGTTTTTGTTCAATACATCCAAGTCACGGAAGACGGGCCAATGAGCGAAAATTCAACGATCGAATGGACGGACGCCACCTGGAATCCGGTGAGGGGATGCACAAAGATTTCCCCCGGGTGTGTCCATTGTTACGCCGAAACCTTCGCCGAAAGATTCCGTGGTGTGAAAGGCCATCCCTTCGAGCAAGGTTTCGACCTCAGGTTGGTGCCGGACAAGTTAGCGGAGCCCTTGCGGTGGAAAACCCCGAAAACCATCTTCGTCAACAGCATGAGCGACCTGTTCCATAAGGATGTGCCGACCGAATATGTCGAGCAGGTTTGCGATGTGATGCTCGCCGCCAATTGGCACACCTACCAGGTGCTCACCAAGCGGGCCGACCGGATGGCGGCCCTTTTGGGCAACGAGCTCTCAAAAGCGGCCGAGGCGACCAACATCTGGTGGGGGGTGAGCGTGGAAAACAAGAAACACGGGTTGCCAAGAATCGACCTGTTACGCCAGGCCCCGGCCAAAACACGCTTTCTTTCGGTGGAGCCCCTGCTGGAAGACCTGGGTGAGATCGATCTCCGGAATATTCACTGGGTAATCGTCGGCGGCGAAAGCGGCCACCGCCCGCGCCCCATGGAAAAGGACTGGGTTGTTTCCATCCAAAAACAATGCGAAAAAGCGGGTGTCGCCTTTTTCTTCAAGCAATGGGGCGGCCGCAACAAGAAAAAAGCGGGTCGGTCGCTCGATGGCAGAACCTATGACGCTTTGCCCGAGCGGCTGGAGTTGCCGGTGCTCCAAGGGTATTCCCGCGAACGACTCCTGAACGAGGCGGAAAGGCGGGCGGGTCGGTTTCACTCGCACCCTTTGTCAAAAGTCAAAAACCTCGCCGAGGCGACAGAGGATGAAGCTTCAGCGTAAAAATCGTTCCGGATACCCATGAACGACTTCCCCGTCCAGGGTTTTTCTCAAGGCCCTGCGCAACCCGCTGTTTTGTTTGTAGAAAAAGGCGATTCCCTCTCTGGAGCAACGCTTTTGCGCGGCCCTGGCCCATTCGTCGTCGTCTTTCCGGAATTGTTTGGATAGCGAGCTTTCGCCCCCGTAGATCCACCAGTCGATTCCGTCCAACCCGCCCTTTGCGACACGGTCAATCACGTTATCCAGGCAAGGTTCGTTGGAGACCCAGCGGTATCCGCCCCAGTCGCGTATGGCTCTCAGCGTCTCGATCCGGTGGATGTAATCAGAGGATTCGACCGTGACGCCCAGATGCAGATGGCCATAGGATCGACCGAAATCTTCGGGCAAATAACGCCGGATATTCTCGGGCCTTTTGGTGAGCAACAAAAAATCGAGGTTGGGGGCATCCCTCATCGCCTTCCATGCCAATTTCCTGGGCACGACAAGGTCGGGTCGATCCTCGAAGAAATCCGCCCTGGAATTCACAAAAACAGTCGCCATCACCTTGGCGCCATCCGCCCGGGCGCGCAGGGCCGACCTTTCCAAAGATCGAACCTTTTTCATGGCGCCCAAGCCCAGGCGGCGCGGGGCGGTCGTTCCCCATTGGCCCAATTGTTTGAATCGCTTGGCCTCGTCGGCGGCGTAACATCGCAAACAACCCGGGCTGACTTTCGCGCAACCAAACCAGAAGGAAACCACCGCGTTGGTCCAATCGATCATGCTTTTTTTCTTCATTCCGCAACCTCCGCCGCCCGTCCCGCCGCCATTCCCTCCTTGGTTGGACAAGCATGCCTGGGCGCGGGATTCAGGGAAACTATTCCTGAACCTGATTTACCTTGACCCAATTAAATGATGCTATTTAATTAAATTCATGGGGAAGCTGACTCATTGCGCCGGTGACAAGGTCCGAATCAAAAAAGGCCCATACCAAGCGGTCGCAGGCCGGGTAGTCGAGGTCCTGAAGGACCAATTGTTGGTGGAAATTCCCACAATCGGCAAAAACTTTTTTTTCAAAACCGACGAATTGGTGAATTACAGCCTTTCAGCCAGGAAAGCCTGGCGGACCGAACCCAATCGGGGTGCCGGCAGGAAGAAGAAATCAACCCACTCTCAGCCCGACAAGATTTCAGTCACCTTGCGGTTCAACCGAATTCTATGGGCGAAGTTCCTGGAATTGGAACGAGCCGGAATTGTCACGAACCGAACCGCTGAGGTGAACAAATGGTTGGTCTTGGCTCTGAATTTAGCCCATCAAAAAGTCGGTTCAGCGTTTGGCGCAAACCAAAATGAATCAGATGTGGCGTATTGATCCATAGCAGGCAAATTAACGCTATTCAAAAATATCAAAAACCTGCCAGCGTCACCAGTTGTCCACCAAGACGCACCGCCCGATATCGGGCGTGCTGTTCTTTGGAACCAAACGATTAGGCAGGAGACCGTATGGTCAACAAATTGAACGATGCCCAACGACTGGAAATCAGGCGCTTACTGTCCGAAGGCAAAGACAGGGTGGAGATCGCAACCGCGGTCGGTGTCACCCCCGGGCAGGTTTCGGCCGTGGGCGCTCATGTGAAGATGGGCACCTATTCATCCTCGGCCATTCAAACAGAAACACCGACCGGGGCCGTATCCTCGGGTTCCTCATCCACCAGCCTGGTCGCGGTCACCACGACCCTGACCCAGGAGCACACACCCAATTTGTTGACCCTCCTCCAGGAGCTTCATTCCCAAAACCCCGTTTCCGCCACCCAGGATTTCCAAGGAGTCACTCCGGTTTGGATCGGCACCGACGCCCAAACCGCCGAAGGGGTGTACTGGAATACCGACCCGAAAAATGGGGCCGCAAATCCACACCTTTTGATTTTGGGCAACTCGGGATTCGGCAAAACCTACTCCATCACCGGAATCTTGGCGGAACTTGCCAAGCGGGAAGTGGTGCCGGTGGTTTTCGACTACGGGCAGGGTTTCACTTCGGCGGCGCTACCCCCCGAATTCCTGGATATGGTGGACGTGATAGAAATCAACGCCGCTGTGGAAGGGGTGGACATCAACCCTTTTCAGATTTTTCCCAATGATGTTTTGGGGCCCCTGAATGTGGCCCAACGGATCGCGGACACCTTCGAAAGGGTTTATCCCCGCCTGGGCATACAGCAGCATGCGGTGTTGCGCCGCGCGGCGCTGGAGACCCTGGCGGACGCCGGAATCGTGCCCGAGGATCGTTCGACCTGGGGTAACGAGCTTCCCGCCTTCCGCAATCTGGAATTGAAACTGCGGCAAATCGCGGAGACGGATCCCACCTCGGCGGCGAAACACGCCGCGACCGTCTCCTCCCATATCAGCACGGTGTTCGTCTTCAACACATTCCGGCCGGGAGGGCGGAAAATCACCTGGAACGATGTGCTGCAGGCCAGCGGTTCGGTTTTCATCCTTCAATTGAAAGGATTGGAGGCCTCCCTCGAAAAGGTGGTGACCGAATTCCTGCTGTGGAACATGATCGGCTACTTCGAATCGATGGGGCAGGGGCCATTGCGTTGTTTCGCGGTGCTGGACGAGGCCCATAAACTTAGCTGCGAGGAGGGGTCGCCGGTGGAGTACCTGCTCCGAGTCGCGCGGAAATACGGTTTGGGTTTGATATTAGCCTCCCAACAGCCGGAGGATTTCAGCCCGGTCGCGTTCGCCAACACCGCGACGAAGATGGTGTTTCAGGTGAACGATGAGCGTGGCGGGGTGGCGAGTTGCCTGCATAGGGCGGTCCGAAATCGTCACACCTATTCCGAAATCGCCAGCGTGATCACGCGACTGCCCCGCGGAATCTGTTACTTTGTTTCAGAAAACATCGGACGGGTGGCGCAAGTGGCCAGCTTCGAAGCCAGGACGTGATCCGCGGGGGAATCAAACAGAAGAAGCCCGGGACGACCTTCCGAATCGTCCCGGGCTTTTTTGGTCGCCATGTACCATTTAGTTATTATTTGGGGGCATTAAAGTGCCTTCGGAAATGCATCGGTTTTAATTAAATTAATATGTTTAGACGTGCATATATTATCTAATTTTCCCATGGAGCGTAAATTTTCCATGGTGTTTCGGAACGGAACATGTCAACACGAATGAGACCAATTTTTGTTCAGTGCACATATCGATTCAGGGTTCTGGGCAGGGGTTACTGGCCGGTTGATCAAAACCTCCCCGGGCAATTGTTTCACAATAGGCTTGCCCCGGACGAACCGTTCCGGGTTCCTGCCGTGCGCCTTGTCCATCGTCACCGCCCGTGCCGCAAGCACTTTCCCCGGCCACTTTCCCCGGCCCTTCCCGAGTGGACCATAGGCGGAGTGAGCAGGTTGATCCCCTCGTGGTTATGCTCGCGGTTGTACCAGGCCACAAAGGACCGGTTGAATTCCCGGGCCTCCTCGAAGCTGTCGAACCG
>Ga0315899_10009243_pt1 | contig 10573 bp, 8 predicted proteins | sample LakEriMetagenome_2_FD_203518 | JGI IMG/M metagenome (GOLD analysis project Ga0315899, IMG submission 203518) | Freshwater fungal communities from buoy surface, Lake Erie, Ohio, United States - Buoy 4 MA112 | ecosystem: Environmental > Aquatic > Freshwater > Lake | place: USA: Lake Erie, Ohio...
ATAATAGCTATAAATGCAATAATGATATAGGGGCTTAGTTCGGATAGGCTAATCATGCTGCAAAAGTAAAGTTTTTGACCTTACCTTTGCCATATGGCGGCATTACAATTTGAATTAGTAAAACAAAGCAATCAAGGTTCCTCGAGAGCGGGTAAGATTACAACAGATCATGGTACCATTGAGACTCCCATCTTTATGCCAGTGGGCACTATTGGGTCTGTAAAAGCAGTGACCCAACAGCAGTTAAAGCAAGATATCAAAGCACAAATCATTTTAGGGAATACCTATCATTTATATTTAAGACCAGGATTGGAAGTGTTGGAAGCTGCGGGTGGCTTGCACCAATTTATGGGTTGGGATAGACCCATTTTAACAGATAGCGGTGGTTACCAGGTTTTTTCATTGGCCAACAATAGAAAGATCAAACCGGAGGGGGTGGTTTTTCAATCACATATAGATGGAAGCAAACATTTATTTAGTCCAGAGAAAGTGATGGATATTCAAAGAACCATTGGTGCAGATATTATTATGGCTTTTGATGAATGTCCTCCTATTCCGAGTACCTATGAGTATGTTAGAAAAAGTATGGATCTAACCCATGTTTGGTTGGATCAATGTGTAAACAGATTTGCAGAGACCCCAGATAAATATGGGTACACGCAAAATTTATTTCCTATTGTACAAGGTGGATTGTATAAAGATTTAAGAAAAGCTTCTTGTGAATACATTAGTTCAAAAAATGCAGTAGGGAATGCAATTGGTGGATTGAGTGTAGGAGAAACGGAGGAAGAAATGTATGAGTTTACTGCATTATGTTGTGAAAACTTACCCAAAGAAAAACCAAGATACTTGATGGGAGTGGGTACACCTTGGAATATCTTAGAAGCGATTGATTTAGGGGTAGATATGTTTGATTGTGTAATGCCCACTCGAAATGGTCGCAATGGAATGATCTTTACTAGTCAGGGGGTGATGAATATCAAAAATAAAAAATGGGCGAATGATTTTACTCCATTAGATCCGGGTATTCCCAATGAGTTAAGTCATTATTATACCAAAGCATATATGCGACATTTGTTTGTGGCAGATGAAATATTAGGTTTGCAATTAGCGAGTATTCAAAATCTATCTTTTTATCTTTGGTTGGTAGGGCAGGCTAGAGAACACATTATTGCTGGTGATTATAGTAGTTGGAAAACCAGCATGATTCAACAAATTAGTAAGCGATTATAAAATAAAGGCATTGAAAAAATTAGATTGGTATATTATTAAAAAGTTTCTATCGGTATTTTTTTATGCCATCTTTTTCTTTGCGGTGATTGCAGTGGTGATTGATTTAAGCGAAAAAACGGATGACTTTGTAAGAACGGGTTTAAGTGCTGAAGAAATTATTACGCATTACTATATTGGATTTGTGCCACATATTATTGCATTGTTATTTCCTTTATTTGTTTTTATCTCAGTGATATTTTTCACTTCTAAAATGGCAGGCCAAACGGAAATTGTTGCCATCCTCGCAAGTGGAACCACCTACAATAGATGGTTAAGGCCGTATTGGATTGGGGGTACATTTTTAGCATTGGTTTTGTGGATTGCCAATCAATGGACGGTTCCTCAAGCCAATAGTATTAGAGGTAGTTTTGAAGCAGCCTATATTGACAAAAATTCAAGTTATGATGCCTTGGTTAGAGGGTCTTCTGATATCTATTTTAGAGTAGACTCATTTACTTATGCCGGCATATATGAATATGATACTGTCAATAATAGGGGTGGCAACTTTTTTACTTTTACAACAGACAATAAAAAAGTTATTAGCAACTTAAGGGCAGAAACCATCATGTGGGACACGACAAAAAAAGTTTGGGAATTGACTAGTGTCATGGAAAGAACTTTGTCTGAGGATAAAGAAATTGTTAAATATTATGGGACAATGCATAAAAAGTATCCTTTTAAACCCAATGACATAAAGAAGGATAAGTATACCAAAGATAAATTAACCACCCCCCAATTAATTAGACAGATAGAACTAGCTAATTTAAGGGGATCTGAGGGGTTAAATGAACTAAAAATTGAAAGATATAGAAGGGATGCAACCCCAGTCACCGTATTACTTTTAACCTTAATTGGGGCTATCATTGCAGGTAGAAAATTAAGGGGAGGAAGTGGCTCACATTTAGCTGTTGGTTTTATCATTGCCGCAGTGTTCATTCTCGTGGATAGGTTTTCCACAATATTCTCTACAAAGGGGAATTTGCCCCCTTTATTAGCGGCCTGGATACCCAATTTAATTTTTATTTGGGTAGTATATTATTTGTACAAAAAAGCACCTAAATAAACTAATCTTAACTAACTTTGCCCCCAAATTAAAGGTTCCAAACTTATATACTTTTTTTATGGAAGCAATCAAAGACTTATTTAGTGCAAAAGCAACAGCTGCAGCAGCTGAAATCAAAGATCTTATCAAGCAACACGGAGAGAAAAAAATTGGTGAAATCACACTTGCTCAAGTGTATCAGGGTATGCGTGGTATGACTGGTTTAGTGACTGAAACAAGTTTGCTTGATGCGCAAGAAGGAATTCGTTTTAGAGGTTATTCCATTCCAGAATTACAAGCAAAATTACCAAAGGCAAAAGGTGGTGATGAACCATTGCCAGAAGGTTTGTTTTATTTAATGATGGTAGGAGAAATTCCAACAGAAGAAGATGTAAAAGAGATCACCAGCAATTGGCAAAGAAGAAGCCATGTGCCTTCACATGTATTTGATGTTATTGATGCATTTCCTTTAAATGCGCATCCAATGACAATGTATGTGGCTGCAGTAATGGCATTACAAACCGAAAGCAAATTTTCTCAAGAGTATGCTAAGGGTATGAATAAAAAAGATTACTGGCAATTTACTTATGATGACTCAATGGATTTGATCTCAAGATTGCCAAGAATTGCTGCTTATATCTACAGAAGAAAATATAAAAACAACGAGCATATTCATCCAAACGGTTTATTAGACTGGGCAGGTAACCTTGCTTACATGATGGGCTTTGAAGATGAGAGCACTAAAGAATTGATGCGTTTATACATGACCATCCATGCTGATCATGAAGGTGGAAACGTATCTGCACATACTACACACTTAGTAGGTTCTGCATTATGTGATCCATACTTAAGTTATGCGGCTGGTATGAATGGTTTAGCAGGTCCTTTACATGGATTGGCAAATCAGGAAGTGATCAAGTGGATTTTTGAAATGCAAGAAGCAATTGGTACAGACAATCCAACTGCAGAACAAATTATAGATTATGTTCAAAAAACTTTGGCTTCTGGTAAAGTAGTTCCAGGTTATGGCCATGCGGTATTAAGAAAAACAGATCCTCGTTTTACTGCACAAATGGAATTTGGTAAAAAACATTTAGCAGACGATAAATTAGTGAACACCGTATGGAAAATTTATGAAACGGTTCCTCCAATATTAGAATCATTAGGCAAGGTTAAAAATCCTTGGCCAAATGTGGATGCACATAGTGGAGCATTATTAGTTCATTATGGTATTGTAGAATATGAATTCTACACTGTATTGTTTGCAGTAAGCCGTGCATTAGGAGTACTTGCGAGTTTAACTTGGGATCGTGCTTTAGGATTCCCATTAGAGCGACCAAAATCTGTAACAACAGAAGCGGTTAAGCTTTGGTTAGATGGCAAGGGAGAAATTTAGCATTCCTTTGAAAAATTTATTGCTCTTCCTAATAAGCTGTTTATGCTTAAGTGTGGCTTTTGGTCAATCCAAAAACTATACTTTTAAAGTAATGGATGTTAAAAACAATAGCATTCCCTTTGCTTCTATCAGAGTTAGATCTGTTTTAGACAGTTTGAAGCAGTTTTCATTGATTGCGGATTCGAATGGGATTGCTACTGCAAATATCTCCCCCAATAAGAACTATACACTTTTGGTCAATGCCATTGGATACAAAAAGTATTCAAAAACCATTGCATTAGAAAACAACTCCAACATTACCATAAAATTATTAGAAGATCCTACACAATTGAATCAAGTAGTGGTGACTTCATCAAAAGCCTTGGTGAGACAAGAAGATGATAAAGCAGTGGTAGATCCGGAACTATTGGCTGCAGGTTCTACCAATGCTATGGAGACTATTGAAAAAACACCAGGTGTTTTTATTGATAGCGATGGAAATATTTTTTTGAATGGATTATCTCCAGCAGGGGTTCAAATTAATGGAAGAGATTTAAGAATGAGTCCTTCTGATTTAGCTACCTTATTAAAAAGTTTGCCTCCCAATGCGATTCAAAAAATTGAATTGATCAGAACACCTTCGGCTAAGTATGATGCAAGTGGTGGTGGTGGATTGGTTAATATTGTTTTAAAGAAAGGGGTTAAATTGGGTTTAAATGGATCTATGAATACTGGGTTGAATCAAGGGCAGTATGGGAATCAGTTTTTAGGCGTTAACTTGAACAATACCAACGATAAATACAATACTTATTTAAACACTCAGTATAATAATAACAATGGGTATAGTATTAATAATACTAATAGAATTCTAAATGATCAATTAACCATTGTTCAAAGAGCAAGAACACAAAATCGAAGTAATTCTTTTTATGTAGGTTATGGTATTGGGAGAAACTACAAAGAAAAATGGGAATTCAATTATGATGGAAGAATAAGTAATAATCAATTTAATAATACTACAAAAAACAATGCGGGAATTGTTAATGCCAATGCATTGCCAGCATTGAATGAGTCTATTATTAATAACAAAGGGAGTAATTACAATATTAACCAATCGTTTAGGTCAAAATATAAATTGGACACTGTAGGTGGAGAGTGGGTAACAGATGTCTCAGTAAATTATTCAGAAGCATCAACGCGTCAAGAATATTCCAATCAATTTAGAAATACCGTTGCTTCCAGTGGTGCAGGAGATTTTGGTAATGATAGAACAATTTTTATTGCTCAAACAGATTTAAAAAAGAAGTGGAGAGGGCTTAATTGGGAAACAGGTATCAAAACATCAATTTTGCAATTTGACAATCATGCAAAATATGTTAAAACCATAGGTGGCATCACTATACCAGATGAATTTAGAACAAGTAGTTATAGTTTTAAAGAACAAGTGAATGCTGGTTATTTACAAGCTTCTAAAAACTGGGGTGCAATAATTTTAAAGTTAGGCACTAGGGTTGAGCAAACCATCATGCAAGGAAGACAGTTTATTCCAAAGGATACAAGCTTTTTAGTGAATAGAGCAGATGCTTTTCCTTATGTGTATTTGAGTAGAAAACTTGTTACCATTATGGGCTATGAAATGAGGGGATATTTAGTGTATAGAAAAACCATTAGCCGTCCTAGTTATGATTTTCTAAATCCATTTGCTAGATATATTGATCCCTATAATTACGAAATTGGGAACCCTTTATTAAAGCCACAGTTTACCACTAATTACGAAGCCAACATAAGTGTGGATGATAGGCCTATATTTGCTTATGGTGTCAATGAAACCAAAGATATTTTTTCTAGTGTAGTGTATACATCTCCGATTGATAAAGAACTATCCTATAGAACATACGATAATTTAGGCAAGAATAAAGAGGTTTATTTTAGGGCAATTGGAGTTATTCCTCCAGGTAAAAAATATTTTGCAGTAGTTGGAGTGCAGTATAGTAGAAATATCTATAATGGGATATATGAAAATCAGCCTTTTAATTTTGATAGAGGGAGTTATACTTTTTTTACTTTCCAATCCTATAAATTAGATACTAAATCTACCTTTGCCATCAATGGTTTTTGGAGAACCAATGGTCAACAACAATTTTACGAATTAGATAATTTTGGACAATTAAATGCAACCATCAATAGACAATTTTTAAATAAGAAATTAACTGTTACTTTGAGTGCAAATGATATTTTCTTCACTAACAACAATAATTTTGTTTTAAATCAAGGAAGTATTCGTTCCAACGGTTATAGAGAAAATGACACAAGGAGATATGGTATCAATTTGAGATATAATTTTGGATTTAAGCCTAAAGAGAAAAAGTTGGATATGCTTGACAATGATCCAATTGACAAATAATGGGCAAATTTAGATCTTAAGCCAATTGATCAATGAGTGCAAATACACTCATGCCTCCCATTAAGATAACTACTAGCCATCCTGCTGCTTCCATCCATAAAGGATATTTGTATTGTTTTAAAACAGTCAGCTTTCTACCTGCAATCAACATGACAGCTAATGCAACGGGTAAAATAAATCCATTGACTAGTCCTGCAAGTAATAAAAGGTCTTTGGGTTTTCCAACAGTAATAAATATAGCTGTGGATGCAATGATAAAAATACTGATCATCCATTTTTCTTTCTGTATCCATTTATGTTGAATGTGCTTGATAAATGTATAAGAAGTATAGGAAGCACCCACTACTGAACTGATGGCAGCACTCCATAAAACCATGCCAAAAATAAACAATCCCCATCTGCCTCCGGCTGATTCAAAAACAGTTGCTGCTGGATTATTGCTATCTAATATGATTCCTTTGGATACAATGCCCACAACTGCTAAAAATAAAATAAATCGCATGGCAGAAGAGATTAAAATACCTCTACTTGCACTCTTGGTAACAAAACCAATTTGATCTGGCCCACTAATTCCTGCATCAATTAATCGATGTGCTCCAGAAAAAGTAATATATCCTCCCACTGTGCCACCTACAATGGTTACAATTGCAATCCAAGAAATTTTTTCAGGTACAAAGCTATGATGTACTGCTTCTAAGATAGGAGGGTGTGCAGCATAAACGATAATCAATGTTAAGCCAATTTTAAAAATTCCTAAAAACTTAGTTAACTGATCCAGCATTTTACCAACTTCTTGTAGCCAAAAAATAATGATAACAATGACACCACTAATCATTGCTCCTTTTGCAAAAGAAATACCTGTTAAAATATTCAAGGCCAAGCCGCATCCAGCAATATTGCCAATATTAAAAGCAAACCCACCTAATACCACTAAAATGCTTAATAGCGAACCTAATCCTGGTAAAACAAGATTGGCTATTTCCTGAGCTCTCATTCCACTTAAAGTGATGGCTCTCCAAATATTTATTTGTGCGCCAAAATCTAAAAGAATAGAAATAAGTATTACAAAACCAAAGCTGGTTAATAGTTGTTCTGTATAAAATGAAGTTTGTGTTAAGAATCCTGGTCCGATAGAAGAGTTGGCCATTAAAAAAGCAGCACCTAAACTAATACCAATATGATTTTTACTGGGGATATTTGATTTCAATGTTTTGTTCTTTTAATTTAGTATAAATTGCTTTTGCCATATCTACTGCATGAAAACCGTCTCCATGAATACATATTGTATCTACTGGTAATTTGATGATTTCATCTTGTAATGTGTGTACTTTTTTATGCATTACCAATGATAAGGCTTGTTGAGAAGCTACACCAATATCTTCTATCAAAGCACCTTGAATATGTCTTGGCGTAAGCGTACCATCTTTTTGATAAGTTCTGTCTGCAAAAACCTCTTGCATATATGGTTGCCCTAAAATAATGGCTTGTTGAATGGTATTACTTTCACTTAAGCCATATATATAAGCTTCAGGATAAATTGCTTGAATTGTTTGTACAAATATTTTACTTAATGCAGGGTCTTTAGCACAATCGTTATATAATGCACCATGTAATTTTACATGATGAATATGGGCACCCATGGGTGTAGCTATATTTTCAAAAGTATAGATTTGTTCGTTGATGAGTTCTGCTAAATCCAATACTGAAATAGGCTGGGAGAGTCTTCCAAAATTTTCAGGATCATCATATCCAGGATGTGCTCCAATAGCAACTCCGTGTTCTAGAGCAATTTCAATTGTTTTTTTTATCGTATACTCATTTCCAGCATGAAAGCCGCATGCTATATTAGCACTGCTAATAAAAGGCATTATTTCGGCTTCATTGTTCATGCCTTCGCCCATGTCGCAATTCAGGTCAACTTGTAAATTGTACTTGTATGAATTGATATTGTTCATGTGCCATAGATAAATTACATAAGCTAAAGTGAATAGGTGTATGATGTACCATTTGTGCTAGCCTAGGTAAATCTACCAAAATTATTTGACCTAAATTAGGGTAGCCTCCAATGGTTTGGTGATCGGCCATTAAAATAATGATTTGCCCATTGGGTAACAATTGCATAGTACCTCTCGTAACGCCTGCTGAGAGATAAGATTTTGATACAATTGTTTTAATGGCTGATCCTTCCAGCTGAAATCCCATTCTGTTGGACTGGAGTGTGGTTTGAAATGGTTCATGAAGGATTGCTTGAATAGAACTGGTGTCAAGATCATTCCAAGCTGGTCCTGGAATAAATCTCATGGGAGCAGGTGTAAATAGTAACTCATCTATTTTTTCTATCAATTTCCTATTTGTCAAGGTAAGGGTAGGTTTATTAAGGGTCATTGCTAGGTAGGAAATTCTTCCAAGCATTGGCTTTAAGAATTGAAGCATATCTCCTTTTTTTACATGAATTATTTCATGCAAGGGAATACTTTTTTCATTCAATACAGGTACAAAATTTGCACCCGTAATTGCGATATATCCATCTTCTTCAAATCTAAAGTGACTTGCTGGAAAATGTATTTCATATAATTCATTGTCTAATGGATTGCCTAAAATTTTATTGGCTAATTGTGCCGAAAAATAATCCATAAAACCACCCACTTGAACACCAATATGTTGATTTCCATAGTTGCCTGCGTTTTGTAAACTATCCGCTATCCCTTTTTTGATGATTTGAATCTTCATGATGGATTATTTTTAATGGCATCAAATTCTTCTTTTGTGATAGCTAGAAAACGAACTAAGTCACCAGGATTCAATAAAGCTAAATGAATTGGATCAAATACAGTCAATGGAGTTCTGCCGATGATCTGCCATCCTCCTGGAGAATCACTTGGGTAGATGCCGGTCTGTGATCCAGCAATGCCAACACTTCCAGCGTCTACGAATGGTCTAGGCTTTGGATGTCTAGGGGATTGAATGCTTTTGTCAACTTCTCCCATGTATGCAAATCCTGGCATGAATCCTAAACAAAAAACACGATATATTTTCGAACAATGTATTTGAATAATTTCTTCTACATCTTTATTTTTTTCTGCTGCAATTTTTGCTAGATCAATACCAAATGAAGGATGATAGCAAACTGGGATTTCTATATTGTTGGGCTCATATTGAAAGGAGGTATGTTGTTGTTTGAATATTTCATATTCTTCAATGAATGATTCAGCAAGATCTAGTAGGCTTAAATATTTTTTAGATGAATCTAAATATGCGTGAAGCTGATCAATAGCGTAAACAATGGCAACAGCGTGATAAGATGGTATAATATCTTTAAAAGCACTGATATTTTTGTTTCGTATAAATGCACTAAAATGGTGGACTTCCGTATTGATATTTTCGTCCATCCGCTCGTCCAAGTAAAAAAATAAAGAATGATCCCCCATGGCTTTAACATGCCAGGATTGAGGTTCATTTTTATTGATTTTCAACATATATATTAGGTGGTTTTTAAAATATGGATGGGTATATGAACAAAGCTATATTTAGACTAAATTTTATATCTTTAGTAGGGTTCTAAAGTACAATTTTTTATCAACTATTCATTTTAAGTAAACAAACATTTATGGGTACTACAAATAATCAATACGATGCAATTGTTATTGGTTCTGGCATAAGCGGAGGATGGGCTGCTAAAGAACTTTGTGAGAAAGGTTTAAAAACCCTTGTTTTGGAAAGAGGTAGGGATGTTGTACACTTAAAAGATTATCCCACTGCAACAAAACAACCTTGGGAATTTCCGCATAGAAAAGGTAAAACCCTGAGTATGGAAAAAGATAATCCCGTTTTAAATAGATGTTATGCTTACAATGAAACCAGTGAACATTTTTTTGTGAAAGACAAAGATCATCCCTATGTACAAGAGAAACCTTATGATTGGATTAGGGGTTATCAAGTTGGAGGAAAATCTTTATTGTGGGCTAGACAAACGCAAAGATGGAGTAAATATGATTTTGAAGGACCAGCAAGAGATGGGTTTGGTAATTGGCCTATAACCTATGATGAACTTGCTCCATGGTATACACATGTAGAATTCTTCGCTGGTATCAGTGGTAATTTTGATAAATTAGATACTTTACCAGATGGGCATTTTTTACCTGCATGGGAGATGAATGATGTAGAGAAAAAAATGCAAAAAGCCATTATGGGTAAATTCACTGATAGAAATGTTGTGCAAGGAAGATGCGCACATTTAACAAGGCCAGCACCCATTCATATTGAGCAAGGTAGAAGTCAATGTCAGGCAAGAAGTATGTGTGAAAGAGGTTGTCCTTTTGGTGGATACTTTAGTTCAAACTCTTCCACTATTCCTTGGGCACAAAAAACGGGGAATTTGACTCTACAAACCAATGCGGTAGTTCATTCTATCATTTATGATGAGGCTACACTAAAAGCATCTGGTGTAAGAGTGATTGATGCTATTACTAAAAAGGCAACT
>Ga0315899_10009245_pt1 | contig 10573 bp, 7 predicted proteins | sample LakEriMetagenome_2_FD_203518 | JGI IMG/M metagenome (GOLD analysis project Ga0315899, IMG submission 203518) | Freshwater fungal communities from buoy surface, Lake Erie, Ohio, United States - Buoy 4 MA112 | ecosystem: Environmental > Aquatic > Freshwater > Lake | place: USA: Lake Erie, Ohio...
TACGGCTTCTGCCGGAGCTGGCGCTCAATCCCGCCATGTGGGCCGCGCCCGCAGCGACGGGCATCGGCTATATTCTCTGGCGCTGGCGCCTGATCGACAGGAGCCAGCGCGCTCAAAATCGCGCGCCGGTCGCGTCTTCGTGAAAGCGTCGCGCAGTTGGCGCCAGATCGCCCACGATCTTGGCTGAGGAGAGGACGCCGGGCAGGCCTGCGCCGGGATGGGTGCCCGCGCCGACGAGATAGAGCCCCTTCGCCTCCTCGCTGACATTATGCGGGCGAAACCATGCGCTCTGGAACAATTGCGGCTCAAAGGAAAAGGCAGCGCCCTTCATCGACGACAGTCGGTCGCGGAAGTCGAGCGGGGTGAGCACATGGGAGGAGACGACGCTGCCTGAAAGGCCCGGCATCACCGTTTCCTCCAGTCGCCGTTCGATGGCGGCGCGATAGGGCTCCGCCTCGCGCGTCCAATCCGTGCCGCTGTCGAGATGAGGCACCGGCGCAAGCGCATAGAAGGCGTCGCAGCCCTCCGGCGCCAGCGATGGATCCGTCATCGTCGGACGATGCAGATAGAGGCTGAAATCCTCCGTCAGCTTTTTCTTGCCGAAAATGTCGCGCAGCAGAGGCGCATAGCGCGGCCCCAGAACCATCATGTGATGGTAGACGTCTTCGAATTTGCGGTTCGTGCCGAAATACCAGACGAAGAGGCTCATGGAATAGCGCGCGCGTTCGAGCTTTGCGTCCGTCCAGCGACGGCGCGGCGCGTCCGACATGAGCTTGCCATAGGTCCAGGCCGCGTCGGCGTTGGAGACGACGATGTCGGCCTGCACGATCTCGCCGCCGGAAAGACGCACGCCGCTTGCGCGGCCGTTCTCCACGAGGATTTGCTCGACGTCGGCGCCATAGCGCAAGGCGCCGCCCATCCGCTCCACAAGGCCGACCAGCCCCTTCACGATGGAGCCGGTGCCGCCCATCGCGAAATGGACGCCATGCGTGCGCTCAAGATGCGAGATCAGGCAATAATAAGCGGTGGTGGTCAGCGGATTGCCGCCGATCAGCAAGGGATGGAAGCTGAACGCGACGCGCAGCTTGTCGTTGCTGAAATAATCGCAGACCTTCGCATAGACCGAGCGGAAGCCGCCCAGGCGCACCAGATCGGGCGCGGCGAGCAGGAGGCTACGAAGCTCGTGGAAGGGCTTGTCGGCCAGCTCCTTGAAGGCGACCTCATAAATCGACGCGCTGTCGATGAGGAAGCGATCGAAGCCCGCCAGATCCTCCGGCGCGATGCGCGCCACTTCCGCGCGCATGTCCTTCACCTCGGCGGCGCAGCGCAGAATTTCGCCGTCGTCGAAGCGGATCACATAGAAGGGATCCATCGGCCGCAGGTCCACGTCGTCCGACAAGGCGCGGCCCGCCAGCGCCCATAATTCCTCAAGAATATAGGGCGCCGTGATGATCGTGGGGCCGGCGTCGAAGGTGAAGCCGTCCTGTTTGTAGACATAGGCGCGCCCGCCCGGCGCATCGAGCTTTTCGAGAATCGTCACGCGCCAGCCCTTGGCGGCCAGACGCACGGCGACGGCGAGCCCGCCGAAGCCAGAGCCGATCACCACGGCATGGGGCGCGGCGAGATCTCTCATGTCGCGTCCTTCGGCGAATCCTTGGAGGCGCCGTCGGACGCGCCGTCGGACGTGTCTTGAGGCGGATCGAGGACGCCATGCTCGCGCGCGATGTCGAGAATGCGCGCGGCGACGTCGTCGGGCTTTTCCTCATGGGCGAGATGGCCGAGGCCCGCGAGCTGGGTGATGCGCGCATGGGGCGCCGCGCGGCGCATTTCGAACGCGCGCTCGGGCGCGATGGTGCGGTCGCGGGAGCCCACGAGCAATTCGAGCGGAGTCGTGAGTTTCGGCAGATCGCGTTCAAGCGCCGGAAGCGTCCAGTTCGCCATCATCCGCAAGGTCGCCGCCACATGGCCCGCATTGCCGGCGAGCCTGCGATAAAGCGCGACGCCGCGCGCGTCGATGCGCGAGCCCGTTTCGCCGAGCAGGCGCTCCACCACGCCCGGCCCGCTCGCATAGCGCGCGAAGGCCCAGGGCACGAAAGGATTGAGCGCCAGCAATTTCGCGAGACCCGAATAAATCGGCGCGGCGGCGGCGAAAGGCAGGAGCGCGGCGTTGAGCCCGATGATCACGCGGGGCTTCGCCAGCGCGTCGAGCGCCATGCGAACCGCCACGGCGACGCCGGCGGAATGGCCGACGATGACGTCGGCGCGCGTCTTCATTTCCGTCATCAACGCGGCGACGCCGCGCGCCGTGGCGTCAAGCGTATATCCGCCCGCGCGCGGCTCATGGGAAAAGCCCTGCCCCGGCAGGTCGGGCGCGATGACAAGGAAACGGCGCGCGAGAATCGGCGCAAGGTCGCGCCATGTATGCGTGGAGGCGCCCGACCCGTGCAGCAGAAGGAGCACGGGGCCGGCGCCCATCACCTGCACATGCCAGAGCAGGCCGTCAGCGAATACGAAGCGGCTCCAGGCGCGGTTCGGCCAATCGCGGCCGTCACGTTCCCACACGAGTCTTGCGGTCATCGCGTTCCCTCGCGCCGGCGGCTCGCCCCTTGCGCACGGCGGCGCGGATCGGCGCCGCGCCAAACATCGCGAGCACGGTGCGCACGATCCCAATCTGGTCGAGTTCGGCCGCGGCGAGCATGGCCTGCGGCGAATCATGTTCCTGGAAGGCGTCGGGCAGGCGCATGGTGCGCACTTTCGCGCGATCCAGCAGGCCGTGATCCGACAATTCGGTGAGGACGGCCGCGCCGAAGCCCCCGCTCGCGCCTTCCTCGATCGTGACGAGCGCCTGATGGCCGCAGGCGAGTTCGCGCACAAGCGCGCCATCGAGAGGCTTGGCGAAACGCGCATCGGCCACGGTCACGGAGAAGCCCACTTTCTCAAGCTCGTCGGCGGCGGCCATGGCTTCCGTCAAGCGCGACCCCAACGACAGGAGAGCGACGTCGGTTCCCTTGCGCAGCACGCGGCCCACGCCGATCGGCAGGATCTCGCGCTGCGCGGCAACGGTCGCGCCCGTCCCCTCTCCGCGCGGATAGCGGAAGGCGATGGGCCCGTCCTCATAAGCGGCGGCGGTGGCGACGGCGGCGGCGAGTTCGGCTTCGTCGGAGGGCGCCATGACCACCATATTCGGCAGGCAGGCGAGATAAGCGAGATCGAACGCGCCCGCATGGGTCGGGCCGTCGGCGCCCACAAGGCCCGCGCGGTCGATGGCGAAGCGCACGTTGAGCTTCTGTAGCGCCACGTCATGGACGATCTGGTCATAGGCGCGCTGCAGGAAGGTGGAATAGATCGCGCAGAACGGCTTCAGGCCGCGCGCGGCGAGGCCGGCGGCGAAAGTCACCGCATGTTGTTCGGCGATGCCGACGTCGAAAAAGCGGTCGGGATAGGCCTTGGCGAAAGCGTCGAGCCCCGTGCCCGCAGGCATGGCGGCGGTGATGCCCACGATGCGCGGATCGCGCGCGGCCTCGCGCAGGATCGCTTCGGAGAAGACCTTGGTGTAGGCGGGCGCGACGGGCGTTGCTTTCGCCTGCACGCCGGTCGCGACGTCGAATTTCACGACGCCGTGATATTTGTCGGCGGACGCTTCGGCGGGCGCATAGCCCTTGCCCTTGTTGGTGACGACGTGAACGAGGATCGGCCCCTGATCGGCGTCGCGCACATTGCGCAGGATCGGCACGAGCGCGTTGAGATCATGCCCGTCGACGGGGCCGACGTAATAGAAGCCCATTTCCTCGAACAGGCTGCCGCCGGTGATCATGGTGCGCGTGCGTTGGATCGTGCGCGTGATCGTCGCGTCGAGGCGGCGCGGCAGGCGTCCCGTGAGCTGACGGCCCGCGTCGCGCAGGCTCATGTAAGGCTTGCCGGAGACAAGGCGCGCGAAATGATTCGACATCGCGCCCACGGGCGGGGCGATGGACATGTCATTGTCGTTCAGGATGACGACGAGGCGGCTTTTCAGCGCGCCGGCGTTGTTCATCGCCTCCCACGCCATGCCCGCCGACATGGCGCCGTCGCCGATCACGGCCACCACGCGCTCGTCGCCGCCCAGCAGATCGCGGCCCGCCGCAAAGCCCAGGCCCGCGGAGATGGAGGTGGAGGAATGGCCCGCGCCGAAGGGATCATATTCGCTCTCGGCGCGCCGCGTGAAACCCGAAAGTCCGCCGCCCTGCCGGATGGTGCGCATTTTCGCGCGCCGTCCCGTGAGGATCTTGTGCGGATAGGCCTGATGGCCCACGTCCCAGATCAGCGTGTCGCGCGGCGTGTCGAAGACATAATGCAGCGCCACCGTCAGCTCGACCACGCCAAGCCCGGCGCCCAGATGGCCGCCCGTCTGCGAGACGGCGGAGATCATGTCCGTTCGCAGCTCCTCCGCCAGACGGGGAAGCGCGCGCAGGGACAATTTGCGTAACTGAGCCGGACTGCCGATGGAATCGAGCAGGGGCGTCGGAGAATTGGACGGCATTTATGCGCCTCCCCTGCCAAATTCACGGCCAAAGCGTCAAACATACTTTACATATCGTGGACCGAATGACAACATTAACTTACAGTCGATGGGAGGCGGGGGCCTGTCCAACGCGACGACGGCGACCTCGCCGCGGCCGGGACGCATGCGCCCCGGCGCGGGGCTGGACAAGCCGGCGGCGGTGGCGCAAGTCCGTTTTCGGGGCGAATGGCCGAACAGGCTCGGTCCGTCGTCCAGCGTGGGGTGAACGTGAGCCAGACTTCCAAGAAACCTCTCAAGAAACCTCTCCTGCGGGCTCTTGCCGGGGAGACCTGCGCGCGCCCGCCCCTGTGGATGATGCGTCAGGCGGGCCGCTACCTGCCGGAATATCGCGAGCTGCGCGCCACCGCGCCGAGCTTCATGGATTTCTGCTTCGATCCGGCGAAGGCGGCGGAAGCGACGCTGCAGCCCATCCGCCGCTTCGGCTTCGACGCCGCGATCATCTTCAGCGACATCCTCGTCATCCCCGAGGCGCTCGGCCAGAAGGTCACGTTCGAGTCCGGCGAGGGCCCGCGCCTGCGCCCGACCGAGACGCCCGCGGATCTCGACCTGCTCTCCGACCGGCTCGACCTCGCCACGCTCGCCCCCGTCTATGAGGCGCTGGAGCGCGTGAAGGCCGCGCTGGACGACTCAACCGCGCTGATCGGCTTCTGCGGCGCGCCCTGGACCATCGCGAGCTATATGATCGCCGGGCGCGGCACGCCCGACCAGGCGCCCGCGCGGCGCTTCGCCTATCAGCATCCGGAAGCGTTCCAGCGCCTGATCGATCTCATCGCGCGCGCCTGCGTGGAGCATTTGTCCTTGCAGGTGAAGGCCGGCGCCGAAGTGGTGCAGATTTTCGATTCATGGGCGAGCGTGCTGCCGGCGCCGCAATTCGAGCGCTGGTGCCTTGAGCCTGTGCGCACCATCGCCGCGCATATGCATGCGCGCCATCCCGACACGAAGGTGATCGCCTTCCCGCGCGGCGTGAGCCCCAGCCATGTGGGCGCCGTCGCGCGCCTGCCCGGCGTGAACGGCGTGGGCCTCGACACGTCGGCCGATCTCGCCGATTGCCTCGCCCACACGCCGGGCGACGTCACCTTGCAAGGCAATCTCGATCCGCTGCTGCTGCTCGCCGGCGGGCCGGAGCTGGTGCGCGAGATCGCGCGCATCAAGACAGCGCTGGCCGGGCGCCCGCATATTTTCAATCTGGGTCACGGCATTCTGCCGCCGACGCCGATCGAACATGTCGAGACGCTGATCCGCGAAGTGCGCGCCGGCTGAGGCCCTCGCGCTACTGGCCGTCGAACCCGGCCTCGCGCAATTTCGCAAGCGCGCTCTGCTTCACCGCTTCGGGCGCTTCGAAAACCTGCGCGAGCGCCTTGGCGACATCGTCGGGACTCGTGTAGCGAATCTCCACGTCGGTCTTCTGCGCTTCCTGCAGCAATTCGGGATCGGCCAGCGAGGCGGCGAAAGCCGTCTGCAGGGCCTTGAGGCGCGCCGCAGGCAGATCGGGCGGCGTCACGAAGGGGCGGATGTAAACCAGATAGCTGAAGGCGAAGCGCAGGATCGCGCGCGCCTCTTCATTGTCCGCGACGTCCATGATGAAGGGCACGCCCTGCGCGGCCAATTCGGGATGGGGCGCCATGCCCACGTCGAGGCCCACTTTCATCACGCCGCGCTCGAAGAAATTGCGCGCATTGCCCTTGGCGCTGTCCCAGCCCCAGCCGCACAGGCCGTCCACCTCGCCGCGCTCAAGGGCGATCGTGACGGTGGATGTGGATTTGTAGCCGGCGATGATCTTGAATTTCGTGCCCACGACGGCGTTCAGGAACATCGGCACGTAAGTGGTCGAGCCGCCCGAGCCGCCGACGATGATCTCCCGCGTGAGGAGATCTTTCGCGTCCTTCAGCGCCACGCGCGGCGCGAGCACGCAGACATTGGAGGAATTATTGGCGCTGCCCAGCCATCCGAAGCGGCGCATGTCATACATGACGTTCTTCGAATCCATGAGCTGGCGGATGGAAAGCGGCCCTTGCACATGGGCGAAGACGGACCCGTCGCGCGGGGCGCGCGAGGCCAGATGATTGGCGACGATGAGACCGCCGGCGCCCGGCATGTTCTGCACCACGATGTCGGGACCGCCGGGCAAATGCCTTGGGAAATGGCGCGCGAGAAGGCGCGCGTAGAGATCATAGCCCCCGCCCGGCGCGGAGCCCACGAGCAGGCTCACCTGCCGGCCCTTGTAGAAGGCGGCGACGTCGGCGGCGTTCTCCTGCGCCTGCGCGCCGGCGACGCCAAGCGCGAGCGCGCTGACGGCGCCGGCTGCGAAACCGGTCGAAAGACATGCGGCGCGGCGCGGGCTCATCATCATCGCGGAGGCTCCTGGCATTGTCTTCAGACGAAGACCGGTTTGTCCTTGAGATAATGCGCGGCCATCATCGGCCGGAAAATCTCCATCGTGCGGCGGTTGAGGTCAACGGGAGGCTTTTGCTCGGGCGGCAGGAGCGAGCGATAGGCGGCGCCGCCCAGCTCGTCTTCGAACGTGCGGCGCGCCTGCGCGACCAGCGCGGGATCCAGAAAACACTCCAGCGCCGCGCCCGCGAGAATGCGCGCGGCGGCGGCGGCGGCCTTATGCGCGATCGACGTGGCGAGCGGCGCGCCCGCCGCCCAATGATGCGCGGCGAGATTGGGGACCATGGCGGGATAGTAGAACTTGCACATAGGCGTCTTCCAGGACACGTCGCCGGCGTCATTGGCCGACCAGCGTTGCTTGGCCTCGCCTGCGGGACGGGCGACGCGCGTGCGCAAGCCCTCGGCTTTCGCGCCGGAATTGGCCTGCAATTCACGCGCGAAGGCCTGCTCCTCCTCGCTCCACGCGGGCATGCCCACGGACTCGATATGGCGCCAGACGAGATCGGCGAGCGTGCGATTGCCGCGCAGGGGCCAGACGGCGGCGAGAATCTCCGTCTCGACCTGCGTATCCGTCATCATCGCGGCGCCGCGCGCGATCTTCTGCGCCTGTTCGAACAATTTGCGCGCGCCTTCCGCGTCGGCGTCGCGGAAATACCACCAGGCGGAGGCGATGCGCGCGGTGACGTTGGGCTGGTCGCCGGCCTCGGGGAATGAACGCTGCATGCGCGAGCTGGGCGCCATATGCTCGCGATATTGCGCCATGCCGCCATCCATGAGGACCACGGCGTCGAGCGCGTCGCGTCCCTTCCAGGGCGCAGTGCCCGCATGGGCGGATTCGCCGTGGAACGTGAATTTCGCGGAGATCAGCGCCGACTGGATGATGCCGTAGCCGGCTTCGTAATCGGAGCTGATGTGATCGTGAAACGCCACATCTACGTCGTCGAACCAGCCGTCGCGCACCATATAGGGGCGACCGATCAATTGCTCCTCCGCCGGACCGCCGAAGACTTTCAGCGTGCCCTTGAGGCCATGGCGCTTCATCGCGGCCGCGCTCGCCATGGCCGCGCCGACGAGCACGGCGGCGTTGACGTTGTGGCCCTCGCAATGGCCGGGCGCGCCTTCCACGATCGATTGTTGGCGCGTGACGCCCGAGACCTGCGAATTGTCGGGCACAGCGTCATATTCGGTGTGCAGCGCCACCACGGGCCCGCCCTCGCCGAAGGTCGCGCAAAAGCCGGTGGGAAGCCCTGCTATGCCGCGCTCCACCTTGAAGCCGCCCTGCTCCAGAACGCCCGTGAGCAGGCCCATGGTCTCGAACTCCTGCATGCCGAGTTCGCCGAAATAGAAAACATTGTCGCCGACAAGCGCGATGGCGCGCCTGTTGCGCTCGACGTAATCGCGCACGAATTCGGCGATGTCGTTAGCCCCGGCCGCATTCGCCATTCGCATTCGTCCTCCGCCGCGCATCTTGTCGCAGACTCGGACGCGAACGCGCCTCTTGTCAATGCCGCGCGCATGCCGGGACCGCCGAGGCCTGAAAAAAGCCGCCGCCCGGCGGGCGACGGCTGTTCAACGAAACGGGCGCATGGCCCCGCAAGCGTTCAATCCATGAACTTGCGCGCGACCTCCACCGCAGACGCGGGCGTGTTCTGGATCGCGGCCGCGATTTCCGCGGCTTTCTCGCCGCTCACGGGATCCATGTCCATCTTCGCCTTCTGGGCGTAGTCGAGGAATTCGGGATCCTTCATCATGTCGTTGAAGGCCTTGCGCAGCGTCGCGAGACGATCTTCGCGCAGGCCGGGCGGACCGATGACGGGACGTCCGATCGCCTCGGAGGCGATCAGGAAATTGATCGCCTGTTTCTGCGTCTCGCTGTCGAGAAGCTCGAAGATCGTCGGCACGTCGGGCAGATCCTTGTGCTTGGTCTGCGCGAATTGCACGAGCGTGTTGATCTTCTTCTGCGTCAGCCAGTCCGGCTTCTGGCTTTCGAGACTCGTCACCAGCGTGCAATTGCCGTCGACTTCGCCGCGCTCGATGGCGAGCCAGATATGGCCGGTGGTCGCATAGCCCATCACGAGCTTGATGTTCTCGGGCGCGAAGGAGCGCAGGATCGACGTGTAGATATAGCCGCCGCTGTTCTTCGACGTGTCGCCCAGCGTGATCGGGCCCTTCTTGAGATCGGCCATGGAGGCCACGCCGGTGGAGCCCCACATGTAGCAAATGGCGAGTTCGCTGTTCATGCTGCCGATCCAGGCGAATTTCGTGAAGTCCACGCCCGTCTCCTTGGGCTCCAGCACGGACTTGGGCATGAGGCCGCGGTTGAACATGCCGAACTGCGAGCCGTCCTTGGGCGCCTGCGCCTGCAGGTAGCGCACGAATTGCAGGCTGGAGGCGCCCGGCATGTTCTGCACGATCACCGTGGGATTGCCGGGAATATGCTTGCCGATGAAGCGCGCGGCGACGCGCGTATAGGCGTCGAAGGCGCCGCTGGGCGGATAGCCCACCATGAACTGGACCGTTTTGCCGGCGTAGAACTCGGCGCCCGTCTGCGCCCGCGCGTCCGGCGCCGCCCAGCCCGCCGCAACGGCGCCGGCGACGAGGGAAGCGACGACGCCTGACGCGCAGCCCGTCTTGAGGCGCGGCTTCGAGGGCGATTTGCAGCTTCTCATGTCTTCACTCCCGCTCGCCGGATCGACCGGCCATATGCGTTTAAAGAGGGCGCCGCACCCGCGAAGTCAATCTTGCGCCGGCGCGTGCGCGCGCTTAATCCAGATGCGAAAGAGAACGGGAGGCGCGCATGGCGGACAGGCTTGCATTGCGGATCGGCATCGACCGCTATGATCGTCATTTCCCGTTTTTCGACGGCACGGCGCCCGCCCCCGACTGGCTCGACCTGCGCGTTCACCAGATCGGCCAAAGCACCATGTTGCGGGACGGGACCGACCGGCATGGGCGCATGCTGGAGGGCGATTACGACGTCGCCGAATTCTCGCTCTCGAGTTTCCTCATCGCCCGCGAGAAGAACCTGCCGATCATCGGCGTGCCGATCTTTCCGCGCCGCCTGTTCAGCATGAGCCAGATGTGGGTGCATCCAGACTCCGGCTTTCACGCCCCGCGCGACCTCATCGGCAAGAAAGTGGCGCTCAGCGCCTTCCAGACCACGCTTTCGCTGCTCGCGCGCGGCGACCTCAAACATCATTACGGCGTGCCGTGGGAGGAGATCCACTGGCTGCTCACCTCGCCCGAAAAGATCGAAATCCGCACGAAGCCCGGCGTGAAGGTCGATTATATCGGCGACCGCCAGGGGCTCGGCCGCGCGCTGGAGCGCGGCGAGGTGGACGCCTTCTTCCTGCCGCATCCGCCCAAATCCGTCTCCACCGGCGCGACGCGCGCGCGCCGCCTCTTCGCCGATCCGCGCGCGGAGGAGCTGGATTACTTCCGCAAGGTGGGCGATTTCCCGATCATGCATGTGATTGCCCTGCGCGCCGATCTCGCGCAGGCGCGCCCCGGCCTTGCGCGCGCGCTGTTCGACCTGTTCGAGGACGCGCGCAGGCTCGCCCGGTCCTATTACGAGGATCCCAATTGGTCGCTGCTCGCCTGGGGCCAGCAGGATCTCGAAGA